>Ga0316189_10002662_pt1 | contig 17467 bp, 14 predicted proteins | sample LowCovwburrow_MG_FD_204930 | JGI IMG/M metagenome (GOLD analysis project Ga0316189, IMG submission 204930) | Coastal sediment microbial communities from Maine, United States - Lowes Cove worm burrow | ecosystem: Environmental > Aquatic > Marine > Coastal > Sediment | place: USA: Maine...
CCCGACCAGGCCAGGGCAAGACACAGTTGGGTATCAGGCTCATCGTTGAAGCCGTGCAACTCGGCCGTCGTGCGGTGTTGTTCACCCTGGAGTACAACGAGCGGGAATTTGCGGCCCACTTTGAGGCCAACGGCGGTGACCCGTTAACCTGCAATGGCCTGTTTGAGTTCGACAACTCCGACGCCATCAACTCTGACCACATCATGAATCGGCTGACATCCGCACCATCTGGTACAGTCATTGTCATCGATTATCTCCAGCTCCTCGACCAGAAACGCAGCAATCCGGACCTGATGGTCCAGATTCACGCGTTGAAGGCATTTGCCCGCGCAAGGGGCTTGATCATGGTGTTTATCGCCCAGGTTGACCGCTCATATGATGCAACGGTCAAACCGTTCCCCGAGCTTTGCGATGTGCGGTTACCAAATCCCCTGGACCTGACACTGTTCGACAAATCCTGCTTCCTGAACGCTGGCCGCGTGCAGATCGGTACCGCGAAGGCAAACACCGCGTTGTGACGCTCTGGATATCGGCCGCCATAATATGCAAAATGGCAACTGGAACGATGCTGACACTCGCAAAGGAAACCCAAATGCAACTCAACCGGCTGGACCATGTGAACGTCAAGACGGCAAATCTCGATCAGATGATCAAATGGTACGAGGATGTTCTGGGCATGAAATCCGGCGCCAGGCCGCCATTTCCGTTTCCGGGCGCCTGGATGTATGCCGGCGATTACCCGGTGGTGCATCTTGTGGGTGTTGATAGCCAACCGGCGGGACAAGACCCGACACTGGAACATTTTGCCCTGTCAGCAACCGGATATGCATCATTTCTGGAAAATCTCGACCGCAGGAACATTGACTACCGGGTCGGCAAGGTGCCGGGCATTGATGTCACTCAGGTCAATGTTTTTGACGTGGACGGCAATCACATTCACATCGATTTCCAGAACCATGAAACGTAAAGGAGTCCGCTCCTGCAAGCAGCCAGAGACTGCTTGCAGGAGCTATATAACCTACTCAGTCGGGACCGCGGGTTCCGTCGATGCTGGAGGAGCGCCCGGCAGGGTTGGCAGAACCGATCCGCCGCCATTGCCACTTTGCTCGCCTTGCGTCTGGCTGGGTGCCACCTGGTCCAGTATAGAACTGCCGCTTGAATTGCCGCGCGACAGATAGGCCAGCGACAACGAGGTCACAAAGAAACAAACCGCCAGGATGGCCGTCGTCCGGGTCAGTGCGTTGCCGGCACCGCGTGAAGTGAACATACCGCCACCACCGCCACCGCCACCACCGCCAATGCCCAGCGCGCCGCCCTCGGAGCGTTGCAGCAAAACGGTGGCGATAAGGGCCAGAACGATCAACAGGTGAACCACGGTGATAATGGCAATCATGGAGCTTCTCGAACCTTGTATCGAATAAGTAAATAGTGATTGGCGCTGATGTAGGCGTTTGGCGGACGAATGTAAACCGTTCAGAACGCCGCGATGATACCGGCAAAGTCATCAGCATTCAGGCTGGCTCCTCCCACCAGCGCACCATCCACATTGTCGATGGCCATCAGCTCTGCGGCATTGGCCGGTTTGACGGAGCCGCCATACAGGATACGGATCAGATGCGCTTCTTCCGCGCTGGTCAGCGCCGACAGCCCCGCCCTGATCGCCTGATGCACCTCTGCCACCTGCTCAACCGTCGGGGTAAGGCCTGACCCGATGGCCCAAACGGGCTCATAGGCGATGACGGTGTTCGCACCGGTTGCTCCTTCGGGCAGTGAGCCGGTCAATTGTGCGTGAACGACGCTCAGGGTCTGGCCTGCTTCGCGTTCGGCAAGCGTTTCACCCAGGCAGACGATGGCGACAAGTCCGGCACTGATTGCGGCTTGCGCCTTGGCCTTGACGGTTTCACTGGTCTCACCATGATCGGCGCGCCGCTCCGAATGGCCTACGATCACCGCCGTGGCGCCTGCGTCCTGCAGCATGACGGCAGAGATGTCGCCGGTATGGGCGCCGGAAACCGCGCTATGGCAGTCCTGGCCGCCAATCTTGATGATACTTCCTTCAGCAGCCTCCGCCAGCGTCGCGATCAGCGTTGCCGGCGGGCAGATCATCACGTCGCAACCCGGTGTGTTGTCGGCAAGCCTGTCCTTCAGCGCATTGATTTCCGAAACCGATGCCCGCTGGCCATTCATTTTCCAGTTCCCTGCAGCCAATGGCTTCATAGTACATTTATCCCTTGCTATTGCGTTCACCAGTGTTACCAAACCTTAACTTACACCCTTAGCCGCTTGCGGCGCAGGATTCACGCTTTATATAGGTATTATCTTCAACGTTTCCGAGGCTGATTTCATGCTTACTGCACTGCGCAGCAAATCCGGTGGGATTGTCGCCAAGATTTTCATCGCCCTTCTGGCCGGCAGTTTTGCCGTATGGGGCATTGAAGATATGCTGCGTGGCGGCAATACAGACGTGCTGGCCACCGTTGGCAACCGTGAAATCGGCTCATACGAGTTCAGCGAAGCATTCAACCGGCAGTTATCCGTGTATTCCCGCCGGCTTGGCGAGACCGTGACCCCGGACCGGGCCCGCGAGCTTGGCGTTGACCGGCAGATACTGGGTGACCTGATGCGCGATGCAGCCCTTGACAGTCAGGCTGTCAGCCTTGGCATCACCATGCCGGAACGCGCCGTTGCCCAGCGTGTCGCCGACAGCTCGCAATTCCAGGGATCGGACGGCACGTTCAACGCCGACAACTTCCGGCAGTTACTGCGCCGCAACGGCTTGAGCGAACAGGAATTCTTTGCCATCGAACGTCAAAGCATGACCCGCCAGGTCATCGCGCAACCTTTGACCACACAGGCAGTCGTGCCCGATACGCTGGTGGAGCTGATCTGGAAGCACCGCACCGAACAACGCGATGCGACCTATTTCGAGCTCACCCTGCCTGACGATGCAAAACAGCCAAGTGATGCCGATCTCAAGACCCTGTATGATGGAAATCCGGACGCATTCAGGGAACCCGAACGCCGCACAATTGCAGTCGTTGCCCTGACGCCTGGTGCTATCATGTCCGGCGTTGACGTCAGCGAAGACGAACTGAAACGCCAGTATGAGGCGACACAGAAGCAGTTGGCATCATCGGAAACCCGCACAGTCCTGCAAATCCCTTTTAGCACTGAAGCAGATGCAGAGGCCGCAGCCGCCAAAATCAAGGCCGGTGCGAGTTTTGAAGACATCGCCAAGGAACAGGGCAAGACCGAAGCAGACATTTCGCTGGGCACGGTCGCCAAATCGGCAATTCCCGATCCCGCCGTCGCCGAGGCCGCTTTTGCACTGGCCGACGGTGCGGTTTCCGAGCCAGTAAACGGCCGTTTTTCCACCGTCCTGCTCAAGGCGACGATTGTTGGCAAGAACACTGCACGGCCGCTGGACGACATGCGCGATGAACTCATGGCTGCCGTCCGCATCGTCAAGGCGCGTGGCCAGTTGCTCGACCTGCATGACAAGTTTGAAGATGCCCGCGCCAGCGGCGCATCATTGGCCGAAGCAGCCAGTGAAATTGGCATCAAGGTGGCTACCGTTGGACCCGTGGCCCTGGACGGCACCGACAAGACCGGCAAAGCAGTGATCGTTCCCGGCCATGCCAGCACGCTGGCCACAGCCTTCACCACGGAGATCGGGCTTGAGATTTCCCCGTTGACCGACGGCGACGACGGCTTCACCTGGCTTGAGACTCTCGACATCAGCGAATCGTCTGTGCCGCCTTTCAATGAAATCAAAAACAAGGTGGCCGAACGCTGGAAGTCCCGCGAAGCCGCAAGCGCAACCCGCAACAAGGCAGAAGAGCTCGTCGCCAAGCTGAAATCCGGCACGCCCATAGCCGATCTGGCAAGTGCCGAAGCGGTCGGGATCACTACGGTAACCGGGCTCAGGCGCAACGAAGCCAGGACCGACTTCAGCACGGCCGACCTGGCAGCGCTGTTTTCCGTTGCAGAAGACGGCAAGACATTTTCAATCGCAAATGACGGCCGGTCGGCAAAGATCATCGCGTCCACACCGGTTCTGGGCACCGGCTTCAATCCGGACTCAGAAGAAGCCAAGGCAATCCGCCAGGCGCTGGAAACCAGTCTGTCCAACGATCTATATGCTGAATATGTAACCGCCCTGCAGGAACAGATCGGCGTGTCGATCAATGATGCTGCCTGGGCCCGCATAGCCAGCGGTGGGGCCGTCCCCGGGCAATAGGTTAGGCAACTACCGTGGTCCGGAGTGGCGGAGGCCGAGCCGTATTCTGATTGCAGCGAGGTTGCCTAAACCGGGGTAGCGTCCAGACTCTCTCGATTTTTGGACTACCTGTCATGCCAGTTAGCGCGGTGTATCAGGCCACCATAATGTCAGAAGAGATATCAGCCGAACTGGCTGCTGTTGAGCCTAAAACTCTTGATTGAGCAGTTCATTGGGAAACGGTCTCTCCCCCAGTATGCGCATCACCTTTGGGTCCACATGCCCGCTGTCTATCCGGTACAGCCCTGCCGACTTTAACGCTGTCTTGATATCAATATTCGAGCCAATGTATTTCCAAACGCAGCGGGAGACGTAGGGCTTTCTCTGCTTGCTGGAAAGTCCGAAGGTCACGCCACGCAACAAAGTGAGTTGGCTTCGAGATGATGGATAGAGCACTGTTTCCACGATCGCATCATCTGCCAGTCCTTGATATTCGACGACAAAAATCCGGTTGCCCATCAATGAGACCTGGCCGTCGTATTTGGACAAAAACAGGTTTCCCTCATCAGGATCATGTGTGCGTTCTATTGTCTTGGAACAAATCAAGCCGTCCTGTTCATAGAGCCAACTCACAGCACGCAATATGTAACCATCCCAACTGAATGAGTGACAGTGGGTGACGTAATAGCCCAGATAGCGGGTCAATCCCTTTCGATCACCGGGAAACGCGCGTCTGAACAATTGGCTTGATGTTGGTTTTGTGTTCTTGCCGGCCCGGCCAGAACGAAACTCGATTCGACCTGCAAATTCATCGGCAGGAAGAAACAAGTCCGCAGATCGAATGGAGAAGTGATCACAGATCTGGTTCAGATTATAGGCTGACGGTTGCGAGGCCCCGGACAGGTACTTGCTGAATTGTTGCCGGTTGATTCCTATGGCCCGGCAAACCTCCGAAATTGACTTCTCGCGGCTGCATAGCAATCTGAGATTCTGGGCTATGTCCATTTGACTGCTGATCCCTCCAGCTTCGCATCGCCGGTGAGTTGCACAAGTTTCAGCCTAACCTGAAGTGACTTTAAGCAGCAAGAGCATAAATTCGCGTCAAGTTGATTGAAACCGCGAAATTGCCAAGTGCCGTGTGCCGGATCGATGATGGCCTGGATAAATCAGGTAACAGCCCGGTAAAAATTACATGGACGCTCGCAACTACGGCTACAGGATAATTGAGAACGAGTGGATCACCATGTCCGACGGATGCAGACTGGCCGCCCGACTCTGGTTACCGGACGAAAGCCATAGCCAACCGGTACCAGCAATCCTCGAATATCTTCCTTATCGCAAACGTGGCGGCACAACCGGACGCGACAACGTTACTTTCGATCATTTTTCACGGGCGGGCTACGCCGGCGTGCGCGTGGATATTCGCGGCAACGGTGAATCCGATGGCTTGATGGAGGATGAATACACACCGAGAGAGTTGGCTGACGGCACTGAGATCATTGCATGGATCGCCGCTCAGGACTGGTGTGACGGCAGTGTTGGCATGATCGGACACTCATGGGGAGGCTTCAATGGATTACAGGTGGCTGAACTACAGCCTCCAGCCTTGAAGGCGGTAATCGTCTCCTGTTTCACCGACGATCGCTACAATGACGATATCCATTACATGGGCGGGGTTCTGAACAATGACAATACGACGTGGTCACAACAGATGCTCGCCTATTCTTCCCGCCCACCCGATCCGGATATTGTTGGAGAAAAGTGGCGCGAGATGTGGCTGCACCGACTGGAGGCCATGCCATTGCTTGCGGCCAACTGGCTTCGCCACCAGCGCCGGGATGACTTCTGGAAACATGGTTCGGTATGCGAGAATTACACCGCGATCAGGGCTGCGGTGCTCGCTGTTGGTGGTTGGTATGATTGTTATACCAACGCCATTCCGCGAATACTGGAAGGATTGGTTGCTCCGGCCAAAGGAATTGTCGGTCCCTGGGAGCACGCTTATCCTCATCTGGTCAAGGTAACTCCGGGGATTGATTTTCTCAGCGAGGCGGTGCGGTGGTACGACCATTGGCTCAAGGGCGTGGACAATGGAGTTGATCGCGATCCGGCGTTGCGCGCCTACCTGCTGGAAGCAGCCCAGCCCTCGGCCAGGAACGGACCACGGCAGGGTCATTGGGTGACAGAGAAAACTTGGCCAGCGCTCTCAACTCGAATCCGGACCCTCTATCCGGACGCGAACGGAAAACTGGTTGATGCAAGGCAGATTGATGGTGACGTCGTCATTTCAACATCACAAGACACCGGGCTTGACTGCGGAAACTTTTGCCCTGGTATGCGAGTGGATGATGAGTTGCCGGGAGACCAGCAATTCGACGACGCAAAGTCCGTAGTGTTTGAAACTGAACCAATGGAAGAGCCACTGGCCATACTTGGCTTTCCGGAGATTGAACTGGGACTGGCCAGTGACAAGGCTTTGGGATTTGTGGTGGCTCGCCTGTGTGATGTAGCAACCGATGGGTCGAGTACAAGGGTTTCCTACCACCCGTTGAATCTCACCCAGCGTGAATCGCAGGAACATCCCAAAGCCCTTGAACCGGGCGTGTTTTACAAAGTCCGCTTTCGGCTTTGTGCCGCTGGTTACGTGTTCCGAAAAGGGCACCGTATCCGCCTCTCGCTTTCAACCACGTATTGGCCTGCACTTTGGCCCTCTCCTGAGGCCGCAACACTGACCCTGCGGCTTTCTGGCAGCAGTCTCGACTTGCCCACCCGGCCTTCTTTTGACGATGAAGTCATCATGCCGGAACCACCCCAATTGCCAGCCAATGGATTAGAGGTAATCCGACCTGCCAGTAATGAACGGGTGTGTGAGCATGATCACGACTCTGGCCAGGTGTTCATCGAGATTCGAGATGACCTTGGACGCCAGCGCGATACTGCCAGCGGCCTCGAGCTGGATAGCCGGGCGCGGCATTGTTACTGGATTTTGCCTGACGATCCATTGTCGGCAGCGACCCAGGCATCGTGGACCGTTGAGTACCAGCGTGACGTCTGGAGCATCAGGACCGAAACGATGACCCGCATGACCAGTACAGCAACAACCTTCCGGCTGGAGGGCAGTTTGCAAGCCTATGAGGCAGACGTGCTGCTGTTTGAGAAGAAGTGGGATGAGGAAATAGCCCGCGATCACATGTGAAGCAGACAGATTTAAACGGTCGGATTGCCGACCAATTGGACAACCGAAGGGAGATGCAAGATGAGCTTCGAAAATGAAAGACATGCGCAATGGCTGCTGGGCCAGGTCCAGAAAGGTCAAATGTCACGTCGGGAATTCCTGGGACGGGTTAGTGCACTGGGTATTGCCGCAAGCCTGGGGACGACCATGGTTGGCACGGCTCTTGCCAACACCCCCAAGCGCGGCGGTCACATGCGGTTGGCCATGGGCCATGGCGCTACCACTGATACGCTTGATCCGGCCGTGATCGAAAACGGCCTGCAATGGGTGGCAGCCTATGCGGTTGCCAACACGCTCACAGAACTCGCTCCGGATGGAAAGCTTGTGCCTTCACTGGCAACAGAATGGGAAGCGTCTCCAGACGCGAAGAACTGGACATTCAAACTGCGCAAGGGTGTCACATTCCACAATGGCAAGACAATGACAGCGGAAGACGTCATCGCATCCATGAACCATCACCGTGGCGAGGACACCAAGTCGGTTGGCAAACCAATTCTTGCATCGGTCAAGAGCATCAAGGCTGACGGCGACAGCGTCGTCGTATTCGAACTGACAGGCGGAAATGCCGACTTCCCGTTCAGCTTTAACGAAGCGACTTTTGGCATCTACCCATCCGGGGATGGCAAGATTGACTGGCAGGCGGGCGGTTCCGGCGGTTACGTATTGAAGGAATTCGAACCTGGAGTTCGCGCAGATTTTGAGCGCAATCCCAACTATTGGAACGAAAATGCGGCATTTGCAGACTCGGTTGAATTGCTGTCGATTGTGGACTCGGTCGCGCGCAACAACGCCCTTCTTTCAGGTGTGGTTGATGCCATCGACCAGGTAGATCTTAAAACCGTCAACCTGATCTCCAGGGCTCCCGGCATTACGGTTGAAGAAGGCGTTGGTCCGTTGCACTACGTGATGCCAATGCAAATTGACGTTGCCCCGTTCGACAACCCCGATCTGCGCAAGGCACTGAAGTTCGCGATTGACAGAGAAGAGTTGGTCAAGAAGGTTTTACTGGGGCATGGCAAGGTTGGCAATGACAATCCAATTGGTCCTTCCTATCGCTATTATGCAGCAGACCTCGAACAGACGGCTTACGACCCCGAGAAGGCCAGGTTCCATATGAAGAAGTCTGGCCTCGGCAACGTCAAGCTTGATCTGAGTGCATCGGATGCTGCATTTGCCGGAGCACTTGATGCCGGCCAGTTGTTTGCTGCATCAGCCGAGAAGGCGGGGATCAACATCAACGTCATCCGCGAGCCAAACGATGGGTACTGGTCCAATGTGTGGTTGAAGAAGCCGTGGTGTGTGAGCTACTGGGGTGGCTATGCCACCGAGGACACCATGTTCACGACGGGCTACGCTCCAGGTGCAGCCTGGAACGAGACACACTGGGAGGATGAAAAATTCAATTCCCATCTTGTTGCGGCCCGCGCTGAACTCGATGAGACCAAGCGGGCGGAAATGTATCGAGAAATGCAAGTGCAGTTGCGTGACGATGGCGGTGTCATCGTGCCCATGTTTGCCAACGGGGTGTCAGCGCGAACTGACAAGATCGCCCACGGGGAAGTTTCGTGGGGCAGAGCCTTTGATGGTCGACGCATCATGGATCGCTGGTGGATGGTTTAACTCTCTGCTTCGTGTATCGCCTCTCCCGGCAAAAGCTGGGAGAGGTTTTTTGCGTATCGTCGAGGCATCGATTTCCGGGCGATTCGCAATCTCCAGCACTCCAGTCAGTGGATGCCGAAGACCTCATCCGGAAACTTGCGATTTGCACATCTCGATACTTTGCAAGCGCAGCAAAGCTGAACATGTTGATAGTCACAATGGTGATAAGAGCGCTGCCGATAATCGGTATTGACCGGTCGAGCACATAGGGATTGTCCGCTTTTCACATCCGACAGTCCATTGCATTGACGCCATGGCAACCGGCCACACTTCAGTCCTCAAATGACGCCATCGCAAAGACGGTGGATCGTTTGACCGGGCCCATAATCAGTTCCTTTCGGACGAGCCCATAAATTTGCTTCAACGCTTCAGAGCCAAGCAACTTCCTGTTATTCGCCCACCTCACCCAGAAATCACCTGTATCCACCCCAAAACGCCTTCACATAACCCTCCAAACCTGCTCTAAACCCGTTACGCTTTAGCCTCAGATGGAAAGATCACCCGATGCAGATCGCGCCTGACAGCGATAGCTTCACTGCTTGTTATCAGGCCGGCAAGACGCAGGTCGTCTACACCCGGCTGGTGGCAGACCTGGAGACCCCGGTTTCCGCGTTCATGAAGCTCACCCGAAATGCACCCTACCGGTTCCTGCTGGAATCGGTAGAAGGCGGCGCCGTGCGTGGCCGCTATTCGATGATCGGCATGAAGCCGGACCTGATCTGGCGGGTCACCGGCGACAAGGCTGAAGTCAACACCAGGGCGCTGATTGACGCCGACGGCCCGTTTGTCATCGAGGATGCACCGCCGCTGCAATCGCTGCGCAACCTGCTGGCTGCCAACCATTTTGACGTACCTGATGATCTGCCGCCCATGGCTGCCGGCCTGTTCGGCTACATGGGCTATGACATGGTCCGGCAGATGGAGCAGTTGCCCGAGCCGAACGAGGATGTGCTGGGCGTGCCCGACGGCATCATGATCCGCCCGACCATCATGGCCATATTCGATGCCGTGAAGGACGAGGTTACCATCGTGACGCCGGTTTTCCCGGATGCTGACGTATCGGCCAAGGCAGCCTATGCGCGCGCCTGCGACCGGCTCGACGCGGTGGTCGATGCATTTGACCGACCGCTGGAACTGCAGGCCTATGACGACCCCGATGCGGCCCCGATCAACGCGCCGACGTCCAACACCTCGCCGGACGACTATATGGCGATGGTGCTCAAGGCCAAGGAGTATGTCTCGGCCGGCGACATCTTCCAGGTGGTGTTGTCGCAGCGTTTCGAAACCGATTTCGCCTTGCCTGCGTTTTCGCTGTACCGGGCCCTGCGCCGGGTCAACCCGTCACCGTTCCTGTACCATCTGGAGTTTGACCGGTTTGCCGTCACCGGTTCCAGCCCGGAAATCCTCGTCAGGGTGCGTGACGGCAAGGTGGAAATCCGCCCGCTTGCCGGCACCAGGCCGCGCGGTGCAACCCCTGCCGAAGACCGCGCGCTGGCCGCAGAACTGCTGGCCGACCCCAAGGAACTGGCCGAACACCTGATGCTGCTCGACCTGGGCCGCAATGATGTTGGCCGGGTGGCGAAGATCGGCTCGGTCAAGGTCACCGACCAGTTCATGATGGAATACTACAGTCAGGTCATGCACATCGTCTCCAACGTGGAAGGCGAACTCGATGACAAGTATGATGCCATTGACGCATTGAGCGCAGGCTTTCCCGCAGGCACCGTGTCTGGCGCTCCGAAAGTCCGCGCCATGCAGATCATCGACGAACTGGAAAGCACCAAGCGCGGCATCTATGCCGGCTGCGTCGGATATTTTTCCGCCACCGGCGAGATGGACACCTGCATCGTATTGCGCACCGCCATCGTCAAGGACGGCAAGATGTTCGTGCAGGCAGGCGCCGGTGTCGTGGCAGACAGCGTGCCCGAGGCCGAACAGGCCGAATGCATCAACAAGGCCAAGGCGCTGTTCAGGGCCGCGGAAGAAGCCGTGCGTTTTGCCGGCCGGGCATCGAGGGGGCAATAGACAGCCATGATCCTGCTCATCGACAATTACGACAGCTTCACCTGGAACCTGTATCATTATCTCGGCGATCTTGGTGCCAACACCGAAGTCATCCGCAATGACGCCCTCACCGCTGACGAAGCGATCGCCATGCAGCCTGAAGCCATCGTGCTGTCGCCGGGGCCCTGCACGCCCAACGAGGCCGGCATTTGCCTGGAACTGGTCGAAAAGGCCGCCGGCAAAATCCCGTTGATGGGCGTGTGCCTCGGCCACCAGGCCATCGGCCAGGCATTTGGTGGCAAGGTGGTTCGCGCCCAGCAACTGATGCACGGCAAACTGTCCGACATGACCACCACCGGCAAGGGCCTGTTCGAGGGCCTGCCCGCGACCTTCAGGGCGACGCGCTATCACTCGCTGGTGGTAGAGCGCGCCTCTTTGCCCGATTGTCTGGAGGTGACCGCGTCCACCGGCGACATCATCATGGGGCTCCAGCACAAGACCCTGAATGTCCACGGCGTACAGTTTCATCCCGAAAGCATTGCATCGGAGCACGGCCATGCGATATTGCGTAACTTCCTGAGGCTGGCAGACGCCTTGAAACAACCGGAAACCGCTTGAGACCATGGCTGACCTGAAACCGATTATCGCAAAAATTGCCGACGCAACGCCGTTGTCGCTGGAAGAAGCCCGAACCGCGTTCGACATCATCATGTCGGGCAACGCAACCCCGTCGCAGATCGGCGCGGTGCTGATGGGCCTGCGGGTGCGTGGTGAAACCGTTGACGAGATCACCGGCGCGGTCATGACCATGCGCGAAAAGATGCTGCCGGTGACAGCACCTGAAGATGCCATCGACATTGTCGGCACCGGCGGCGATGCATCGGGCTCCTACAATGTGTCAACATGTGCTGCGCTGGTAACCGCTGGTGCAGGTGTCCCCGTCGCCAAGCACGGCAACCGCGCGCTGTCGTCCAAGTCCGGCGCTGCCGACACGCTCGCGGCCCTCGGCGTCAACATAGAAGCCAAGCCCGCCGTCATTTCACGCTGCATTGCAGAGGCCGGTTGCGGGTTCATGTTTGCCCCGGCACATCATGCCGCCGTGCGCCATGTCGGTCCATCGCGCGTGGAACTGGCCACCCGCACGATTTTCAACCTGCTCGGCCCGATGTCCAACCCGGCCAGCGTCAAGCGCCAGATCATCGGGGTTTATGCCAAACAGTGGGTCGAACCGCTGGCCCATGTGATGAACAAGCTCGGCTCTGAAGCCGTCTGGGTCACCCATGGCGAAGGCGGGCTGGACGAGATAACGCCAACCGGCACCACCTGGGTAGCCGAACTGAAAGACGGAAAGGTCACGACCTTCGAGATCGAGCCGGAAGATGCCGGCGTCAAGCGTCATTCGCTTGAAGAGCTGAAAGGCGGCGACGCCGACTATAATGCCAGGGCCCTGCGCGCTGTACTGGCGGGTGAGCATAATGCCTTTCGCGATGCCGCCGTCATGACCGCTGGCGCTGCGCTGCTGGTGGCCGGCAAGGCAACCGACCTGAAAGACGGCGTTGCACAGGCCGAAGCGGCCATCGATTCCGGTGCGGCCATGCAGGTGCTCGACAAGCTGGTTGAGGTATCCAACACATGAGCGGCACCATCCTCGACAAGATTGCAGCCTACAAGCGCCAGGAAGTAGCCATCGCCAAGGCAACCGTTTCCGAAGCAAGCCTGGTGACCAATGCCGGCCTGAACCAGTCCAATAGCCAACCACGCGGCTTCCTCAGGGCGCTTGAAAGCAAAATTGCCAATGGCGACTGGGCACTGATTGCCGAGATCAAGAAGGCCAGCCCGTCAAAGGGTCTGATCCGCGAGGATTTTGATCCCCCGGCCCTGGCAAGGGCCTATGAAGCCGGCGGAGCCGCCTGTCTGTCGGTACTCACCGACACCCCGTCATTTCAGGGTGCACCGGAATACCTGATGCAGGCACGCGCGGCCACCACCCTGCCCGCGCTGCGCAAGGATTTCATGCTCGATCCCTACCAGGTACTGGAAGCCCGCGCCTGGGGGGCTGACTGCATCCTGCTGATCCTGGCGATGATTGACGATACCTTGTGCGCAGAGCTTGAAACCGCCGCCTTCGAACTTGGCATGGACGTGCTGGCCGAGGTGCATGACGAGGCCGAACTGGAACGCGCACTGAAGCTCAACACCCGCATGATCGGCATCAATAACCGCAATCTGAAAACCTTCGAGACCTCGCTGGAGACCACCGAGCGCCTCGCGCCCATGGTGCCGCCTGATCGGCTGATCGTCGGAGAGAGCGGCCTGTTCACCCCGGCTGACCTTGCCCGGCTGGAACGCACCAACGTCTCTACGTTCCTGATTGGCGAAAGCCTGATGCGCCAGCCCGATGTTGCCAGGGCTACAAGCACCATCCTCACCAAGCCTGATGACATGCGGGCAAGCGCATGAGCGCCGCAAAACTCACTCATCTCGATGATGCCGGCAATGCGCACATGGTCGACGTCTCCGAAAAACAGGTAACAACCCGCATCGCGGTTGCCTCGGGCCGAGTCCTGATGTTGCCGGCAACGCTGCAGCTCATCATGTCGGGCATGGCCAAGAAGGGTGACGTGATCGCAACAGCGCGCATTGCCGGCATCATGGCTGCCAAGCGCACCCACGAACTGATCCCGCTGTGCCATCCGCTGGCGATTTCCAAAATCACGGTCGATCTCGACATCAACGAGCCCGACAATGCCGTGGACGTGACCGCCACCGTCAAGGTGGAAGGCAAGACCGGCGTTGAAATGGAAGCGTTGACGGCAGTCTCGGTTGCCTGCCTGACCGTCTATGACATGGTCAAGGCGGTGGATCGCGGCATCACCATTTCCGACGTGAAGCTGATCGAGAAACAGGGTGGCAAGTCGGGCCATTTCAGGGCGGATGCCTCATGAGCCTTCTACCGGTAGATGCCGCACTGGCGCAGATTCTCAAGGGCGTCAAACCGCTCGGATCAGACGATGTGCCGCTCACCAATGCCAGTGGCCGTGTCTTGTCGGAAGGCCTGAAAGCAGAGCGCGCCCAGCCGCCGTTTGCCGCATCTGCCATGGATGGCTACGCGGTCCGCGCCGCAGACATTGCAAACGTTCCCGCCACACTGGCAGTGATCGGCGAAGCACCGGCAGGACATGGGTTCTCCGGCCGCGTCAGCAGGGGAAAGGCAGTCCGCATATTCACCGGTGCACCGGTGCCCAAAGGCGCCGACACGATCGTTATCCAGGAAAACACGCAAACCGATGACGCGGGCACGGTGACGGTGCTGGAGACGGCGGCGCAAGGCAGCTTTATCCGTGCCGCCGGACTAGACTTCAGGAAGGGCGAAACGCTGCTGCCCAGGCACACGCTCATGGGGGCTCGCCAGATTGGCCTCGCAGCCGCCATGAACCACGCCCGGGTGCCGGTCGTGCGCCGCCCGTCGGTTGCCTTGCTGGCCACCGGAGATGAACTGGTTGAACCCGGCAGCACGCCGCGGGATGACCAGATCATCTCGTCCAACACGCTGGCTATCGCTGCCATGGTTGCACGGTGCGGTGGCGAACCACTGGATCTCGGCATCATCCCGGACAGGGCCAGCCGCATCGAAAAAGCCATTGAACGCGCTGCCGGCGCCGATATTCTCGTCACCATTGGCGGCGCATCGGTCGGCGACCATGATCTGGTTCAGGCGGCAATGCAGAAGTGCGGCGTCGAAATCGGCTTCTGGAAGATCGCCATGCGCCCCGGCAAGCCATTGATGTTCGGTCGACGCGGCGAGCAACGCGTCATCGGCCTGCCCGGTAATCCGGTCTCGGCCATGGTGTGCACAAGGCTGTTCATCCTGCCGCTGATCACGAAAATGACAGGTGATCCCCGCTCGTTTGGTCCGGTGGCTGCTGTTCTGGGAGCAGGCATGAGCCGCAATGACCAGCGCCAGGACTACATTCGCGCCACCCTCGCGCGCGGCAATGAGGGCCGGTTGGTCGCCACCCCCTTCCCCAGGCAGGACAGTTCCATGCAGCGGGTATTCGCCCAGGCCGACTGCCTCATAGTTCGTCCTCCCCAGGTGCCGGCAGCCGAAGCTGGCGAGCAGGTTCAGGTGCTGTTGCTGGATTTTTGAGGGTTCTGGCATGAAAATGCAGAATCGAGAGACCATCTCATTGTGTCACTTCGGGGCGCTGTATCACCGGCACATCACACAACGTGTTCGCCATCATCAGTATAACGTCTTCAGAAAGCTGACTATGGCCTTGCGCACCCGCGCATCCGGTTCGCCCTCACCTGCCATTGAGGTGCCCGGAACAACTGTCTCGGGACTTGCTATAAAGCTATCCAACAGGTTTCCGTTCCACCTGCCCCTACCTGCCGCAAACCGCTTCATCTCTTCAGTATAGAGGTGTTCCGGGCCACGAGCCGGTTTGCTTCCGAAGATTTTGAACAAGGAAATTTTTCCCCGGTCCGCGGACCCCGCGTCAAACCCGTGACACTTGGCACAGCGGCCCAGGGCCGCCTGCAGGTCCGGGGAAACGCCGGCAATCCGGTCTTCGATGGTTCGGTCCGGATCCACGCCTGACACCCACAGCAGATTGCCCTTGTCCGTCCACACAACCAGAGTCCCGTCTTCAACGCTGATGATATCGCGAATCCTTTGATGCATCCTGATGCGCTCTTCGTAAATCACCCGGTCGCCCTCGAGCCGCAGGCGATGCAGGGACCGCGCTCGCAGGCTTGTTATCAACATGTCTCCGTCCCAACGCTCGTTGAAACCCTTCAATTCAATCAGATTGCTTATGCCGATCGACGGCAGCCAGGCGAACACAGGCTTCTCGAAAAGGTCATGATGACCTTGCCTTTTCGAAAACTTCCACTCGCGGCTGCCGTAGCCTGTTCCATATGTCACATGAGGCCAACCATAGTTGGCGCCCGGCTTGATAAGATTAAGCTCATCGCCGCCCTGCGGCCCATGCTCCGTCTCCCAAATCCGGTTCACCGAGTCGATTTCCAGGCCCTGACTGTTGCGATGACCTCGCGAAATCGACCGGTAACTTCCATCAGCGAGGTTAATCTGGATGATGCTGCCATAGTCACCTTCCTTCAGTACCGGATTGTCCGGCTGATCCTGCCATGCACTGCCTATGCTCAACAAGATCCGGCTGTCGTCCAGTTGTTCAAGCCGGCCGCCCAACACATTCGCATCGGGCCAACCCAGTGTCAGACATGGCCGGCTCTGAAACAGGGGTCTCCAGGGGTCCTTTGGCTGCCCATCGCGTACAAGCAAATCGTCGAGCAAAATGACTTTGACATTCAACGTCACGCAATGGCTGTCGACATCCCAAAGCCCATGAGCCACGGCCAGACTCTTGCCGTCCTTGAGAAGTAACAAGTCGGTAATGCGCACCATATTGAGGTTTGCAGATGGTTCTCTGGATCCGTAGTACTCATGCATGGCGGATGCATTGGTCTTCACCCGGGGGCTCAATATGCGACCTGAAACAGGACCGCCCGCCTGCTTTTTCAGTTCAACGAGTCGACCGGCGCCTTCGGCAATTAGGATTGTAGTGTTCACCCGTTCAATCGCGCCCTTGTTCACCGCGAAATCGCTGACCAGGTCCGTGATGTTGAACTCTTCGATCTTGAGATCAATCAGTTCGGTACGCAAAAACCGGGTTACCACCTGCAGCTTGGGTTTGATGGCGTGATCCTGCGGCACTTGCTGGCGTGCAGTGACCTTGCCTGGTTCTTGAGGCCCCGCCAAGTCGGGTTCAATGGCCAGCCACGCCGAAAGGCCCAATAGCAAAACCACCGCAACAAACGCGATTACCCACCATGATTTTGTTGGATGAGACTGCACTCTAGCCAAATTCCACCACTCAATTCCGGAAGCTGAAAGTGAACAAAGTGCACATCAGCCCCTGCTGCCGGAAAAACAATCAGGACTATAACCAACCGCACGCGCCTCTCGGTGATCATGCCGCGCCAATTCCCGATGGTCAACCGACCGCGCCCACCCTCACCGAATGCCCCATCACGCAATACTGACGCCTCGGGTCAGCCGGTGTTCCCGGGGCTCGGTGAATTCAACTGGAAAATTCCGCATAACCAACAATATCCAAACACCCACTTGCCGAACAGATCAGGAACATGTCATAAAGGTTTCGCATTTGTTCTGATTCCGGTTGGCGCTATTTTGTTCAAGCCATCCGGTTAAACGGCAAAGGAAACCGCTTGATGCTGACCGCCAAACAACACGAACTTCTCATGCTGATCCATGATCGTCTGAAGGAGACCGGCGTGCCGCCTTCGTTCGAGGAAATGAAGGAAGC
>Ga0316189_10002663_pt1 | contig 17461 bp, 16 predicted proteins | sample LowCovwburrow_MG_FD_204930 | JGI IMG/M metagenome (GOLD analysis project Ga0316189, IMG submission 204930) | Coastal sediment microbial communities from Maine, United States - Lowes Cove worm burrow | ecosystem: Environmental > Aquatic > Marine > Coastal > Sediment | place: USA: Maine...
AAACGCTTCTTTCCCGATCTCAAAATAATGGCCTTAGCATCGTTCAAATCCTGATCGGAAATCAAAAAATCGAAAGATTTAATCCGTTGTCCGTTGACATAAGCACCACCTTGTTCAATGAGTCTTCTCGCGGCACCCCCGGAAGAAGCAAGCCCGGCGATATGGAATAACTTAAAAGCAGGAATCCCGGCTTTTAATTTTCCTGCTTCCACGTATGACTCGGGCACACTCACGTCATCGAATTCCGAACCACCCCTGGCAATTGAGCTCGACGGCAGGATATGCCCGGCAATGTCTTTATTGCCAAACATACTTATGGCCGCCTGATACGCGTTGAGCGTCTCTTCCCTGCCATGGGCCAGCAAGGTAGCTTCAAAGGCGAGAACGGCTTTGGCGGCGTTCAGTTCGGCTCCCTGAAGCTGTTCAGTTTCCCGGATTTCATCGAGGGGTAGAAATGTAAAGAGCGACAGAAATCTGGTGACATCCCTGTCATCGGTGTTAACCCAGTACTGATAATATTCGTATGGGGAAGTTTTTGCAGGGTCCAACCACACTGCCCCCTTAGCGGACTTTCCCATTTTTTCACCGCTGCTGGTCGAAATTAGGGGAAAAGTTATCCCAAAAGCAGTCTTTTGTTTCATTCGACGGATGAGTTCAATCCCTGCGACAATATTGCCCCACTGGTCGCTCCCCCCCATCTGGAGCCTGCATTCGTGCCTGTTGAATAGTTCCAGGAAGTCATAGGCCTGCAATACCATGTAGTTGAATTCAATAAAGCTTAAACCTTCTTCGGAATCCAGCCGCATTTTGCAGCTTTCTGCCTTAATCATGCGGTTAATCGAGAAATGCCGCCCTATGTCCCTTAAAAAAGATACATATCCCAACTTAGTCAGCCAATCGGCGTTGTTGAGCATCAAAGCCTTGTCATGGCCGAAATCAAGATATCGGGAAAGCTGTTTTTTAAGACCCAAAGCATTTTCTTCTATAGTTTCCGCTGTCAACATCTTCCGCATTTCGGTCTTACCGCTTGGGTCTCCTATTAGGCCGGTTCCACCACCAATCAACGCAATGGGTCGATGCCCATTTCGTTGCATATGGGCCAGCGACATAATGGGAATCAGGCTTCCAATATGCAAGCTGGATGCGGTAGGATCAAAACCGATATAACAGGTGATATTCCCTTGATCGATATATTCATCCAACTCCTTATCATGGGTCATCTGTTCAATGAATCCGCGTTGTTTTAAGACATCAATTACGTTCGGCATAAATAGCTAACCCTTTTTAAAACCTATTTATTGGCATACTGCACTGCCCGTGTCTCCCGTATCACGGTTACCTTTATCTGACCGGGAAAAGTCAGGGATTCTTCAATCTTTTTTACAACATCCCGGCTAAGCAGGATGGATTCTTCATCGGAAATCTGTTTACTCTCAACAATCACGCGCAACTCCCGACCGGCCTGGATGGCATAGGTGTTGGCTACACCTTTGAAAGAATTTGCTATATTTTCGAGGTCCTCCAAACGCTTTATATAATTTTCAAGCAACTCCTTGCGTGCACCGGGTCTGGCCCCGGAAAGCCCGTCTGAAGCCTGAACCAGCAATGCGTAAACAGAGTTCGGCGCCACATCTTCATGATGGGCGGCAACGGCATGAACGATTTGGGGAGATTCGCCAAATTTTTTTGCAAGTCGGGAGCCGATGAGGGCATGCGGCCCCTCGACCTCGTGATCGACTGCCTTTCCGATATCATGCAACAGCCCCATCCGCCTTGCCAGTTTAACATTTAGTCCCAGCTCCGAGGCCATTATGCCGGACAGGAATCCCACTTCCACGGAATGCTGCAGGACATTTTGGGCATAGCTGGTTCGAAACTTTAATTGCCCTATATATTTGACTAATTCGTTGTGAATACCGTGGACACCTAAGTCAAAAGCAGCTTGTTCGCCGGCCTCTTTTACCGTTGTATCGACCTCTTTGCCTACCTTTTTGACGATGTCCTCTATGCGCGCCGGATGAATCCTTCCGTCAGATATTAACCGCATCAGTGAAATACGTGCCACCTCACGACGGACGGGATTAAATCCGGAAAGAATAACTGCTTCGGGAGTATCGTCAATGATTAGATCGATACCGGTGGCAGCCTCAAGTGCCCGAATATTTCGCCCTTCACGTCCGATAATCCTGCCCTTCATCTCATCACTGGGCAATTGAACCACCGACACAGTTCTTTCTGCCACAAAATCGCCGGCATATCGCTGAATAGCAGTGGCAAGGATCTTCTTGGCTTTTTTGTCCGCCTGTTCTTTGGTTTCATTTTCTATCCGCTTTATAAGTTTAGCACCTTCGTAGCGGGCTTCATTCTCCATGGCCCGAATCAAAAGTTCCTTGGCCTGGTCAACCGTTAAACCGGATATCTTTTCAAGCTGGTGTTTTTGCTCCTCAATCAGTTCATCGTACTCCAGCTCCTTGCGCTCAAGCTTTCCCTCTCTTTTGGTCAGATGCCTTTCTTTGCGAAGAAACTCGCGATCCCGACGTTCCAGCTGTTCATTTTTGTTATCAATATTTTCTTCTTTTAGCATCAACCGGGATTCTCTTTTTTTTAATTCCGCCCGGGTCTCCCTCGTCTCAGCATCAAATTCGCTTTTTAATTTGAAAAGCCTGTCTTTTACCTCCAAATCAGCTTCCTTTAATAAGGTCGCCGCCTTTTTTTCAGATTCTTCGATGCATCGTTCAGCTTCTGCTTCAGCCGCCCTTATTTTTTGGGATGCAATTTTACCCTGTATAAAGTAGGCGATCAGCAAACCGGCAAAAAAGCAGAAAATGCCGATGAATACAACATATTCATTCATTATATCTCTCCCCGGTTATCAAAGATTTGAAGTAACAGCTTTGATCACCAATTTGCTTATGTCAGTCAATAATGCGTTAATCAGGGGATAAGGTATCTATGGGCTAACTATGAGGGTAGCACAGCCGACTGGACTCAGCCATCCGATGATATCCGGGAAAGGGAGAACCCCCGCCACAATGCCGTGTTGTCAGGTCTTTGAACCTGGGGTTCAAAGTGGGCACCGTTTAGCTTCTTTAGGCTTTTCTGAAAAACAGAACATGCACACCGAAACCAGGGAAGGTTCCCATTATAATCGCTGTTGGATCAAAGAATGTCTTCCAATCACGAGCATGGCAGGGGCAACAATATTTTCTGTAATGCAAAGAGCAACCTTCACCTAATAGTATTTATCCCGGAAAGAACACTGAGATCGTCGGATCGCTCAAGTCAGAATAGGTTGCAGGCTAAGAGTTATTGGTTATTAGCGAATCGCATAGGTCCGATTAAGAAAAGCGTTACCATTCACTGCACGCTGTCATCCAAGGTACCAATCAATTTCGTCGTCCGTTGCGCGACATCTTCCAACAATTTAGAATGATTCCTTTTCAATTCCATATTTTCATTTGCAATATTCAGGGCAGCTAATATTAAAATTTTTTGTCTCGAAATATTTGATGATGCATCGATTAGCTGACTTTCAACCCGAGCCACTTCCTTGGCCAAAAGATCAGCAACCTCCTTTGCTCTGGTAACATCCGAATCAGCTTTAAACGTATGCGGTTGTCCAAAAATCTCTATGGTTACAATCTGTTCCAATGGCTATTGAATTTTTACCTTTCCCATCCTATACCTTGCCAGCCTTAGACATTACAATTCTGAAATATCATCAAGTCTGGCCAGCAAACCGTCGATTTTTGATCGGATCAAGGTCTTTTCCTCAGCGTAATTTTTTTCCGCCTCAACCTTACCTCGGATCTCCTCCTCTAAACTTGCTAATTTATTTTTAAGTTCTGAATTGGCTGCCGCTTGGGCTTTACAATTTTCAATTAATCTTTCAACTTTATTTTCGATCTCCCCAAACTGTTTTAATACGAAATCATTGTCCACTTTTGTTACCTCATCATAATTTTAATTCAATATAGTCTGTAATATATCAAAAAGTCAAGAGATTTTCCTCATCCGCTTTTTCATAATCTTGTCCGCTTCTTCCAAATCCTGACAGTTGTTGACACCCAGAATTTGGATTTCATCGGCAGACACCATGAGCCCCATTTTCCTTTGTTCTTTATGTCCGATGGCCATAAGATCAGTCAGATACAATTCTTCCTGATTATTGTTTGTTTTAATTTTAGGTAGGGCACCCTGTAAAATTCTTTTGTTGATACAGTAAATACCGCTATTGATCAGTTTGATTTTTTTTTGCTCGGCGGTAGCGTCTGCTTCTTCTATTATTCCAACAATTTGTTTATTATCATCTAGCAAAACCCGACCATAGCCATAGGGGTTTTTCAACTCCACGGCTAAAAGAGAAATATCACGACAACACGCCAAATGATCTTCGACAAGCCCTGTTATGGTTTCTGAAAATATTAGCGGCACGTCGCCACACAGGATAACGACTTCATCACAATGATCGGGGATGTGGGGCAATGCACACAAGACTGCATGGGCCGTTCCGAGTTGCTTCTCCTGATAGGCAAAATGCAATTCAGCTGTTTTGGAGATGATTTCCCGTACTTTCTGCGCCTGATGGCCAACCACCACGATGATGTTATCACCGGCCGCTTTGCGCGCAGCTTCGACCACATAGAGAATCATCGGTCTTTCAGCAACTTTATGAAGCACCTTGGCCTTATCCGACCTCATACGGGTTCCCAGTCCGGCGGCAAGAATAACAACAGCAATATTTTTTCTCATATTTTCATTACTCCATTCCTCTAAAAAAGAAACGCTGGTTGACGTCGGTACCCCTTGCGGAAACAATTTCCCGGTGCATGAAAAAGGGTAAACCAACAAATTGGTTTACCCTTTTATTATACATTATCCCGTTATGGTGTAAACGCCGAAAAAAGTTGTCCCAATAAAATACCGGCTACAATCAACGGAGCTCTGCTAAATTTATTCGCACCACCGCCCGTTCAAGGGCAGCTTTTGCACGGTCAGCATTGATATCTTCACCGGTGTGGGCTTCTTGAAGCCGTTTTTCAGCCCGTTCAAGGGCGGCTTTGGCCCGATTCAGGTCGACATCTTCTCTTCTTTCAGATGATTCCGCCAAAACCGTTACCTTGTCCGGCAGCGCTTCGGCAAATCCGCCGTTGACAAAGACATACCGCTCAGTTCCCTGTGCGTCGGTATATCGAATTATCCCGGTCCTGAGAGTGGTCAGAAAAGGAGTGTGCCCAATGAGTACCCCAAATTCACCAAGTGACCCTGGCGCCATGACGATCTTTACCTCTTCGCTGACAACCGCCTTGTCTGGTGTAACAATTTCCAATTGAATATTTCCAGCCATTCTAAAACCTCTTATTTAGTCTGCTTCGGCCATCGTCTTGGCTCTTTCCAACACTTCAGCAATGCCCCCGACCATGTAGAAGGCCTGCTCCGGAAGATCGTCGTGTTTGCCATCGACGATCTCTTTGAAACCTTTGATCGTGTCCTCGATCTTCACATAAGATCCGGGCGTGTTGGTAAAAACTTCGGCAACGTGAAATGGCTGTGACAGAAAACGCTGAATCTTTCTGGCACGACTCACCGTAACTTTGTCTTCATCATCCAATTCATCAATTCCCAGAATGGCGATGATATCCTGGAGTTCCGTATATTTTTGCAGAATCTTCTGCACCTGGCGTGAGACTTGATAATGCTCAGCGCCGATATAGGCGGCGTCTAGAATTCTGGATGTCGAATCTAGGGGGTCCACTGAAGGGTAGATGCCAAGTTCAACCAGCTTCCGGGAAAGAACGACTGTGCCGTCCAGATGTGCAAATGTCGTTGCCGGAGCCGGGTCTGTTAGGTCGTCAGCGGGTACATAAACACATTGTACGGCCGTAATCGATCCTTTGTCCGTTGAGGTAATCCGTTCCTGGAGTTCACCGAGGTCCACAGCCAGCGTCGGCTGATATCCTACAGCAGACGGCATCCGTCCCAGCAAGGCCGAGACCTCGGAACCGGCCTGGGTAAAACGAAAAATATTATCAATAAAAATAAGTACATCCTGTCCTTCTTCATCCCTGTAATACTCAGCGGCTGTCAGGGCGGAAAGTGCAACCCGAGCCCTTGCGCCCGGAGGTTCGGTCATCTGCCCGTAAATCAGTGCCGCTTTGGGAAGTACGCCGGCATCCTTCATTTCATGATACAGGTCATTGCCCTCGCGGGTGCGTTCGCCAACCCCTGCGAATACCGAGATACCGCCGTGCTGCATGGCAATATTGTGAACCATTTCCATCATAATAACCGTTTTACCGACACCGGCCCCGCCGAAGAGTCCCATTTTTCCGCCTCGTGGAAACGGTACGAGCAGATCGATAACCTTAATTCCGGTTTCCAGAACCCGCACCGTCGTATCCTGCTCGGTAAATGCCGGCGCTTCACGGTGGATCGGCATCATCTTTTCCTGACTTACGGGACCGAGCCCGTCAACGGGTCTTCCAACAACATTGAGGACACGCCCCAAGCCTGCCTCACCAACAGGCATCATGATCGGCTTACCGGTATCCTTTACCTTTTGTCCTCTCATCAGGCCGTCGGTAACATCCATGGCAATCGTTCTGACGACATTGTCCCCAAGATGCTGGGCGACCTCAATGACAAGGTTGTCCTCTTCATCGTTAATAGCAGGGTTGCTGAGCGTCAGGGCTGTATAGATTGTAGGCAGATTGCCCTGTTCGAATTCCACATCCACTACAGGGCCCAGGACCTGAATAATTTTACCAATGTTTTCTCCCATCGAAAGACCTCCAAAATGTGTAATCTGTCGCCTGCTATTTGATCAATATTTTACAAATAACAATCAACAGGTTTGAATATTTATCCTTTGAGTGCTTCGGCACCGCCGACGATGTCCATCAGTTCTGCGGTGATGGCTGCTTGTCTGGCCTTGTTATATACCAATGTCAAATTCTCGATCAAATCATTACATGCATTGGTTGCATTGTTCATGGCGGCCATCCGGGCGGCATGTTCGCTGGTGGAAGTTTCCAGCAGTGAACTGTGCAGCGTTACATGGACACTTTTCGGCAGCAACTCCCCTAAAAGGCTGTCTGCTGACGGTTCGCAAATGTGTTCAGCCAGATACCCTTCATCTTCAGCTTCAGCTTCAACGATTTCAATCGGTGGTATCGGCAACAGCTGTTTTAGGGTGGGGACCTGTCTGCCCATGCTAAAAAATTCGGAATAGACGACATAGACTTCGTCATAATCTCCGCTCAGATAGCCTTCAACTAATTTGCGTCCGGCATTGGCAGCCACATTGAAGCCGAAATTGGTTCCGACGACGCCGATATGTTCGTCTACTATGGGTATTTTCTTCTTGCGACACCAGTCTCGACCTTTTTTGCCAAAATTAGTAAAGGATATCGCAATGCCGTCACCAGATTTATCCTCTATAAAGGAACCGGCCTTTTCAATTAGGTTCACATTGAAGCCGCCACACAAACCCCGATCCGAGGTACATAAGACCACATGAAGTTTCTTTGCGTCCTCGCGGGGCACCAGTAAAGGGTTGGCATCCTGACTGGATTTCTGAGCCAGACTCCCCAATACCTCTGAAAATTTGCCGGCATAGGGGCGAAAATTCTCCATGTTTCCCTGTGCGCCCCGCAATCTTGAGGTTGCCACCATATTCATGGCCTTGGTGATCTGCTTTGTCTTTTTAACCGCAGCAATTTTATTCTGGACATCTTTTAGACTTGCCATAAACTCAGCCTTTTGATTACGCTTTGACGGTTGTCATCGTCGTGCTCGTCATGATCGTTTTGGTAGTTTGAATGCATCCAATCCAATTTGTGAATATTCTGTCTAAGGAATTTAACGCCCTAAACCTTCCTAACATCCTAAATCAACTACTTGATCGTGTCGCTGAACTCGTCACCGTAAGCCTTTATGGCTTCGGCCATTATCTTGTTCAGGTCATCGGAAATTTCTTCCTTTTCCTTCAATTCAGAAAAAATTTGCGGATACCTGTCTTCGACGAATGCGTAAAGCCCCGCCTCGTATTTTTCCAGGACGTCAATCGGATACTCATCGAGATAACCTTTGGTGCCTGCGTATAGGATCGTGACCTGTTTTTCCATGGATAGCGGCTGAAATTGCGGTTGTTTGAGGATTTCCACCAGCCTTGCTCCGCGCGTCAACTGCCGCTGGGTTGCCGCATCCAGGTCGCTGCCAAAGGCTGCGAATGCTTCCAGTTCACGAAATTGGGCCAAATCCAGCCGCAAGGTGCCGGCCACCTGTTTCATGGCTTTCACCTGGGCAGCACCGCCGACCCGGGAAACCGATAGCCCGACGTTTATTGAAGGCCTGACACCGGCGAAAAACAGGGAGGGCTCCAGATAAATCTGACCGTCTGTAATGGAAATCACATTGGTCGGGATAAAGGCGGAGACATCACCGGCCTGGGTTTCGATGATCGGAAGCGCTGTCAAGGACCCTGCGCCGAGTTCGTCATTCATCTTGGCCGCCCGCTCAAGAAGGCGTGAATGGTTGTAGAAAATATCTCCGGGATAGGCTTCGCGCCCGGGCGGGCGTCTCAGTAGAAGAGAGATCTGCCGGTAAGCTGCTGCCTGTTTTGACAGATCGTCATAGACAATCAGCGCATGCTGGCCTTTGTTGCGGAAGTATTCTCCCATGGCACAGCCGGCAAAAGGCGCAAGATACTGCAGGGTGGCCGGATCACTGGCACAAGCAGCTACGATGGTTGTATATTCCATGGCACCATGCTTTTCCAGCACGCTGTAGACTTGGGCGACCGTCGATTTTTTCTGCCCGCAGGCCACATAAATACAGTAAACGTCCGTATCTTTCTGGGCCAAAATAGCATCAACGGCAACAGCGGTTTTACCGATCTGCCGATCGCCGATGATCAGTTCCCGCTGTCCGCGTCCCACCGGCGTCATGGCATCAATTGCCTTAAGACCCGTATAACAGGGCTCATGAACACCCTTACGCTGGATAACACCCGGGGCGACCATTTCAACCCGGCTGAACTCCTTGGCGTCGATTGGGCCCTTGCCGTCCAAAGGTTCCCCAACTGTGGAGACCACCCGGCCGAGAACCGCTTCACCCACCGGAACTTCAGCAATTCGGCCGGTTCTTTTGACGATATCGCCTTCCTTGATGTGGATATCCTCACCCATAATGGCGACACCCACATTATCCTCTTCAAGGTTCAGTACCAACCCCAGGATGCCACCGGGAAATTCCACCAGCTCATTTGCCATGGCTTTTTCCAAACCATACATCCGGGCAATGCCGTCTCCGACAGACAAAACAACACCGGTTTCACTCAATTCGACTTTCTTGTCATAATCCGTAATCTGTTCTTTAATAATTTGACTTATTTCTTCTGCTCTTAGTTCCATTACACACCTTCACCCTTTTTTAATGATCCTCTCATATTGAGTAATTGTGTTTTGATACTCCCATCTAGAACAAGATCGCCAATTCGAGTAACAATCCCGCCAATGAGGCTCGGATCCTGTTCAACTTCCAGAATGATATCCTTTTCTATCTTTTCCGACAGGGTTTTACGAATTTTTTCAACGGTTTCCGATGAAAGCTCGGTGGCCGAAACCAGACTGGCCCGTGCGATGCCTTTTAGTTCATCGGCAAGTTTCTGGTAAAAATCATTGATGCTGCTCAAATAAACGAAGCGCCCTTTCTCAAACAAAAGAGTTAAAAAGGATTTCATGATTGCGGAAAGAGCAACCTTTTCGACAATGGCCTCCAAAACCTTCTTACGTCCGGCGGCATTGTAGAGGGGATTGTTGATGGCCTGCTCGAGCAATTTCTCTTTTTCAATCAATTCACTAAACTCTGCAAGCTCTTTGCGATAAGTTTCGGTTTGACCGTCTTCTTTTCCGATCAGCAATAGTGCTTTGGCGTAACGCCGTGCAATCGCCAAATTTTTCATCCTGCCTCCACTTTCCTCAGATATTCATCCACCAATCTGTCCTGATCATCTCCCGAAATTTTGCCCTTTAAAATTTCTTCGGCCTTGGCCAGCGATGTTTCGAAAATCTCTTCCTGCAGTTTAAATTTTGCCTGTTTGAATTCATGTTCGATATTTCGGCGAGCTTGGACCTGGAGCTTTTCAGCTGCTGATTCAGCTTCCTTTAAAATTCTCGCTTTGGCCTCATTTCCCTGCTTGATGTAATCCTCAACAATCTTTTCCGACTCTTTTTCCAGCCGAGATAGTTTTTCACTATATTCAGCCAGCTGTTTTTCAGCTTCGGCCTTGCGCCCTTCCAAGTCTTCCAGTTGGTCTTTAATGCCCGTGATACGGGCGCCCAGTGCCTGGGACAGCGGTTTACGTAAAACAAAAACAAGCGCTATCGCTAAAACCGCAAAATTCATCACCCGAAACCAATCGGTTGAGGTCCACCCCTTTGCGCCGGAATCTTCACCGGATGCACCCAGGGCTGTTGGGGGTGAAAACCCGCAAAAAAGCAACAGTACCAACAAGATTACCGCAGAGTTTTTCTTAAGACGATACAAGCGGCCAAAACAGAAAATTTTCATTAAACAGCCCTCCCCAGAATTTTTTGACTGATTTGATTGGCAAAATCATCAATTTCTGATTGTAAGCTTTGTCTGGCAACCTCAGCGTCTTTTTTTATTTGTTCACGGATTTGGGTTAACTCCGCCTGGGCTTTTCTATTGATATCATCGATAATCGATTTTTCCTCATCACCCGCTTGCTGCAATAAGGCATCTTTCTTCTCAAAGCCTATTGCTCGCGCTTGTTTTATACCCGCGGCGAAGGTGTCATCTTTTTCTCTGACATCATTGTTGGAGGTTTCGATGGCAAGCTCTAAGCCGTCCACTTTTTCTTTTCGCTGGGTCAAAATTTTACGGATGGGTCTGTACAGCAGTAGATTCAGCACCCATATGGTAAATAGAAAATTAACAATTTGAATGACAATTGACCCGTCGGGAGTAACTGTCACCCCACCACCGCCGCCTGACTCTCCGGATGATCCCAGCACGATTTGGGGAAAAACAAGGCAAATCAGCGCAAGCATGATTATTATCGGAAAACCTTTCCGGTAAACACCAGAAATCCTCATAAAAAACCTCCGTCTACCAGTTCACGGCAACTACTTCATTTGTTTCACAAATTCACCCCAATGGACACAAACTTAACTGCGGCGGTCTATACCATCAGCCATGATTATTTGTCAAAGGTTTTTTAAATATTTTTAAAATCATCCTGTTTCTTTTGATTCGGCAGCCAGGGGTTGTCTTTTTGGAAAAGGGGATGATTTCCCCGCAGACTCCGTGCTGGGCTTCATCACACAGTTTCCATTAAAAATCCCGCCCGGCTCGATAGAAACGATCGGAGACCGGATATCACCGCCGAGACGCCCCGGGGGATATACTTCGATACGTTCCTTTGCATCGATGGACCCGTTGACCTCACCCATCACAACAGCCACATTAACGGACATTTCCGCGTTGACAACCCCCTTTTCACCGACCACAACCGTACCGCCGTTGCTTGAAATATTTCCTTTCACCCTGCCATCAACCCGTATGGTGCCCTTAAACTCAATCGTACCGTCAAAGCTGGCATCGGCGCCGATAAAAGTTGATATTCGATCCGTATTCTTTTCTTTTTTCATTTTTATTGCCTATCCTCCAAAATAAATCCGATCAACACACTCTAAGCTTTTTCCGAGACTACACTCAGAAAAGGTGGCCCACGCGGGGCAGCAAGCACGCTGATTATTTACAAGCCGTCAAGGGCCCAGTAACCCCAACCCCGAAAAAGCCGGAATAATTGACCCTGTCAAACCAAAAGAAATTTTAAGGCGCTGGAGTTGACTAGATATTTCACGTTGCGAATCCCTCCAGGCCTTAAAATTTCTATTTAAGCATAAACCGCCGCATGCTGACATTCATCAACAAGCCGATTCCGATCGCAGTGGTTAAAACCGATGATCCCCCGTAACTGACAAAGGGCAAAGGCACACCAACTACCGGCATCAAGCCCATGGTCATACCGATGTTTATGATTACCTGCCAGAAAAACATGCTCGTTACCCCCACGACCAAAATGGTTCCGAAAGGTTCCCGGCAGCCCTGGGCTATGTTGAGTCCCCAGAAAATTAACATCAGAAACAAAATAACAACGATCACCGATCCAACAAAACCCCACTCCTCTGCCAGAACGGAAAATATAAAATCGGTATGCTCTTCCGGCAGGAAAGACAAGGCATTCTGGGTCCCTTTTAGAAATCCTTTGCCGGAAATCATGCCCGAACCGATGGCTATTTTAGATTGAATAATATGGTAGCCGGCTCCCAATGGATCGAGATCCGGATCGAGGAAAACCAGTATCCGGCGCTTCTGGTAATCTTTTAAAAAAAACCAAACCATAGGAACGACCGCGGCAGAGCATACTAACAGATAAATGAACGAACGCCGCTCTATTTTGACAAAAACAGTTATGGAGCCTGCGATCAGTAGGAGTAATCCCGCCGTGCCTAAATCGGGCTGTTTCAAAATCAAAACAAAAGGGATAATGGTTAGGATGGCAGGTCTGAAAAGCTCACGCAGGGTAAACCCTCTAATATGGGCGTCCTTTGAGTAATACCGTGCAAGTGCAATCATAATCGCAATTTTAGCCAGCTCTGAGGGCTGGACGGAAATAGGGCCGAGCGCTAACCAGCGTCTGGAACCACCGGCGGATTTCCCGAAAAGAAGAACCCATACCAGCAAAAAAATACAGCCTATGTAAATTATCTGACCCCAGCGATCCAGCAATTTATAGTTGAAGGAAAAAGAGACCACCATTGCAATCAATGCGGTTGAAAACCAGATGAGTTGCTTATAAAAAATGGTCATTTGCGGTGCAGGGGTTTCGGCAGTAACCGCACTGTACAGTACCAACAGGCCGGAGCATCCGATCAGAATTGCCAGACCCAACAGGCCCCAATCAAAATATTGTAAAAGTCGTCGGTCAAACATGATTATATGCACTTAGTTGTTCATTATTGACAATTTTAAGCAATTTTAAATTTTAGCTCATGTCTCGGTTAAGTTATCCAAAACTGAGCGGTTCCAGGTTTATCTAGCCACTTTCGCCTTCTTCAGCAAGCGGATCTTGGTTTTTTGCTGCCCGGTCAGCCGGTCGCTCAGCTCTCAAGAAAGTCTTGATCAATTCTGTTGCAATCGGGGCCGCTGCGCTGGAACCGTGCTCTCCATGTTCAACCAGCACGGCGACTGCAATTTCAGGCGCTGCCGATGGCGCATAGGCAATGAACCAGGCATGGGGTCTCAGGTGTGCCGGCCGTTCTTCTTCGGGTCTGGTATCGTCCTTTTTACGGCTAATGACCTGGGAGGTTCCTGTTTTCCCGCTGATTTCAATATCTGCCAGACGGCTGCTCCTGGCAGTGCCTTTATCTCCGTTTACGACTTCCCACAACCCCTTCTTCACCAATTCCAGGTTGGGTGCACTCAGTGGCACCTTGCCAATAATCTGCGGTTTGTTTTGGTACACAATACGGCCGTCAGCCATGGTGATCGATTCTAGAATAATGGGTTTGTATCTCGTCCCACCGTTGGCGATCGCCGAAGTCAAGTCCGCCATCTGCAGCGGGGTTGCCAGATTAAATCCCTGGCCGATGGCAACCGACAGCGTTTCACCTCTTTGCCATGGAATGCCGGTACGCTTTTTTTTCCAGGCCGCCGTTGGGATCAATCCCCTGCCCTCCTTGCCCAGGTTGATCCCGGTGCGAGATCCCAGACCCGCTGCTTTGGCATACCAGGCCAGTCGATCAACCCCCAGCAACTGACCTACCTGATAGAAATAAACATCGCAAGACTGGGCCAAGGCTTTGACAATGTTTACCTTTCCATGCCCACCTCTTTTCCAGCACCGGTATATACGGTTTCCGAATCTGTGGTACCCCGGGCAAAAAAATTCGGTGGATTCATCGATGACACCCTCCTCCAGGCCGGCGAGCGCGGTAATAATTTTATAGGTGGAACCGGGCGGATACTCACCCTGGATCGCCTTATTTTCCATGGGTCGAAATGGATTGGATCTCAACGAATCCCACTGTTCATGAGACATGCCGCTTGCGAAATAATTCTGATCGAATGAAGGACTGCTGGCTAAAGCCAGAATGCGGCCCGATCCCGGATCAATGGCCACTGCAGCCCCGGCAACACCTTGCAGAAGCGATTCGGCTTTTTTTTGCAAAACATGATCAATGGTTAAATGAATATTTTGACCGGGTTTGGCCGCTACCGTTTTCAGCACCCTAACCACTCGACCGTTGGCGTTGACCTCCACCTGACGTCCTCCACGTGTTCCCTGGAGATATTTTTCAAAGGATTTTTCAGCACCGAACTTACCGATAAAATCACCTCCGCGCCTTCCCGGATATTTTCCGCCGGCAAGCTCTGTGGAATTAATTTCGCTTAAATATCCAATCAGATGGGCGGCATCTTTTATATTCAAATAATGTCTCAGCAACTTCACATTGATCGCTATGCCGGGAAGGTCGTATTTGTGGGCCTCGATGGCGGCCAGGGCATTACGACCGATATCCTGTTGCAACTGGATGGGTTTATACGCAGATATACCTTTGCTGGAGGACACCTTTTGCAATAATTCCTGAGGGGGGACATCGAGATAATCGGCCAGTTTGTTGATGGTTTTTTCTACCGGACGGGCATCTTTTAAGGTGATCGTAACATCAAAAGAGGGGCGATTTTCCACCAGCACTTGATTATTGCGATCGTAGATCAGCCCCCTGGGGGGATCAATGCTCTGCAGCCTGATTCTGTTGTTGAGGGACAGGGTTAGATATTCTTCCCCCATTACAATCTGGAGATAAAGAAGCCGCAGCAAAAGAACGGTAAAGGCCACCAGCACGCATATCATGACACCGGTAATGCGTTGTTTGTACCAATCGCTATCTGCAGTTTTTAAATATTTGTCCACGGAATTTCGAAAGAATTGACATCGTCAATTAAATATTCAGTCTTCAATCAGTTAGCTTATCCTGCTCTCTGGTACGGGCATAAATCCCTTTAAAAGCGGCACCAAGACGGCTTTGCGCGTTTCTAAAAAATAATAGAAACAAAGATCCGGTGAAGATGGCCCAGAGAATTTGGACAGCGACGATTTCTATCGCATCGCCGGCAAACTGTTGTCTGGATCCCGCTATGGCAAACGCCCCTAATAAAATGAGGTTCTCAAACAACACGCCGCCGGCAACAATAAAGGCTATTATAACCAGGCGATTTCCAACCTGAATAAATCTAGTGATCCCTTTCACACCGACATACAACCAGAAATAGGTGGTCAGGTAAAGTCCGAAGGGTCCCCCGGACAGGTTGTCCATGATGAAACCTAAAAATAAAATAAAGGGTAAACTTTCACGGACCGGGCGTGAGAGGCTGAGATAAATAATAAACGGTATCAAAAGGTCGTAAAACTTGTCCAGCAAGGGTAAATAGGGCATTATCGTGGTTTGCAGAATGACGAGAAAAAGACAGGCACTGATATAAAAAAAATAACTCATGGCCGACTCGCCCAATCCTGCTTCCGAACTTCCAGGATCACAAGAACCTCTTCAAGTTTTTCAAAGTCGACAAAGGGTGTAATGATGACTTCATGAAAGATGTCAGCGTCATGTTCAATGACCTGGGACACATACCCGATACGCAGCCCTTTCGGATATACCCCGTCTAAACCGGATGACACAAGGGTATCTCCGATGCGAACGTCATTTTTGCGCAGCACATAGTCCAGCCGGCATTGATCGGTCGCCTCGCCCTTAATAACCCCCCGTGCTCTGCTTCTCTGCACCAAAGAATCCACGGCACTGTTGCTATCGACGATCAACATGACCTTGGAATAGTGTTTTGATACCTCAATCACCTGTCCGACTATTCCCTGGGCGATCACCACCGGCAACCCTCTGGTTAATCCGTCGGCTTCGCCTTTATCGATGATGACGGTTTTAAACCAGGCCGAAGGATCTCTGCCGATAACTTCAGCCGCGACAACCCGTTCAGAGATATTTCTTTGAAAGTCGATCAAATCGCGCAGGCGGACGTTGGCCAGTTCGGTCTCATGCCATTGGTTTTTGTTTTCGACAGCCTGACTCAATTGATTCATCAGAACATAATTTTCTCTTGCGACAGTTACAAGATAAAAATATTGTCGCCAGATGTCTCTTGAGAAACGGAGCGAGCGGGTAACCAGTTCCTGGAAAGGGGCAATCGCCGATATTGCGATTCGCTCAATGCCGAATGCCGAGGAACGTCTGCTGGTAACTGACAGGCCTATTATATTGACGGCAATTAAAACGATGAAGCCGACGATAAGTACCATTTTTCTGGAGAACATAGATATGCTTTGCTGCGCTCATCCCCACACATCAAGTGATGACGACTTCCCTTAACATTTCGAGATTATCCAGTGCCTTTCCCGAACCCAATGCCACGGTGGACAAAGGATCTTCTGTTACGGTGATCGGCAAGCTGGTTTCTTCTCGAAGCAGACGATCCAGGCTTTTGAGAAGAGCCCCCCCACCGGTCAGGATGATTCCCCGATCAACAATATCGGCGGATAATTCTGGTGGCGTCTGTTCCAGTGCTATTTTTACCGTCTCAACGATGGCATCAATCTGCTCTGAAATGGCGATGCGGATCTCTTCTGAATCAATAGACAGGATCTTGGGGATACCCGAAGCCAAATCACGGCCTTTGACTTCTATGGTTTCCAAATTTTGCGGATCGGGGTATGCATTGCCGATGGAAGTTTTGATCACTTCAGCCGTTCGTTCACCAATCAACAGGTTGTATTTGCGTTTGATGTATTGAATAATGGCGGAATCCATTTTATCGCCGGCAACCCGCACGGATCGGCTGTAAACAATACCTTTTAGCGAAATGACGGCCACCTCGGTAGTGCCCCCGCCGATATCAACAACCATATTGCAGGTCGGTTCCGTAATGGGAAGACCGGCTCCGATGGCGGCAGCCATGGGTTCTTCGATTAGAAATACTTCCCGGGCCCCTGCGGACTCGGCTGATTCCCGCACCGCTCGTTTTTCAACCTGGGTGATGCCGGAGGGCACCGCTACGATAATTCTGGGCCGCACAAATGTCCGTCGGTTATGAACCTTATGGATGAAATGTCTGAGCATGGCCTCGGTCACCTCAAAATCGGCTATCACGCCATCACGCATGGGTCGAATCGCCGAAATGTTTCCAGGGGTTTTACCCAGCATATTTTTTGCTTCCGATCCTACAGCCAGAACCCTATTTTTATAGCGGTTTCCTGTGCTGACCGCTACAACAGACGGTTCGCTTAAAACGATACCCTTGCCTTTGACATATACCAGTGTATTGGCCGTCCCCAGGTCAATGGCAAGATCATTGGAAA
>Ga0316189_10002664_pt1 | contig 17458 bp, 20 predicted proteins | sample LowCovwburrow_MG_FD_204930 | JGI IMG/M metagenome (GOLD analysis project Ga0316189, IMG submission 204930) | Coastal sediment microbial communities from Maine, United States - Lowes Cove worm burrow | ecosystem: Environmental > Aquatic > Marine > Coastal > Sediment | place: USA: Maine...
ACCTCAAGATGCTTACCGCCAGGTGCCAGATACACATGGCCCGGCAGAATCTGCTGACCATCGACGGCCTCGGACACAGACATCGCAGTATTTTGATTTAACCGTTGCGCAAACGCGGTACTAAATGCGCCGGGTATATGCTGGGTGACAACAATGCCCGGTGTATCGGGCGGTAACTGACAGAGAATATCTTTTATCGCCTCGGTGCCGCCGGTAGAAGCACCGATGGCGATGATTAAGTCAGTGGTTTTAAACTTGATAGCGTCTTTATCTGGTATTTTTTTCAATACTTTTTTCGGTGCGACATAGCCACCCGCAAAATTAGCTTTGGCTGCGGCTTTCACTTTGGAGATGATTTCATCCGAATAAGCCATCATCTGTGACTGGAAATCCAGTTTGGGCTTAGAGATATAATCGACCGCGCCGAGCTCTAGCGCTTCGAGGGTAATGCTTGCACCGGCATCCGTCAGGGTAGAGACCATGACCACGGGCATCGGATGTAATCGCATGAGATTGCGCAAGAAGGTAACGCCATCCATCTTTGGCATCTCGACATCAAGCGTGAGCACATCGGGTTTTAGCGACTTGATTTTTTCACGCGCGTCGTACGGGTCCTGTGCCGTACCGACGACTTCAATATCCTTATCGCTGGACAGGATAGTAGTCATCAGTTGTCGTATTAAAGATGAGTCATCTACTATGAGTACTTTAATCATTCAAAATTCCTGATTGCGTTCATTTTGATTCTACCAGCCGCATTTTCATCTCCTTTGATTTCAATCAAATAAATCAATTTCGCCGACTGGCTCGTCGACACCGAGCGATGCAAAGTAAGCTGTTTCGCGTTTGACGATGGTGTCGTTGCGTAGCTCCTGTATTCGCTTCACCATCACCTGGCCGGTATCCGGAAAATAAACAATTTTGCGTGGGTTCTTACCACCGACATCCTCAGAAGTGATTTTCATGCCCTCTACCGCGAGATAATTACGTACGAAGCGAATGTTGCTCGCACCGATGTCGGTCATGCCCGCAATAATTTGCGAGCCGCCAAAAATTTTAACTTCGAGGTTTCTTTTACGGCCACCGATTTTTAGAATATCGTTGATCATATGTTCCATGGCGAAATTACCGTAGCGATTCGCCGTGCTGACTATGGCTGTTTCGGAAGACCAGGTTTCTCCCGTACCAAGCGGTAAAAGAAAATGATTCATGCCACCAACACCAGTTTGCGGATCGCGGATGCAGGCCGATACGCAAGACCCCAGTACCGTTGTTATGAGTTCATTACCCATGGTCACGTAGTATTCCCCGGGCAAGATCTTCGCTGCGACCGTTTGCCTGGTTTGATCCCAGTATCGATTAATCGATTCGTATCCAGGCAACACATCAGGGAACACTGTTTTAGTATTCACTACCACTTACCGACCCTTAAGCTGGTATATCGTTTTCCCCAGTAGTTCAAATCGTTCCGTTGTTTTATACAGCGATTCTGAGTGTCCCATAAATAGCGTGCCACCCTCGACCAGTTGATCGGCAAATCGATCTACCAGTCGTGATTTCGTTTCTTTATCGAAATAGATAACGACATTCCTACAGAAGATAATGTCCATTTTTTCGCGTATCGGCCACTCATGTAGCAGATTCAACTGTCGGAAGTTTATAAGCTCTCTCAATGCCGGGTTTACTTTGACTTTACCCGAGTTAGGACCACTGCCCTTTTTGAAATATCGACGTAACAGGCCCTGATCGAGGTCAGTGACTCTGCCTGCATCATACACCCCACTACTGCCGGTCTTGAGGACATTGGAGTCAATATCGGTAGCGAGAATTTCGATATCCCATCTTGCCATATCTGGAATGGCATCGGACAGCGCTATCGCAATCGTATAGGGCTCTTCTCCGGTCGAGCAACCTGCTGACCAGATACGCAAACGAAAGTCATTACGCTTTAGCTTTTCTGGAATAATGGTGTTCTGTAAATATTCGAAGTGATGACCTTCACGGAAAAACGAGGTTAGATTGGTCGTGACCGCATTGACTAATTCTATGCTTTCGGTTTCCTGATTGGTTTTCAGGTATTGACGGTAGGCAGCAAAATCTGCCAGCCCCAGGGTCCTTAAGCGACGGGCCAGGCGAGAGTAATACATGGTGTACTTATCGTCTGGTGCGACTATTCCTGTAGTTCTGGTTACGATTTCACGTAAGAAATCAAAATCGTCCTGGGTGAATTCAAACTCTTTATGGTCATTCATTTCAAAATAACTCGATATCGTTGATTACCAGGGTCTTTTTCTTTTGCTCATAGTGATCAATGGCTTCACGAATACCCTCTCCCGACATGATCAAATCGAAGAGCTCATGTTCCTCACGCATGCTGTATTTTGACTTGATAGCTGCTCGTAGTCTGTTCCATTCTTCCCTGTCCTCTATTCTCTCGTCATCTTCGAGTATGACGCCTAATGCTTCCATACTGTTACCAACATGATGCAGGCGCTGAGTCAGTTTGTCGTAAAACTGAAACGCGACGATGGCACTTTGCATTTTTTCCGAAACAGCTTCTGTGTTGCGCTTAATCGCCTGATACATGGTGTTGTCGCCACCATTCATCGGCAGTTGATCGATCGCATCGGCAATTTCATTTTCGCGTTCAACCATCGAGGTAAATGCCTCAGTCAATTGCCCGACTGACTCGTTGCTATCTCGCATGGCAATCTCTAGTTGCGCGACAGATAGAAATAGCAATCGGAGAATTTCAGGAATGTGTTTCCGTTCTGCGCTTTCTACATTTTTATCTATGAGCATTTGTTTTTGATCCAGGCGTCTGGTTCAGAAAAATCCAAATCCCTGATCTTGCTCAGTTCTAGATAAATCGCTATCGAGCAGGCTCTCCATACCAATTATTTTTGCGGCCGAAGTGATGACTTCACTCGGGTTTGTCCATTCAATCTGGCGACCCGAGTTACCCAGGCTTGCCTTTAAGCTAAATAGCAACTGTAAGCCAGCAGTATCAATTTTCTGCAAGTCTGAGGGATCAAGTCGCAGTTCGGCGCTCTCCAATAAGCGGTCGTCAATTAACTGCTTAAAACTACTGACGTTTTTAATGGTTAGTTCACTGTCCAGTGCAATGACATCATTACCGGAATTTTCACTTGCCGCCTGAGCTGTTTCGTCGTCACCGAAAAAACCGAAATCAGTGCCTTCTATCGGACTCGTTGTCGATTCTGTGTTGTCTTGCTGCTGTGGTGTCTTATCCTTTGTTTGATCTGCATTCACTTTTTTGACCACCGTTTTTTTAGCTGCCGATTTCTTTTTAACTACTCGCTTCCTGTTTGTTACTTTTGTCGAACCGACATTTTCTAAATTATCGGTTTCAGACGAAGAAATAGCAGAGACTTCAGCATCTTCTTTGAGCCATGAGAGCGGGTCATACTCTGCCACTGCCTTTCTGGATTTCCTGACAGCCATGCTCAGGCCACGCCTTCCAGCTTCGAGATGACTTCGAAAGCTTCTCTATCGAGCAATTTGTCTGATTCAACCAGCATGACCATATGATCATCGGCGGTGACCATACCGTGGATATAGTCGGTATTAATCTTACTACCGAGACTGGGAGTCGAGCGTATTTCTGATTGATTAACCGCGAGCACGTCAGAAACGCTATCGACCACGACACCCATCATGCCACCATCATTGCCATCGGCGAGTATGATAATCACGGTAGTCGAGATGTATTCATAATTTTCAATCTGGAAACGAATCCGGAGGTCGATTATGGGAACGATGCTACCGCGTAGATCGAGCACACCTTTGACGTAATCGGGTGTATCGTGCAACTCTCTGATTTTTTCCCAACCACGGATTTCACGCACCTTGAGAATATCAACACCATAATTCTCGCTTCCCAGAGTAAAGGTGAGAAATTCCATATTTACGTTATGATTTTGACTTTTAGAATCATCGCTCATCTGGCTAAACCCCAGGCTGTTGGTTGTATAAGGCTGTCAAAAACATCAATCAACTCGCTATCTGTTCCAGGTTTTCGGGTGCATCGAAAATATCGGCATGAAGCATAAAGCTGTCAACATCAAACAGCATGATCATTTTCCCATCGACTTCGGCGAGACCGGTTATAAATTCGGTGTCGGCGTTTTCACCAAAGTCTGGTGTTTTGCGAATTTCATTGCTTCGTGCATTCATGACATCCGACACTGAATCGACGACAATACCTGCGACCCGTTCGGCACCATGAATTTCTGCCCTGAGAACCACCAGTACTGTGGTACTGTCGTATTTTGGTTCGGAGACATTCATGCGCATACGCATATCGACTACCGGTACAACCGTACCGCGTAAATTCAAAACACCTTTAATGTAGGTGGGTGTATTCGGAATGCGTGCGACAGGTTCCCATCCTCGAATTTCTCGGACACTAAGGATTTTGACACCATATTCTTCGGCACCGACCTTGTAGGTCAGATACTGATCGGCTCTGGAAATGGTTTCGTCGGCTATTAGCGATTCGTTTTCTACAGTCATATCTATGCCGCTCTAATATGCGAAGGTTTGCTCATCGATTTATTGAGACGTAAGATGCCAGGCATATCGAGTATCAAAGCAACGGTTCCATCGCCCAGAATAGTGGCGCCGGAAAAGCCTTCGGTTCTTTTATAATTGTGTTCCAGCGACTTGATTACAACCTGTTGCTGACCCAGTAATTCGTCTATTAACATACCGACTCGATCGCCGTCTGATTCGACAACGACTAGCAATCCATCTTTAAGCTCGTCGTTATTATTCGTTGCACCAAAAATTCTGTGCAGGCGAATAATAGGGACATACTCCTCACGCAGTTTGAAGGTTTCGCCACTACCGCCAACCATGCTCACCATGTCACTTTTTATCTGCATTGATTCGACGATGGAGGTAATCGGTACAATGTATTGTTCGTCACCAACACGGATGGTCTGTCCATCCAGAATCGCCAGCGTGAGCGGCAGACGAATGGTGATTTTGGTGCCGACGCCAAGCTCCGAGTCAATTTCGACGCTGCCGCCTAATTCCTGAATATTGCGTCGCACGACATCCATACCAACACCTCGACCGGAAACGTCGGTGACCTCTGCAGCGGTTGAAAATCCCGCCATAAAAATCAGGTCATAAATCTGCTTGTCACTGAGAACTTCATCACCGTTGAGCAAGCCTTTTTCTATTCCTTTTTTATAAAGAACATCTTTATTTAAACCTTTACCATCGTCCTTGATTTCGATCACGATATTGCCACCGCGATGCGACGCACTTAATTGAATGACACCCGTTTCGGCTTTGCCCACCGAGAGCCTGTCTTCCGGCATTTCGATGCCATGGTCAAGGCTATTGCGCACCAGATGTACCAGTGGGTCGCCAATTTTTTCGATGATATTTTTATCAACCTCGGTGTTTTCACCAATCATTTCCAGCTCTATATTCTTGCCAAGCTGGGTTGACAGGTCTCGTACCAGGCGCGGGAATCGGGAAAAGGTAAAACTAATCGGCATCATGCGCACCTGCATGACGTTTTCCTGTAATTCACGGGTGTTGCGTTCAAGCTGCATGAGACCATCGAGCAGTTTGTCAATTTCCTGCGGTGTAATCTGTTGATTCTCTTCGATGGTTTCGCCGAGCAGGCCTAACATCGACTGAGTTATTACCAGTTCTCCAACCATATTAATCAATGAATCGATTTTGACGGTATCAACACGGATTGAGTTGGCGGAAGACTTTGCTGAGCGCCTGTCCTGCGAACGACGATCTGCGCCCTTGCCACCAAAGTCATCGGTACGTCGTTGGGGGACAGGCATGTTTTTATTGCCACTGCTTTTTTCGGCGCTGGCTTCTTCTGCTGGTGACGCTTCTGACGAAGTGCTGCCCGGCTCGCCGATGGCTTCAATTTTGAGATCGGCGATATCAACAACCCAGGAGAATACTTCGTTGATTTGCTCTAGCGTGACATCGCCATGCAATTTGAAAGTCCAGCTGAGATAGCAGTCTTCGCTTTCGAGCTGTTCAAAATCGGGGATTTGTGCGGTATTGGTCTCGACTTCGAGCTCGCCGAGCTCGGCAAGTTCGCGGATAATGCCAAGTGGGTCATTACCCGCCTGAAAAATCTGGCTCTCGGGGGCAAAGCTAATCTTCCATCCTGCAGCTGTCGATGGTTCTGCCTGCGCGGTGGCTCCAGGCAATGCAGCACTATTATCGCCTGCCTTTAACGCAAGCTCCTGTTCAAGCATCTGTTGAAATTCGGTGACGCGGACCTGGTCAACTTCGCTGCCATTTTGAGTGGCTTCGAGCATTTCTCGAAGACAGTCGACAGATTTCAATAAGATATCGGAATTTTGTACGGTCACCTCTCGGGTGCCTTCGCGCATTTCGTCGAGTAAGGTTTCCATGACATGCGTAAAAGCGGCGATATCACCAAAGCCAAAAGTGCCACTTCCACCCTTGATGGAATGTGCTGCGCGAAATACGCTATTGATGACATCCGCATCCGGTGCACCTGGTTCCAGCTCCATGAGACCACTTTCCATTACCGCCAGACCCTCGAAGCTTTCTTCGAAGAACACCTGATGGAATTGCGCCATATCGATTGACATGTTCTGGTCTCCCATTGCCCAGTAAATTTTTACTACTCGCCGTACTCAACTTATAGTGCAAAATGAAATAATTTCGTGACTTATTTCGTTATCGTGAGTCACTTAGCGTTAATATCGCCCCCGATGGTTATTTCTTTAACCCGACACGAATGTTCATTACTATAGGCACTCATTTTTCGTCATTTATTCATTCATGCCAGAGTTCAATCGTCATATCACCTCAGCCGTTAAAATAGGCAATATTCAACTGGGTCACGGGGCACCTGTTGTTGTCCAGTCAATGACAAATACCGATACTGCCGACATAGAGTCAACGGTTGAGCAAATCAGGCAATTGGCCGATGCCGGGTCAGAGATGGTGCGGGTGACGGTCAACAACGATGATTCGGCTCGCGCAGTGCCTCATATTGTCGAGCGCCTGAGACGGGATAGTTATGACGTACCGATCATTGGTGATTTTCATTTTAATGGTCACAAACTGCTCAAACAGCATCAGGCCTGTGCAGAGTCACTGGCCAAGTATCGGATTAACCCGGGAAATGTCGGTCGAGGTAAAAAACGCGACACGCAGTTTAGCGACATGATAGAGATTGCCTGTCGTTTCGATAAACCGGTACGTATCGGTGTTAACTGGGGCAGCCTCGATCAGCAACTACTGGCGGGATTGTTGACACGCAATAGCAATCTGCTGGAACCGGCATCTCTGGGCGACATCAATCGCCAGGCTGTCATCGAATCGGCGCTGTCGAGCGCTCAGTTTGCCGAAGAGATCGGCCTCGGCCGGGAGCGTATTGTGATTAGCTGTAAGATGAGTCGGGTCGCCGATCTGGTTGATGTCTACCAGACCCTGGCGGCACAATCGAGCTATGCGCTACACCTCGGTTTGACGGAGGCCGGCATGGGCGACAAGGGTATTATTGCCTCAACGGCAGCTTTATCGATTTTGCTCAATCAGGGCATTGGCGATACCATCCGCATATCACTAACGCCCGAACCAGGCGCTTCGCGTATTCGCGAAGTAAAAGTGGCCCAGCAGGTTTTACAGGCCCTGGAATTGCGTTCTTTTACCCCTACCGTAATCGCCTGTCCCGGCTGCGGTCGCACCACCAGTGAATATTTTCAGGTGCTGGCCAAGCAAATTCAGCAGCAGCTAGATGCCTCAATGCCCGCTTGGAAACATCGGCATCCAGGCGTTGAATCGATGAACGTGGCTGTTATGGGTTGTGTGGTGAATGGACCCGGCGAAAGTAAACAGGCAAATATCGGTATCAGTCTACCTGGAACTGGCGAACAGCCAGTCGCGCCTGTTTATGAAGATGGCAAGAAAACCGTCACTTTAAAAGGTGACAATATTGCCGAAGCGTTTATGAACCTGGTTGAAAGCTATGTCGCTAGCCACTATCCAGGATAAATGAGGACAACGAGACTCTGTTGTTTTACCGAATTTCTTCTATCTTGCAGGCCAGCTCATAAACTGATTCTTTGTTGTCCACTCGGCTGACTGTGACAGAGGCCTCCATGGGTGGGGTTAAAGAATTGCTCGGCGTTAATACAAATTCAAGTGATGTACCCACTTCAAATGGTTCGCTGGAGGTAAACAAAATGCCCTTGCTACTGAGATTGATAACCTGGCCGTCGTGGGATTGCTGTTCTCCAGTTTTCGAGAAACTAAAGCCACAGTCTATCGCCATACGCTGAAAGTCTCTTTTCTCCGAATAGTCACTCATCGATTTTCCTGTCAAATATTGAACAATTTACCAAAATTCGCAACATCCAGTACTTTCCTGACATCGTCAGAGATATGTGTAATATCGATTGTTGACGATTCGCCACCGGCGTGCTCACGCAATAGTAACAACATGCCCAGAGCCGAACTATCGAGATACTCAGCACCTGATATGTCCACTTCGTAGTGAACACCAGCGCCTTTAGTGTCAGAATAGGACGAACGAAAATCATCATACAACTGAAAATCAAATTTACCAGTGATCGAAATGGTCACGTGGTCACCATTTTCAGATACTGTTCTGCTAATTGCCATATTTTTTTACCCTCAAACCTGATTATTTTGCTGCTTTTGTGCTCTATTTACATTACCGGTCATTGCCCAATACAACATCTGGACTACTTCACTGGCCACTTGTTTTAATACGAATCCACCGCTGACCAGCCGGTTTAAAACATTTCAATCTCTCCCTGATCCATCGATTTCTGGTCGACGGCTTTGTTCACATTTTGTTGCCATTCATCTTTCAGACGTTGCAAGTTTTCTTTGAACGCTATTACGGCCTGATCAACACCTTCGCGATCGCTACCGATATGGCTCTGGATTTTCTGCGTTTGCTGATTCAGTAGATCGACCAGTGCTGTCAGTCGCTTTGTGTGCTCCTGCGAATAACCAACCACCTGAGTCACCACATCGTCGAACTGAAGAGAGAGCACGGCAAGGCCGACCGATTGACTAATATCTTCGGTGACCACAGATACTTTGCTCAACTCATCATTAACCATCTCGTCATATTTTTGAACGCCACCCAACATATCATCGACACGTGCCTTTGCCTTCATCGTGTCAGTCATGTCCTGGGAAGCCATCGTGTTAATAATACCTCTGGCTTGCTCGATATCCGTACGGGCTTCCTGAACAACCGAACGTATTTTCAAACTAAATTCATTAGAATTACGCGACAACGAACGAACTTCATCCGCAACCACCGCAAAACCTCGACCCGCTTCTCCGGCTCGGGCTGCTTCGATGGCCGCGTTTAATGCAAGTAAGTTAGTCTGATCGGCAATTTTACTAACATCATCTAGCAGGCTAAAAGCCTTATCCATATGTTTGGAGATATCATCAATGGTATGCGCCATTTTGACACCATTTTCACTGGTCGCAATCAACTGGCCGATGAATTCCTGCAACAGTTCATCGGTTTCCCCAACAAAAACACGGACACTAAATTGATCGCCACCTTCATCAGCGATAATGCCTTTCACCAATCCCGATTGTTCCTGGCTTTTCTGGTTCAGGCCTGTAAAGCTTTGGTTGAGCTTGGTAGTCGCATCATTCACGACTGTTTTTATCTGAGCGAGAGAGCCCTGAATCTGACTCGACTGGTCACCGACCAGAGCAGACATATCTGCAATCATCATCGTCAGTTCGCTAACCGATCTATCCACCGACTCGTCTTCATTCGGGCTTTTTCCAGGTCTGGTTTGTTGACGATAAAAACCAAAAACAGCTATCGCTATTGCCACCAGGGTGGTGATCGACAGAAAAATATTCGGACTGAAGATTTGTGTACTGGCAGATATTATGGCTATGCTGACACCAATAAACAAAATGGGGTTCTGTCTAGCATAAGCGGATAGATTGTTAATCATTTATAGAGCCTCAAGGGTTCGAAATTCGCATATGTCGTTGGCCAACGCCAGATAATCTTTTGCACCATTGCTTTTGGGGCGATATTCGATAACGGATTGGCCATAACCTGGACTTTCCGCAACCGGCGCGCATTCACGTACTACTGTTGCCAATATCTGTTTTGGAAAATATTGAAGTAGCTTTGTCAGAATCGTTTGAGATAGGTTTCTTCGTGTCATAAACCGTGTCAGCACTATCCAGATTTTCAGAGATTTACCCATATAGCTTTGTGCGCTCTCCAGCGTTTTGAGAAACTGCGACAAACCCTGTAACGCCAGATAGTCACTGGAAACAGGAATGACAATTTCGTCACAGGCATACAGGGCATTGAAATTTAACAACCCTGAAGTTGGCGGGCAATCGATGATAACAAAATCATAATTCTGCCGAATCGGTAACAACGCATCACGAATCACAACCGCCTGACTCCTACCTTTTGCCGATAATTTTTCAACTTCACCCAGGCGAAAACCCGCGGGCAAAATATCGAGGTTTTCCCGAATTGGATGCACATAAGCCGCGGCTTCAGCGCCGTCCAGAAAGATATCATCAACACCCGATAAACCTGCCTGGTTCAGCCCCAGACTCACTGCTAAATGGGACTGGGGATCTAGGTCAATGGCCAGAACATGCTTTTCCATTTGAGATAATGCGAACGCCAGGTTGCAGGAGGTTGTTGTTTTGCCGACACCACCTTTCTGATTTAACACGGCTATAACACGATGTTGCATAGCTGGGATGGCGTGACTGGTAACTACCCCAGTGCTCGCTTTATGACAGCGAGAAGCTGCTCTGGGTTAAATGGTTTTACAATCCAACCTGTCGCACCCGCATCTTTACCAGCCTGTTTTTTATCGGCTGCTGATTCAGTGGTTAACATCAATAGGGGTGTTCCTTTGAAGTTGGGCAATTTACGCAGCTCGCCAATAAGTGTAATGCCGTCCATATTTGGCATATTGACATCCGTCAATACCAAATCAAAGGAACTCCCTTTTGCAATGGAGAGTGCTGCAACACCATCCTCCGCTTCGGTTACCTGGTGACCATCGCTTTTCAAAGTGAAAGCAACCATTTGTCTCATTGAAGATGAATCATCAACTGCCAATATCGAGGCCATTATTTGACTCCTGTTGATTTAGTAAACATCAGGTTTAACCTGACACTGTTTCTTTGTCCGTATCAAGAGTCACACCTGTACTCTTTTTCATTTCCTGATGCGGTATATATAGCAGGTCATAGGAATTTTTTCGGTATAAATTCTTACTTTTATTAGGGAAATTTCCTATAAATTTGAAACCTGCTACCAGACCCTACCTTTTGTTTTTCCTGTTTTGTTTTTCCTGTTTTGTTTTTCCTGTTTTGCTCTTGGACTAATCTTTCCATCATGCGCAAATCACACTCCGACAGCTACCCAGACGTTGATAAAATCTTCGAGTTCCTGATAGCTAATTTGATTGCAGATATCCTTTACTTTCTGCATCGACCTGTAAGTGTTTCTAGCTCTTTCGAGAATCCGTTCCTGGTTCTTACGTCATTGTTTAGCCGTTGTTATCAACCTCAAAATATCAAACTGACATGATGCAGTTCTTACCGCTTTTCTTAGCCAGGTAAAGCGCTTTGTCTGCACGCTTGAAGGCTTCCTGAAAGCAATCGATATCTTTCAACATGGTAAGACCAATACTGACCTCAATATTGCTGGAAACTGACTTTCCGGGTGCTGTTAATGCCTGCATACTACGGCGAATTCGTTGACTGACTTCCATGGCGCCTTTGTAATCTGTCTGCGCCAGACCACAAACAAACTCATCGCCACCGTAGCGATAGAGTAAATCAGTATTTCTAATGGCTGACGCCAAAACCTGGCCGACGTCGCGCAATACCTGGTCTCCGATATCATGGCCGAATTTATCGTTAATTTGCTTAAATCCATCCAGATCCATTACCAGCAACGCCATTGAGCTGGCGTGACGATTGGCAAGATCGATTTCTCGCGGCAATAATTCTTCCATCGCGGCACGGTTATTCAGTCCGGTTAAAGGGTCTCGATAGGCTGACTGCACGGCGATGTAATACATCGATGCATTTCTGACCGGGTAAATCAGTGCACAGAGTAGCTCTTCCAGGCGACAAAGCTCATCACTATTGAATGGCGTGTCTCGGAACAGGGAAATCTCACCGAGCTGATGATCCTGGATTTTTAGTCTATAGTTGGCTCGGCAGCCAACGGTCTTGCCATTGGTCACTTCCAGACCGATGTCATCACATTTGAAGTGATAGGCACAATGCGGGATTTCGCGACTAGTCTCGTGTATAAAGTTTTCAATAATATGTTCGAGTTCCAGGTTTCTGGATAATAAATCGGATAATTCTAAAATACGCAGCTTACTTTCTTCGCTGCTAGACTGTTCAGCCACCATTGGATCAAGCGCAATAATCTGAGCCTCGTTTTTTGCGGCTTCGTATAAAATAGTCGATTGTGGCATGCTTCTTTAACCTTACTGTGTTTATTACCTTACAGAACATGCTAAATACATGCCAATTTGAAATATCGTTAAATATCAATAATTTATATCAGAAAGGAAAATAAGATATTAGAAACCGGCGGTTTTTTGTCAGTTTTTAGTTTTAGCCGCCTGGAACCCTGCCATGCCGGCCCTGATTTTCTACAGAATTTTAAAAACTGGCCGAAATACTGATTGGTAGTGACAATTTTTTAACACTCATTTTTTTAACCCACCCGTTATCGGGTAGGAATTAAACTTGATACAACCGATTGTGAACTATACTGACAGCGAAACCCGGCAGTCTTTAACCCGTAGAGGATAAAATTTGCCAGCATGGATATCTCTAGAGTCTCCGATAGTTTAAGCAATGCGACTAGCCGTGCTTTATCGCCCGTTGATCTGTTTCGGCAAATCACCCAGCTAGGGTCGATCGAAGCCAGGGTTGCGCTGATTGAAAAAGGTCAGGCTTTGCTCAATACGCGACTTGGACAAATTCTCAGCAACAATACGCTGGATCTAAAACAGGGTGATCGCTTGAGTTTACGCGCAGGCGGCAGTGAGCAATCCCCGGTATTGAAGATAGTCAAACTACCGGTCCAGCCATTCAGTTTAAGCGGTACCAGAAATCCTCTTTTGAATCAGGCTATACCTTCCGGCAAAGCTGGCAGCGCGCTTGTTACAGGGCACCAGTCCGGTAAAACCATCATCCAGCTAGCTAATCAGAAAATTTCTATTCAGCCAGCCGTGGATTTAAAACCTGGTCAGCTCATCTCACTGATTAAGACAGCAAGCGGCCAGAATATCGAGCTAAGACCGATTGATCATCAGCAGGTATTGAAATCAGCCCTCAGTCAGCTCCTGCCGCAGCAGGCTTCAGCTCAGCAACCAACAGCATTGACCCAACTGATCAGATTAATCCAGACACTGACTAGCGCAGAGCCATCAAAACCGGCTGGCGTCAATCAGGCGGTTACCCCGACGGCCACTTTTCAATCCGCCAATCAGCTAACGGCCACGGTCAACCAGCCGATACCGGTCGCTAGCAATCAGTCATCAGCTAAACCCGTTGACCTGGTTAGCCAACTGGCGAACCTGTTGAGCACATTGCCTCAGTTGTCAAATCTGGATAAGCCGACAATACAACGCTGGGTAAGCTACTTCATCGCTACCAGTCAGAGCCGTGAACCAGCAACATCACCCCAGAACCCTTACCAGCTATTGCAACAGATGGCTAAATCGGAAGGTCGTATCGATCAACAGTTACCGCAGCATCAGCAAGGCTTTAATCAATCGAATCAGACTGCAAAGACGGATGAAGCAAAGCCAAATCTGGAAGCTTCTTTACTCAACTCAGGTAAAGAACTGGTCAAACTGGTGGAGCAATCGGTTAGCCAGCAACTCTTACAGCAAACCAGTTTGCGGCTTCAGCAGGAATTGCAGCAACCAATCGCTTTCAACCTGGCAATACCACTCACGGATCAGCAGAAAAACCAGGAACTACGTTTAAAAATTCGACAGCGAAAAAATGAGTCCGACCCTGATAGGCAAAGCTGGGATATTCATCTTGATTTTGAATTCGGTTTACTTGGCATGATTTCCACCCACCTCCTGCTCGACGACAATACGCTATCGGCCAGCTTCTGGTCGGAACAGCTTGAGACTCAGCAGAAAATAGACCGGAATCTGGATAGCTTCAAACAGCAGATATCGCGGGTCGGATATGATCCTGGGCAGTTCCATAGCTTTCCCGGAAAACCACCGGCGAGTACCGAGCGCGAAACCAGTCATATGCCCGATTCCCTGCTGGATATCAGGGTCTGACTATGTCTTCTTCCAGACCTGTCAACGCCTCACCCCGCTTTGCGATCGCCCTGGAATACGATGGCAAGCAGGCGCCGGTGGTCACTGCTCGCGGTCACCACGAAGTTGCCGAAGAAATTTTACAGATTGCTCGTGACGAGAATATTCCCATTCACGAAGATGAAGAGTTGAGTTTACTGCTATCGCAGCTCGATCTGGGTGATCATATCCCGGAAGCATTGTATGTGGTGATCGCCGAAGTTTTGAGTTTTGCTTATCGCCTGTCGGGCAAGCATAAGGATTTTATGGATAAATTATAATGAATCAGTTTAAGCGTAGGTATCGATAATATGCTTCGAGTCTTTTCTGGATTTCGGCTTTTTCACCACCGCTGATTTTTTAGCTGGCGGCTGCTCGGACTTTTTCAGTGCATCCGGAACTTTGGGTGTCGGTTGAACGGTTTTGATCAAGTCATCCATTGTTCTCTCATCTCGCTAAAAACCCTGAACTTCGCCCCACTCCTCGGTGCTCAGAAGTTTGTTTAAATCAACCAGAATCAGTAGTTTATCGCCACGACTAACAACCCCATCAATATATCGGGAAGTTTCATCCGTACCGACATTGGGCGCTGTTTCGATTTCTGCCGGTTTGACATCTACCACTTCAGCAACACTATCGACAAGAATGCCAACAATATGCTGTTGCACCTCGATTACAATAATCCGGGTTAAATCAGTGCTGTCGACTGCTGGTAAACCAAAACGTTTGCGCGCATCGATAACACTCACCACATTGCCGCGTAGATTAATAATACCCATGACATAATGCGGGGCTCCGGGAACGGGAGCGACTTCTATCTCGCGCAATACTTCCTGTACCTGCATGACATTGATGCCGTAGGTCTCATCTTCGAGCGTAAAAGTAACGCATTGAATCTGATCCTGCATTGCTGTCGAGCGATCTTCTGCCATGTTCTACTCCGTAAAATGTAAGTGTTTATAACTATAATCGACTTATATACACAAAAACTTAACTTTTTCTCAAGTTTCAGCAAGCTAGCCTATCGATTCGTATTCTTAGCCCCAGGTTTTTAGTTATCCGGTTGCAATGAATTCACAATGCCCAAGGGGCTTAATAAACTCGCCAGTGAGTCTCGAATAGTGCCGAGTGTCATCTTATTGCCAATGGATTCATGCCATTGAATATCGTCATATTCAAGCGTTATGACATTCTCTACGACATCGCAGGTGATACCCCAACGATCACCTTCAAGTACAAGAACAAAACCGGGTTCAGGGGCACCCTGGTGTTTCAGTTTTAATATGCCAGCACTATCAACGACACGAATATTGTTGTCCCTATGCTGTAATATTCCATGCACCCAGTCCGGTTCGCTGGGCAGACGAGTGAGTGTCTGCCCCCAATTTATGACCGTCGACATTTTTATCAACGGTAGTGCGAGCAAATTATCCCCGACTTTAAACATTAAAAATTGTAGCGGAAAAATACTGGCTGGCAGTTCCAGAGCTTCTTCGGTAACTGTTGATTCCAGATCAGTCGGATCGTTTTCGACTTCGGCAACTGCTGCAGAATGTTGCACAGGCTGATTTTTCACCGCCACTAAAACCCTATCCTTCTTCGCGGGCTCTGGTTCAACCAGCAGCGACTCAGCAAACAGATGGTCATGCACTTCTTCGAGGTCGGCGACTGGTGTCACTTCGGTCGCCTGCTGCAACATATCATCCAGATACGTGCTCAGCGCCGTTTTTGCCTCAAGCGGACTGTTGAGTACTTTCTTTGGCATGATTATCACGAAGATGGATGCCTAGCAAAAACTCGAGCAGTTTTTTATACGCCAGACTTCCACGAGCATTGGGTGCTAGTAGCGGTAAAGGCATACCCGCTTTACTAGCGTCACGAAACTTGGTATCGATGGGAATAACCGATCCCCAGACGTTAAAACGATAGGTATCTTTCATTTGCTGCAGAGCATCGACCGAGGCCCTGGTACGCTGGTCGAACATGGTTGGAATAATCATATAGGGTGTTTTTTTGTGCAACGACTTTTCTACCATCGCGAGTGTGTGCACCATACGATCGAGTCCCTTTAATGAGAGATAATCGGTTTGCGCCGGAATCAATAACTGATCACAGGCAGCCAGGGCGTTTATCATCAGTATGCCCAGCATCGGCGGGCAATCGATAATACCGTGATTAAAGCGGCTGGCGACGCTTTGAATCGCGCGCTTAACGACCAGACCTTTTCCAAAACCTGTACCCATTTGTCTATCCAGTGTTGCTAATGCACTCGAAGCGGCAAACAGGTAAGTATTCTTCATCGGCGTCGGCAAGAGCATCTTGGCAATATCGATCTGACTTTCGGTAGGTTCCGAAAACAGTTTGTAAATCCCGGTATCGAGGCTATCAGGGTCATAACCCAGATAACTGGTTAACGAGCCGTGTGGGTCCAGATCAACCAGCAGCAGGCGTTTATCAGTCTGGCAAAGATGACCTGCAAGCGAGATCGCCGTGGTCGTTTTACCGACACCGCCTTTCTGATTGATTACTGCCCAGGTTTTCATCTTTATTTAACTCGTTTTTCAATTCAATCACTTAATTAACTACGTCGGTTAGGCATAGTGTTTAAGCATCCCCTGCACGTCGAGAATAATCGCTATATTGCCATCCCCGGTGATTGTCGATCCTGCCATCCCGGGTAAGCCGTGCAAAAAAGCACCGAGCGGCTTGATCACCACTTCTTCCTGGCCGATGACGTGATCGACTACCAGTCCCACCAGTGTATTCGCGATTTGGACCATAATCACCTGAGACGCTTCAAGGCTGGGTTCGTTGGCTTCACTACCGTTGAGTAACCATTTCCTGAGATAGAATATAGGCGGTGCCTTACCCCGGTTCATGACCACTTCTCTACCATCGACGACACTCGTCTTCTTCGAGCTTAACTCAAATATTTCGCTGACATTAGAAAGCGGAAGGGCGAATTTCCGACTACCCAGTTGCACCATCAATGTGGGTAGAATTGCCAGCGTCAGGGGTACTCTAATTTTCAAAACAGTGCCCTTACCCAGCTCGGAATCGATATC
>Ga0316189_10002665_pt1 | contig 17454 bp, 15 predicted proteins | sample LowCovwburrow_MG_FD_204930 | JGI IMG/M metagenome (GOLD analysis project Ga0316189, IMG submission 204930) | Coastal sediment microbial communities from Maine, United States - Lowes Cove worm burrow | ecosystem: Environmental > Aquatic > Marine > Coastal > Sediment | place: USA: Maine...
AAAGGCCGGCATCCCGAGGGGTGCCGGCTTTTTGGTATAAAGTGTGCCTGCCTAGTCTTTCTTAAGCAGGTCGCGGATTTCCGTCAGGAGCACTTCTTCGGTAGAAGGCTTGGGGGGCGCAGCAGGTGCTTCCTCTTCCTTCTTTTTCATGCTGTTCATGGCCTTGATGACCATGAAGATGGCAAAGGCAATGATGATGAAGTCGACGACGGTCTGGATGAACGAGCCGTAGTTCAGCGTAACAGCGGCCACCTCACCGCTGGCTGCCTTTAGTGTCATGGCCAGGTCTGAAAAATCAACGCCTCCCAGCGCCATACCGATGGGCGGCATCAACACGTCATTGACGAAGGAAGATACAATTTTTCCGAATGCACCTCCGATAACAATACCAACGGCCATATCAACGACGTTGCCGCGCATTGCGAAATCACGAAATTCACTCATCATGCTCATGGGTCTCTCCTATGAATATGCAATATTTGCAGAACCATCATATAGAAATTCATCAGCTGATAAAATTTAGGCTTCATGTCCAGCCAACATATATTAAAAATCGCGCTTCCGGTGCCCTTACCGAACCTGTTTGATTACCTGGCACCGGAGGGTCCACGGGTCCTGGAGGGTACGCGGGTTCTGGAGGGTACGCGGGTTCTGGCACCCTTCGGCCGCCGGAAAATGGTCGGCGTAGTGGTGGGGCATGCAGAAAGTAGCGACGTTCCCACGGGTCGGTTGCTGGAGGTTTCGGAAGTGCTCGATGGCGGCGAGCCATTGCTGGATGAAAAGCTGGTTGAGCTGCTTCGCTGGTGCTGGAAATACTACAAGCACGCGCCGGGAGACGTCATTGCCAGTGCACTGCCGCCTGCGCTGAGAAAGGCGAAGGGTAAGCTGCCGGATCCTCCCCTGTGTTATCGGCTGTCCGCTGCCGGGCGGGAACGCCTTGAATTGCAGGCCGGCCGAGCACCGGTGCAATATCGCATGCTGGAGGCATTGGCTGATCGCCCGTTGTGCGCCGCAGAACTCGCCGGGATCGGTAGTCAGTGGCGTAAGACACTCGCGGCGTTGACCAAAGAGGGCTGGGTTCGTTCTGAAGCGGTTCCGCCTGCCCGCCCACAGATTGAGCCGGGCCCGCAATTGATCCCTGACCAGGCCAAAGCCGTTGAGCTGATGTCGGCGCAACTGGAAGGGTTCTCCTGTCACCTGCTTGATGGCGTCACCGGCAGCGGGAAAACGGAAGTCTATATGCACCTGCTCGAACAAGTGCTTGGAGCGGGCCAGCAAGCGCTGATTCTGGTGCCCGAAATCGGCCTCACGCCTCAGCTGCTTCGCCGTTTTCGTAAGCGTCTTGGGCTGGACCCGGTGGTGATTCATTCCGGTAAGGCTGCAGGTGAACGCCTGGAAGCCTGGGCTGCCGCACGGTCGGGTCGGGCGCCGCTGGTGGTCGGGACGCGCTCGGCATTGTTTACGCCGATGCCTCAACTGGGAATGATCATCCTCGACGAAGAGCACGACGCTTCGTTCAAGCAGCAGGACGGCTTCCGTTACTCCGCACGCGACATCGCGGTCAAGCGCGCGGCAGAGCTGGATATCCCGGTGGTGTTGGGCAGCGCAACCCCGTCGCTCGAGTCGCTGAGTAATGCGGCCGCTGGCAAGTACCACTGGCACCGGCTGCGCGAGCGAGCCACCCGCGCAGAGCTTCCCGCCTGGCGTGTGCTGGATTTGCGTCAGCAGGCGACCTTTCACGGCCTGTCGGTGATTGCACTGGAGGCAATCGAGGAGACGCTGGGCAGGGGCGAGCAGGCCATGGTGTTTCTCAATCGCAGGGGCTATGCACCCGTGCTGATGTGCCAGCAATGCGGCTGGAGCGGCAGTTGTGAACGTTGTGACGCCCACCTGACCTGGCACCGCAGCCAGGGGCGCTTGTGCTGCCACCACTGCGGCAGTCAGCGTCCGGCGCCGAACCTGTGCCCGGAGTGCCGCGCTGATGCGCTGACCGGAGCCGGAGAGGGCACGCAGCAACTCGAAGAGTCGCTGGCGCGGCGTTTTCCGGAGATTCCGGTGCTTCGCTTTGACCGTGACCGTATCCGTCGCAAGGGCGTGATGGACGAACAGCTCCAGCATGTGCTCAAGGGGGAGCCCTGCCTGATGGTTGGCACGCAGATGCTGGCCAAGGGGCACCACTTCCCGGGCGTCACACTGGTCGTCATCGTCAACATTGACCAGGCCCTGTATAGTGCTGATTTCCGCGCGCTGGAGCGGATGGGACAGATGATTCAGCAGGTCGCAGGCCGGGCCGGGCGGATGGAAAAAGCCGGCACCGTGATTCTGCAAACCCTGCATCCGGAACATGCGGCGCTGGAGCTGTTGTTGAGCCGCGGTTATGAAGCTTATGCCGGTTGGTTGCTGGAAGAGCGTAAGCTGGCCGGGTTACCACCGGCGGGATACCAGGCCTTGCTCAGGGCCGAGGCGCACGAACGCGCCGTGGCAGAGAATTTTCTGGCCGATGCAGTACGTATATTTCCCGCAGGCGACGCGCGTGTCTTCGGCCCGATGCCGGCCATCATGGAACGCGTCAGTGGACGCTCGCGCATGTACCTGGTGGTTCAGGGCAAACATCGTGGTGGCTTGCACCAGCAGGTCGATCGGTGGCTGCCGGACATCCGCAAATTGCCATCTGCACGAAAGGTCCGTTGGGCGATTGACATAGATCCGCAGGATCTTTGATTAATCTCTTTACTGTGACCATTGACACTGACGTTTTTACCTCTATTTAGTAGACAGTATAAAAATCATGGAAGCAGGACCCGTATATGGACCAGGTTGAAAACACGACAACAGCAAAATCCGCGCAGGAGCAGTCTGCACACGAAGCATTTCAAGTGCTCAGCAAGGCAGCAAATGAACTGATCATCGGACAAGAGCGGTTGATGGAGCGCTTGTTGATCGCCCTCCTGAGCAATGGCCATTTGTTGGTTGAGGGTGCTCCCGGCCTGGCCAAGACAACGGCCATCAAGGTTATCGCGGATCGCATCGAGGGTGACTTTCACCGTATCCAGTTCACGCCGGACCTGCTGCCCGCCGATCTCACCGGTACGGAAATCTATCGGCCGCAGGAAGGCAGTTTTGAATTTCAACAAGGCCCGATCTTTCATAACCTGATCCTGGCGGACGAGGTCAACCGTGCGCCGGCCAAGGTCCAGTCGGCTCTGCTGGAGGCAATGGGTGAGCACCAGGTGACGGTCGGCAGGGTGACCTACCGGTTGCCAAAGCTGTTCCTGGTGATGGCTACTCAAAACCCGATTGAGCAGGAAGGCACTTACCCTTTGCCCGAAGCGCAGTTGGATCGCTTTCTGATGCATGTTGCGATTGGTTATCCGGATGCTGCATCGGAGCAGAAAATCCTTAACCTGGCACGCCGCCAGGCCAGTGATGAACTCGGCGAAGTGCCGGCCGCGCCTGTGCTGGTGACCCAGGAACAGGTGTTCACGGCGCAGAAAGGCGTGCTCGGCATGTACATGGCGCCTGCACTTGAAGAGTATATCGTTCAGCTGGTGTTGGCTTCGCGTGAGCCCGGCAGCTGGGATGAAGAACTCTCCCGGCTGGTCAGCTATGGAGCCAGTCCGAGGGCCACCATCGCCCTCGACCGCTGCGCCAGGGCGCGTGCGTGGCTGGACCAGCGCGATTACGTTTCGCCGGACGACGTTCATGCAGTGATTCACGACGTCATGCGACACCGGGTGTTGCTGTCCTACGAGGCAGAAGCCGATGGCGTCACCGTGGATCAGCTGGTAGACCGCTTGCTGGACCTGGTTCCGGTACCGTAGCTTGTCCAGCATGAACTCCGGTCAGGGTCGTCCACAGCAAGGGGATGGTATCCACCTCACTGCTGCTGAGCTGATTGCTTTACGCCCCCGCTGCCAGGCCTTACGCCTGCCGATGCGCCAGGCGGCAGCGTCTGCCCTGGCGGGTGCTTATCGTTCTCGTTTCCGGGGGCGGGGCGTGGATTTTCTCGAGTCTCGAAATTACCTGCCGGGCGATGATATCCGGAATATGGACTGGCGCGTTACGGCGCGTACCGGCAAGGCGCATACCAAGGTGTTCCAGGAAGAGCGCGAACGGCCGGTGCTGATTGTGCTGGATGCGAGTGCAAGTTTGTATTTTGGAACGCGCCAACGACTCAAGTCGGTAGCGGCTGGTCAAATGGCTGCAGCGATCGCCTGGGCTGCGATCCGGCGCGGCGACCGCGTTGGGGGCTTTCTGTTCGCCCCTGGAAGACACCGGGAGTTGCGCCCTGCCGGAGGGCGCCGCGGTGCCATGCGCATGATCCAGGGCCTGGTGGACTGGCTGGTACCCGGGCAGCCGGAATCTGTTGAAGCGGAGCCCATGTCGGCGGCTCTTGAACGGGTCCGGCACACGGTTCGCCCCGGCAGCCTGGTGGTCATTATCAGTGACTTTTTCAGGATGGATGAAGACTGCAACCGCCACCTTTCACGCCTGCGTCAGCATAACGATGTGATTGGCTGCCAGGTACTGGACGCTGCCGAGTACCGGCTGCCCGAAGGGCGTTATCCGATCAGCGATGGCGAGCAGGCTACGCTGCTGGACATGGGGCACCGGGAATCGCGCAAACGCTACGATTCGATGGTATCCAGGCATCTCGAGGAACCGCGCAGGATGTTCCGCAAACACCAATGCGGCTGGCTGGTCCTGAATACTGATGATGACCCGGTAGACGTGCTCGGCCGCGAGCTCCGGGTTCTCATTGGACACCCCGTCTGAGTTACGGCTATGGATGCTGACGGCTCATCATTGCTTGACCAGCTGCAGGGCATTCATACTGCAGGCCCGCCGGGCTGGTGGCCGCCAGCGCCGGGCTGGTGGGTATTGGCATTATTGTTATTGTTGATCCTTGCCTTTGCTGGTCGAAAGCTCCTGGGCTGGAGGGCCGTTCAGCGTCGCCGCAAGAGTTGGATGCAGGCGCTGGAAACAATACGCCGTGAGCATGATCCTGTGCAGCAGCCGCATGAGTACCTTGCGGGCATCAATCGTCTTTTCCGAGCCGTTGCGGTCAGGGCTTTTCCCGGGACGGCTTGCGCCCGGCTGCAGGGACGGGAATGGGTTGGCTTCATCGCTTCGTTGCTGCCTGAGCAGCACCAGGCGGATGGCCTGGCTGTTTTGGCCAGTGGTCCTTACCAGGAGCTTCCCGGTTTTGATGCACAAGAGCTCGAAGCGTCTGCCAAAATCTGGGTGAGTCTCTATGGATGAGTCGATGCCCATACAAGGCCTGACGCTTGCCTGGGCATGGCTGCTGTTGTTGTTGCCGCTACCCTGGCTAATACGCCGCTGGCTGTCCGCAGCACCGCGCGCCGGATTTCAGGCGCTTAAGGTGCCATGGTTTGCGATGATGACGGAATCTGAAGCCACCTGGATGAAGAAACCGGTCCTGGTCGTGCTCGCCAGCCTGGTTTGGATATTGCTGGTGCTGGCCGCGGCCAGACCGCAATGGGTCGGCGAAATAGAGACGCTACCGGTAACCGGCCGGGATTTGCTGCTGGCCGTGGATATTTCCGGCAGCATGGATACCCAGGACATGGTGCTGGACCGGAAAGCCGTAAACCGCCTCACGGTTGTGAAAAAGGTGGCTGGAGAATTCATCCAGCGCCGGCGGGGTGACCGGGTGGGGCTGGTGCTGTTCGGCAGCCGCGCTTATTTGCAGACACCACTGACCTTCGATACTGAAACGACGGCCGTGTTGCTGGATGAATCCGAAATCGGTCTGGCCGGGCGGGAGACGGCCATCGGTGACGCCATTGGCCTGGCGGTCAAACGACTGCGCGATGACGCAGCCAGTGATCGGGTTCTCATTTTGCTGACCGACGGGGCCAACACATCGGGCGAAGTTCAGCCGATGCAGGCGACCGAGTTTGCTGCCCGCGAAGGGATGACCATTTATACCGTTGGCGTTGGCGCCGACGAGATGATGGTCCAGGATTTCTTTGGTGCGCGGTTGGTTAATCCGTCGGCGGACCTGGACGAAGATACACTCAAAGCCATTGCCAGCCTCACCGGTGGTAAGTACTTCCGGGCCCGCGACGCGAAAGCGCTGGCGGAAATCTACGAGAAACTTGACGAACTGGAGCCGGTGGAGAGCGACCAGGAAGCCATCAGGCCGGTTGATGAGCTGTTTTTCTGGCCGCTGTCCGCGTCCTTCCTGCTGGTATTGATAGCGTTGCTGGTGGCCATGCTGCCGGGCATGCGCCGGGGGGTAGTGCCGGCATGAGCGAATTTGACGCGCTGCACTTCATTCGTCCTTTGTGGTTGCTGCTGCTGCCATTGGTGCTGGTCCTGCCCTGGGCCTGGAAGCGTACCCGGCGTCCGGCCGGTGACTGGTCCAAGGTCTGCGACCCGCACCTGCTGCGCTGGTTAAGCGTAGAGCAGGACTCGGGCCAGGTCCGCCGGGGTGGATCCTGGCTGGCTGCACTTGCGCTGTTGATCGTGATTCTCGCACTGGCGGGTCCCAGTTGGCAGAAACTCCCTGATACGTCGTTCTCGGCGCGTGATGCCCGGGTCGTTGTGATGGACCTGTCACAGTCCATGCTGGCGCAGGACCTGCGGCCTGACCGCCTGACCCGTGCCCGTTTCCGGCTGGCCGATCTGCTGTCATCGACCGAGGAAGGCCAGGTCGGCCTGGTTTCCTACGCCGGTGATGCTTATATCGTATCGCCGTTAACCAGTGACATGAACACGATCGCCAATCTGCTGCCGGCCTTACGGCCCGATATCATTCCGGTAGCGGGTAGCCGCGCTGATCTTGCGCTGGACCTGGCTGCCGATCTGCTCAAGCGTTCCGGCCTTAGCCAGGGTGAAATCTTGCTGGTAACCGATTCCGCCACATCGCGTGACGCTGCAAAAGCCCGTGAACTCAGTGACCAGGGGATTATCACCTCTGTGCTGGCGGCCGGCACGCCTGACGGTGCACCTATCCCCAGTGGCGGTGGTTTCGTAAACGACCGCTCCGGAAACGTCGTTATCGCGCGGATGGACCGGGCCAGCCTGCGCTCAGTGGCACAGGCCGGTGGCGGTAAATACACCGAGCTAAGCGCGTCAGCCGATGTTTCCGGCTTGTGGCTGGACCAGGAAGGCAGTGAATTTGCCCGCCGGGACGATGCACTGGGTGAGCGCTGGAAAGACGCTGGACCCTGGCTGGTGCTGTTACTGTTGCCACTGGCATTAGCCGGTTTCCGTCGCGGCCTGTTTTTTATCCTGCCATTGCTGCTGTTCAATGGTTTGCTACTTTCGCCCGAGGCTCATGCCGGCTGGTGGGAGGACGTTTGGCAGAGAAAAGACCAGCAGGCCTGGAAAGCGCTGGCCAGTGATGATGCAGAATCAGCTGCAGCCCTGGCGCAGGATCCGGAATTGTCCGGCGAGGCGTGGTTTCGTAGCGGTGAATATGCAAACGCGGCTGACTCCTGGCGGCGGGCAGACTCTGCCGACTCCCTGTACAACCAGGGTAATGCACTCGCCCACCTGGGTGAACTTGATGCGGCCATCGAGGCATACGACCAGGCGCTTGAGCTGGAGCCGGATATGCCGGATGCGCTCCATAACCGCGCTATTGTCGAGCAGATGAAGGAACAACAGCAGCAGGATCAACAGCAGCAGCAACAGGACGGTGAGCAGGGAGAATCGGAAGAGAGCGAGTCATCGTCCGACCAGCAGGAGAGCCAGCAATCCGAGGATAGCGAGAGCCAGCAGGAACAGGAAGGCGAGCAGGGCGAAGAACAGGAAGGTGAACAGGAGCAGGAAGGCGAGCAGGGTCAGCCAGGCGATGAAGAAAGCGAGCAGGAGATGGAGCTCGCCGAAGCCTGGTCAGAGGAAGACGCGCAGGCCATGGAGCAATGGTTGCGACGCATTCCGGACGATCCTGGTGGGCTATTGCGGCGGAAATTCAGAAATCAGCACCAGCGCCGGGGCGCGCCGGAGGACGAGAGAGAATCGTGGTAAAGCTATGTTGAAGCACTTCAGAAACATCACTCATTGGGCGGTACTGGCAGTACTGATGGCCGTCGCGTTACCGCTACAGGCAGAAATCAAGGCAGAACTTGACCGGGCACGGATAGTCGAGGGTGAGACCGTGACATTGACTTTCCTGACCGATGATCCGGGACAAAACCTGGATGCCGATCTGAGTGCGCTGGAAAAAGACTTCGAGGTCCTTGACCGCCGTTCGGAAACACAGCTTTCTATCGTTAATGGACGCCAGACGGCCGTGGTGAGAATGTTGTTGACGCTGGAGCCGCGGACTGCCGGCGAATTCACCATACCGCCTCTGACTGTTGGCGGTGAAAGCACGCCAGCGATCAGTCTGATGGTCGACCCGGCGCCGGAGCTGGAGCCCGGAACCCAACCCCCTGTGTTCATTGAGGTGGAGGTTGCGCCATCCGATGGTCCATATCATGTGCATGCACAGCTGGGTCTGACCGTGCGTGTGTTCTATCAGCAGAACCTCACCGAGGCGGCTATCAGCCCGCCTGAACCGTCACCTGCTGCGGTGCGCTTGATGCAGGAGACCCCTTACCAGGCTGAGCGCGGCGGTGAGCGTTACCGGGTACTGGAGCGCAATTATGCGGTTTTTCCGGAACGCTCGGGTGAGCTCAGCATTCCCCCGATGAAATTGAGCGGCCGACTGGTGGAGCGCCGGACCAGCAGTGTCTGGCAGCCCGCGGTGCGGGGCCGGCGCGTTCAGGTCGAGAGCGAAGCCCTGTTGCTTGATATCAAACCCAAGCCTGCCGGTTTTTCCGGGCTTGACTGGCAACCGGCACGCGAATACCGCTTGACCCAGCAAGTCTCATCGGGCGAAGCCCTTCGCGTTGGAGAGCCGATTACACGCACGGTAATTATTGATGCGGTGGGACTGGAAGAAAACATGATTGTCGAGCCGGCCTGGCCCTACCTGCCGGATACCAGGATATATCCTGACCAGCCTCAGGGAATTACCCGGGACGATGGCCAGTGGACGCTTGGCCACAAGGAATTCCGCTATGCAGTGGTTCCTGAAAAGGAAGGCGAGTTGATCCTTCCTGAGTTGAAAGTCGAGTGGTGGGATACGCAGAACAACCGCGCGCAAACAGCCGTGCTGCCCGCGCACACGGTACTCGTGCAGCCGTCTGCACTGGTTCCGCCGTCGGCCCAGTCTGCCGTCGCGGCCGCCGCCAGCGCGGCGACCGAAATCGGCGCCGGGCCGGGCGAGCCTGCCTATTGGCGCTGGCTGGCTTTGCTGTTTGCGGTCTTGTGGTTGCTGACATTATTTGCGGCGCCGGCTCTTCGCAACCGCCGCAAGCCAGGTGGTGGAGCGGACCAAAAGGAAGCGCTGATTCCCGAGCAGGAAAACGCCTTGCTGAAGGGTTTGCAGAAGGCATGCAGTGCCGGCGAAATCCGGCCAGCCCGGCAGGCACTGCAGCACTGGTTGCGTGAGTATGGCCCGGTACGTGGCAACGGCAGCTTGCTGGAGTTTGCCGCGGCAACCGGCCAACCGGAAATCCGTGACAGTATCTACATCATGGATGGAAGCGGTTTTCGCCCGGATTCCGGGGCGGACCCGGTAGAGAACTGGGACGGCAGGGTATTCTGGAAAAACTTTGAAGACTGGCGTCGCAGTTATATTGCTGAAGCCCGGCAGCACAAACCGCCGGTTACTGACCTCTATGCGGCCGAGAACCGGTCTTCAAGCTGACGGGTTTACTGGTTTTTCATCACCAGGCTGTCAATACCGGAGTTGGAGAGTTTGCTGCGCATATCTTCTGCCTGGCGTGCGCCACTGACCGGACCGACCCGGACACGGTGCCAGGTTGCACCATTTACGGTCACGGTCTGTATGCCGGCCGTGATGCCCTGCAGGGCCAGCCGCGCTTTCATCTGTTCTGCATCCTGGCTTTGCCGGAAGGAACCCACCTGGAGAATATAACTGCTGTTATCCGCCGGGCGTTCGGGTGTGGTTTGCGGTTGGCTTTTTTCACTGAGCTCCTGCTCCGGGACAACCACTTCCATCTCGGGGAGCACGGTGAAAAAGTCATAGGGTGATTTCTTCGGTTCGCCTGTTACCGGCGCGACCTCATCGGAGTCTGCGGGGGTGCTTTGCGTCGTGTCTCCCGAATCCAACGAGTCGACATCGGGTTGAGGTATGTAGCCCTTTGACCATAGGTAGTAGGCCAGGCCCAGTCCCACCAGGATGCCGCTCATCAGCCACATCCAGGAAGGTGTCCCACGGCTTTTATTGCCGGCTTTCCTGCGTCTCGCCGCGGCCACTTACATTTCCTCCGGTGCAGAGACTCCGAGCAGACCGAGACCTCTGCTCAGTACCAGCTTGGTCGCCAGGATCAGGTTCAGCCTGGCGTTGCGGAGGTTTTCTTCTCCTACCAGGTACTGATGCGCGTTGTAGTAAGAGTGTAAATCGGTGGCCAGCGAATGGAGGTAATGGGCCAGCATATGTGGCGTCCGCAGGCGGGCCGCGGCTTCGATGATCTCGGGGAAGCGGCTGATGGTTCGCATCAGTTGTACTTCGTGATCCTCCGTCAGCAGGTCCAGGGCGACTGTGCCAATGGCCTCGTTATGCCGCTGATCCATCTGTTCGAGATTGCGGAACACGCTGCAGATTCGAGCATGGGCGTATTGGATGTAGAAAACGGGGTTCTCATTGGTGCGCGATTTCGCCAGGTCCAGATCGAAGTCGAGGTGCTGGTCATGGGAGCGCATGACATAGAAAAACCGGGCGGCGTCGGTGCTGACCTCTTCTCGCAACTCGCGCAAAGTGATGAAGTTACCGGAACGGGTCGACATCTGTACTTTCTCGCCAAAGCGAAACAGAACGGCGAACTGGACCAACAGGATCTCCAGGTGGTCAGGGTTTTCGCCCAGTCCACTGGCGGCGGCCCGCAGTCTGGCCACATAGCCGTGGTGGTCGGCGCCGAAAACATAGATCGCGCGCTGGAAGCCCCGTTCCAGCTTATTCAGAAAGTAGGCGATGTCCGAGGCGAAATAAGTCGTGCGGCCATTTTCACGTACAACCACCCGGTCTTTTTCGTCTCCCAGTTCAGTTGCCTTGAACCAGGTAGCGCCGTCTTTTTCATACAGGTAGCCATTTTCTCCCAGGCGGTCGATTGCATGTTGCACGGATTCGCTTTCTTCCAGGTCACGCTCAGAGAACCACTTGTCGAAGTGCACGCCGAAATCAGCCAGGTCATCCTTGATGTCGTCCAGGATGTTGTCGAGCGCGGTGGTGAAAAACACCAGGTAGCCGTCCTCGCCCAGTAGTTCCCTGGCGCGGCTGATCAGCGCATCCAGGTAGGCTTCCCCTTCACCACCTGCTTCAGGGGATGGGGGAAGTCCTTCTTCGACATCCAGGCGGCTGAAACGCCACTTGTCACCGTGATCGACACGCACGATCCGGGCGATATCATAGATGTAATCGCCGCGATAGCCGTTGTCAGGAAAGCCGACGCTCTCGCCGCATAGTTCGAGGTAACGCAGCCACACGCAAACGGCCAGGATGTCCATCTGCCGGCCATTGTCATTTACGTAGTACTCACGCTGCACTTCGTAGCCCGCGGCACTCAGAATGCTGGCCAGGCTGGCGCCATAGGCGGCGCCCCTGCCATGACCGACATGCAATGGACCGGTCGGGTTGGCGGAGACATATTCCAGCGTGATGCGGTTGCGTCCTGCACGCAGCAGTTGGCCGTACTCTTCCCGCTGCCTCAAAACATCTTTGACAACGCCGGTCAGAGCACAACTCTGCAGGAAAAAATTAATGAAACCGGGCCCGGCGATCTCCATGCGATCAACCTGGCGGGAGCGGGGAATGCGGTCGATGATGCACTGGGCCAGCTCGCGTGGCGGCATGCCAGCAGGCTTGGACAGTACCATGGCGAGGTTGGAAGCGAACTCGCCATGCTCCGGAGAACGCGTGCGTTCAAGCTGAATATCGAATTCTGCGCCTGCCGGTAAAACACCCTCTCGCTGCAAATGCAGCAAGGACTGGGCCAACAACTCTTCTAAATGTTCTTTCACGGGGTGGGTTCTTCCCTGTCGGGGCCTGGGCTGGCCTATGAAGTCGGCTTATTGTAAACCCTCGAGGGAATCAGCAGAAGGGTTGATATGCCTGTGGATAACTATGTGGGTAAGAGTCATCGCCGGTAATCGGGGTCGGGAGAGGCCAATCCACGCTGTTTTGGTCGAAAAACCAGGCTTTCAAATTAATATATGCATATCAACAGGATGGAGTTGCTATTGGAAATATGAATCACGCATCTCTGTTAAGTCGATGATTTTTAATTGCCGGCCTGTTCTGTGCATAACAAAATGTAACGGTGGTAACATTCTTGCGTTATGAATTCAGCAAATGAAAAGAATATTTACCGTTTTATGAGCGCGCATCCGAAGCTGGGCGCCCGTGTTTATATTGACAGTAAAGCGTCGGTCACCGGCTCGGTTGTGCTGGGTGATGACGTGTCGGTGTGGCCCATGACGGTGATCCGGGGTGATGTAAATTCGATTCGAATTGGGAATCGCAGCAATATCCAGGATAGCTGCGTGCTGCATGTAACCCACGAAGGCCCCTGGCAACCGGATGGCTTACCCCTGGTCATCGGCAATGACGTAACGGTCGGGCATGGCGCTATCCTGCACGCCTGTACGATAGGAGACCGTTGCCTGGTAGGCATGGGCGCCATCGTCATGGACGGCGCTGTGCTCGAGCCCGACTCGATGGTTGCCGGCGGAGCCGTGGTGACCCCGGGTAAAGTCGTGCCCTCGGGAACTCTGTGGCGCGGCAATCCGGCCCGCCAGGCACGTGACCTGACCGATACAGAAATCAAAAACCAGGCATACAGTGCGCATCACTATGTCCGGCTGAAAGATTTATACCTGGCGGAGCAGGGTTAGTTGGCAGGCTTGATGGCGCTGGGCTTGTTCGCCGCGATTGGCCTGGCGCTGATGGCGGGTTTTCCCGTCGCGTTCACCCTGGCCGGCGTCGCCCTGATGTTTGCCAGCCTGGGCATCATGACCGGGACTTTCGATCCGGTGTTCCTCGAGGCATTCCCGAACCGTATCTACGGCATCATGACCAACGAGACGCTGATCGCTGTGCCGGTTTTCGTGTTCATGGGCGTCATGCTGGAGCGTTCAAAGCTTGCCGACCAGTTATTGCAATCGCTTGCGCAATTAATGCGCGGCACACCGGGTGGGCTCGGTATCGCCGTCGTGCTGGTCGGCGCAATGATGGCCGCCAGTACCGGTATCGTCGGTGCAACGGTAGTGACGATGGGACTGATTTCGCTGCCAACCATGCTGAACAAAGGCTACAGTCCGGCAGTTGCAACCGGAACGATCTGCGCTTCCGGCACGTTGGGGCAAATCATTCCACCGTCCATCGTGCTGGTCATGCTGGCGGATGTCTTGTCCAATGCCTACCAGCAGGCCCAGTTGCAGATGGGTAGCTACAGTCCGGAAACCATTTCAGTGGGTGAGTTGTTCGCCGGTGCGCTGATACCCGGGCTTATCCTGGTGATGGCTTATCTGCTGTATATCGTCATTCTCGCCCGGCTTCGGCCTGGCCTGATGCCGCCGGACGAAACGGATGAAGAACACCGGGTCAGCTTCGGCCGGTTGCTGTTGCTGATTTCCGGTCCAATGCTGCTGATCGTCGCTGTCCTGGGCTCAATTCTCGGTGGTATCGCCACGCCGACCGAAGCCGCTGCCGTTGGCGCGGTGGGCGCCATGGCGCTTGCCGGGATCAGCGGTCATTTTTCGGTGGAGACGATCAAGGACGTGGTCTACCGCACCACGCGCATTACCGCGATGGTCTTCATGATCCTGATCGGAGCTTCGCTGTTCAGCCTGGTGTTCCGTGGCTTTGGCGGCGATGAAATGATCGCCGGCTTCCTGACATCCTTACCGGGTGGCGTAGTGACTGCCATGCTGCTGGTGATGCTGGTAATGTTCCTGCTTGGCTTCGTGCTGGATTTCATCGAGATTACTTTCGTCGTCGTGCCCATTGTCGGACCGGTGCTGATGGCCATGGGGCTGGATCCCCTGTGGCTGGGAGTAATGATTGCCCTGAACCTGCAAACCTCGTTCCTGACTCCGCCCTTTGGTTTCTCGTTGTTTTACCTGCGCGGTGTCTGCCCGGATTCGGTTCCTACTTCGGCCATCTATCGCGGCGTCATTCCGTTTATCGGTATTCAGCTGCTGGTGCTGGGCCTGCTGGCGCTGTGGCCGCAACTGGTTACCTGGCTGCCGGGCGTGGTGTATTCGGGGTGAGTGTTATCACTCGAAATTGATAAAAAGCGTGAGCCGCAGGTAGAGGTCTTTCTTTGGCCGGATACCTTCATCGTTCCGGTCATAGTGGGTGAGAATCACGTTGGGAGTGATCGCGAAATGGGGGGTGGCCTGAAACTCGACCGCGCCAACCCACATTGTGGCCTTCGCCGTCGGGTCATACGGGAGATAGGCAATGCCATTGCCCCTGGGGCTTGGCTGCAGGAGCCGGTCAACCCGCCCTATTAACTGGACTTTGTCGCCCACTCGCTTGCGTGCAAACGCTGAGGCCAGTTCCAGGGGAGGGTCTTCCTGCCGGTCCTCGTTTGAATACTGTGCTCCCCAGGCCAGGCTCTCCGACTGATACCCGGCAAAAACCTGGTAGGTTGAGCGGTTGAAGGGTGATTCACCCCACTCCTTTTCAAGATACAGGTCTATGGTCCAGTTGGGGGCGGGATTCCAGGCCAGTGCCCCCATCCACTTTGTTGCATCGTCGGAGTCGCTGCCAAAATCGACAGCTGCCGTGACCATGGTGCGGTAACTGATGTTGCCTGAAGCATTGAGCGGACCCTTGAGGGAAATTCCGGTATCGCGGCTGGCGACGCCCTGCAAATCCATCGGCGTGCGGACCAGGTACCTGAGGCCCCATATCGATTCGATCAGGTCAAAAGTGGGTGTGGGGGAAAGACCGACGATCAGTTTCTGACGGCCGAGATTCCAGCCTGTATAAAGGTCCTTAAAGCCCCCTCTGTATGTGTAGGTCTCAAACTCACCGGACTGATTCAGCTCGAGCCGGGCCCGGCCGAACCAGTTATCTGTGAAATCCGCGTCCAGCGTGAGGTAGCCGCGCCGGATGACCAGGCCGACCGCTCCATCGCCCTCCGGCAGGTGATGGCTGGGGACACCATACAAGTCGCCAAACAGCAGGCCGCCAAGGGTGAAGGCGGGCAGCTCAGTGTCCGTAATTGCTGCAGCCGGAAAAAACAACAGGCAGGCAATGATCAATCCTGAGCCCTTCATAGACAACAAGACTTGTTTAGCGGTGGTTCATAAAGTATTGCGACCCGATCTCAGTCCATGGACGTACCTGCTCCATGTACTGCTCGAGCGACGCCCAGACTTTGCCGGATAACTCATCCGAAGCGGCCTGTTCCTCGATCACTTCCATCGAGGCCTGTTTGAACCCGGCCAGTACCTCGTCCGGGAAAGCGCGTAGCTCAACACCGTGTTCCTGGATGAGGGTTTGCAATGCCTGTCCGTTCCTGGCTTCGAATTCCGCCAGCATGTCCAGGTTCGCTGCCTTGATGGCGGTCACCACGATGGCCTGAAGGTCGGCTGGCAGCGCTGCAAAAGCTTCGGCGTTGATGGTAGCCTCCAGCGACGTGCCGGGCTCATGCCAGCCGGGGTAGTAATAATATTTCGCGGCACGGAACAGGCCGAAGGCGAGGTCGTTCATTGGGCCTACCCACTCTGTCGCGTCGATGGTTCCATTTTGCAGCGCGGTGAACAACTCGGCTCCGGGTATGTTGACCGGTGTGCCACCAAGGCGTTTCAGGGCTTCGCCCCCAAAACCGGGAATGCGCATTTTAAGGCCCTTGATGTCTTCAATGCTGTTGATTTCCTTGTTGAACCAGCCGCCCATTTGCGTGCCCGAACTGCCTGCCGGGTAGGGGATAACCCCGGATGGCGCGTAGGCTTCGTGGTACAGCTCCATGCCGCCGCCATAGTAGAACCAGCCCATCAGTTCACTCGCGGTCATGCTGAAAGGCACGCCGGAGAAAAACATCGAGGCAGGAATTTTTCCTTTCCAGTAATAAGCGCCGCCGTGCCCCATTTCTGCAGTTCCCCTCTGCACGGCGTCGAAGACTTCAAACGGCGGAACCAGCTCGTTGCCGCCATAGACTTTCACGGTCAGCCGCCCACCGCTCATTTCACCGATGGTATTGGCCAGGTAATTGGCGCCGGTTCCAAGCCCGGGAAAATCCCTTGGCCAGGTGGTCACCATTTTCCACTCTATGGTTTCTGTTGCGGAGGCTTCTGAACCGTTGGAGCAGTCAGTCGCGCCACTTTGCTTACTACAAGCGGTCAGCAGGCCTGCTGTTCCGGCGATTCCGGCAATACCTGCGGTCTTGACGAATTTTCTTCTGTCCATGGTTGGTCTGCTCCAAGGTTGATGAAGTCGAACAGTTCGCGGTCAGCGAGCTGTGAGGGTGAAACATGGCTGATGGCGCGGAATATGTTTTCGATCCGGCCCGGGTGTTGTTTTTTCCACTGCGTCAGCATCTCCTTGATCAGCTGTCGCTGCAGCTTTGGCTGCGAACCGCACAGGTTGCAGGGAATGATCGGGAACTGACGGGTCTCGGCGTACCGGGCGATGTCCTGCTCGTTGCAGTAGGCCAGTGGGCGGATCACCACGTGCCGGCCATCGTCCGACAAAAGCTTGGGTGGCATGGCCTTCAGTCGTCCGCCATTGAAAAGATTCAGGAACAGGGTCTCGATAATGTCATCGCGATGGTGGCCAAGAGCGATCCGGGTAATGCCGTTTTCTGCTGCAAACCGGTAAAGCGCACCACGACGCAGCCTGGAACACAAACCGCAAGTCGTTTTTCCCTCGGGGATGACGCGCTTGACGACGCTATAGGTGTCCTGCTCTATCACATGGAAAGGAATTCCGATTTGCTGCGCATACCCGGGCAGCACATGCTCCGGAAAGCCAGGCTGTTTCTGATCCAGGTTAACCGCAAGCAATTGGAAGTCGACGGGCGCGCGCTTTTGCAGGTCCATCAGGATGTCGAGCAGGGTAAAAGAGTCTTTTCCTCCCGACAGGCAAACCATCACGCGGTCGCCATCTCCGATCATGTTGAAATCTGCGATGGCCTTGCCGGTGTTATGGAAGAGCCGTTTGACCAGCTTGCTGGTTGAAAGTGTTTCTTTTTGAGCAATCATCCGCGCATTTTACGTCAATTCTGTACTATCCTTGTATTGTGAGTAATGTCAGCAATCATCCGGGGGACACAGCCAGCCTGGTAGCCGAACTCAGGGAAGAGCATCGTGACCTGGACGAGGCCATCATGCGTTTATCTGAAGACCCCAGCGTCGATCAACTGCGGTTGCGGCGAATGAAGAAGCGTAAATTGAAACTCA
>Ga0316189_10002666_pt1 | contig 17450 bp, 17 predicted proteins | sample LowCovwburrow_MG_FD_204930 | JGI IMG/M metagenome (GOLD analysis project Ga0316189, IMG submission 204930) | Coastal sediment microbial communities from Maine, United States - Lowes Cove worm burrow | ecosystem: Environmental > Aquatic > Marine > Coastal > Sediment | place: USA: Maine...
TTACGACAGAGCGCGAAGCGTGGTGCGAGAGCTGGCTCCGCTACTCCACGCGATTCGCGAGCGCGACAAGTCGCTGGCCGATCAGCTGAAGCGAGCCGCGCAAAGCGTGGTCCTGAACATCGCCGAGGCGCGAGGGAATGTCGCCGGCAATGCGCGAGCTCGATTCTCGACCGCCTGCGGCTCGGCCAAGGAAGTTCGGGCGGCGCTCAACGTCGCAACCGACTGGGGCTACATCGAAACCCAAACGGCAATCCACCTAGACGAGAAGCTCGACGAGGTGTGCGCCATCACGTGGTGCTTGGGCCGTAAGTCCTAACCACCGAGAGCCCCCACCCCACCCGCGGCAGCGCGAGCCCGAAGGGCGAAGCCCGGCGCCAAGGGCGCCGGCAAGGCGGAGCGAAGCGACCGCCGCGCCAGGCACGCTGCTCACTCGCGTGAGAGTGATATCAGGATTACGGGTGGGGGTGGGCGGTCGGTGTAACTAAACCTAACCAGCTCACCAATCCACCAACCCCGCCCCCCACGCCACCCGCGGCAGCACAAGCCGAACACCGCCGACGCCCTAGCTCTCAATGACCGTCAGCTCCCCCGCTGCGTGCCGGCTCCTCAGCACCTTCTTGTCGAATTTGCCCACGCTCGTTTTTGGAATCTCGTCGATGAAGCTCCAGCGCTCGGGGAGCCACCAGTGAGCTACCTTGTCTTCGAGGTAGGCGCGGATTTCTTCTGGTGTGATGGTGCTGCCCTCTTTGCGGACGATGCAGGCTAGTGGGCGCTCGTCCCATTTCTCGTCCGGGATGCCGACCACCGCGGCTTCCGCGATTTCGGGGTGCGCAATGATGGTGTTTTCGAGCTCGACTGAGGAGATCCATTCGCCGCCCGACTTGATGACGTCTTTGGCGCGGTCCGTGATCTGGGCGTAGCCGCGTTCGTCGACGAAGCCAACATCGCCGGTTCGTAGCCAGCCGTCGTGGAACTTCTCCGCATCGTCGACGCCGTAGTAGCTACCGGTTACCCAAGGTCCGCGCACTTCGATCTCGCCGACCGCCTTGCCATCCCAGGGCAGTGTGCGGCCCGCATCGTCGACGATGCGCAGCTCGATCCCCGCAACCGGCCGTCCGGTTCGGCTTCGATATCGCCAAGCTTCCTCACCTACGATTCCGCGCGGCACCGAGGCGATCGTCCCAACTGGGCTAGTTTCAGTCATGCCCCAGAGCTGCAGAAGCGTCACCCCATAGCGTTCGTCGAAGGCGCGCATCAGGGACTCGGGGACCGCTGAGCCACCGCAAATGACGAGGCGAAAGGAAGACAAGTCGATGTCCTTGCGCTCTCCGTAGTGGAGAACAGCGGTCCAAATGCTCGGAACCGCGCCGGCGAGCGTCGGCCGATGACGCTCGATCATGGCGACCAGAGGTTCTGGCTGCAGAAATTGAGCGGGCTGAAGGAAATCTGTGCCGACCCACCAGCCCGCGTACGGCAGGCCCCAGCAGTTCGCATGAAACATCGGCACGATTGTGAGAATCATGTCGGTTTCGTTCAGACCGGCCACCGCGCCCGAGGTGAGCGCATAGGAATGAAGCACGGTCGAGCGATGGCTGTAGACGACGCCTTTGGGATCGCCGGTAGTACCGCTGGTGTACGCCATCGACGCCGGCGCGCGCTCGTCGAGCACCGGCCAGTCGATACCCGGCGTCTCGGACGAGAGGAGCTCTTCGTATCGGTGGAGCGTGGCCCGGGGCGCCTGACGCAATGGCGTATCGTCGCCCTTCCCGACGACGATGATGTGTTCGACCGTCTTCATCTCTTTGGCGACCTGCCCGAGGAGCGGCACCAGGCTGTCGTCGACGATGATGACCTTGTCCTCGGCGTGGTTGATCACAAACGCGAGTTGCTCAGCGAAGAGCCTGATGTTGAGCGTGTGCATGACGGCGCCCATCGACGAGATCGCGAAATAGGCCTCCACATGCTCCTGGCTGTTCCAACAGAAGGTACCGACCCGATCCTCGCGCTGCACCCCCAGCTTCATTAGCGCCTTGGCGAGCTGCTCGGTGCGCTTGGCGACCTCCGCATAGCTGGCGACCCGATCATCCGCCGGACCTACGGTGATGACGCGGCTGTCCGGATACAAGCGCCGCCCGTGCTCGAACAAGTTCGAAATCAAGAGCGGCCGGTCCATCATCGTCGAAAAGCTCACTTGCGCCTCCGTGTTCGATCCCCACAGCCCCAGCTCGGTCAGTCGGCTTCGAAGCCTGCCGCCTTGTGCGCGCCGTCGCAAAACGGTTTGCTCTTCGAGTGGCCACAGCGGCACAGTGCCGCTTTTTTGCCGGTCCACGCATTGCGGCCGCTCGCGGCCACAATGGTGAAGCTGCCACTGAGCAGGAGCGGCCCGTTCTGCGCCCGGCCGACCTTGAGGACCCCACCTGGCACCTCGAAGCCCTCGCCCCTGTCTCCAACGGCTCCGTAGTCCTTGAAGCCAGCCTCTTCGTGACTGTTGTCGCAGAACGGTTTGCTCTTCGACTGCCCGCAGCGGCAAAGCGCCGCCCGGAAGCGCACACCTGGCATATCGGCGGCGGCACCATCGACCTCGAGTTCTCCACGGACGTAGAGCGGGCCGTTGTACATCACCCTCACGACGTTCTCGGCGTCCGGGACTTCGCCCTCGCCTCCGTCCTTGCGGTCGTACGTGAGCGCACCGGTGGGACAGCGACCGACGACCTCCGCGACTTCCTGAGGACTCACCTGATCGGGCTGGCACCAGGGTTGCCGGCCCCCGACGAAGAGGTCGTTGTTGGCCCGTCCGCACTCGCCGACGTGAATGCACAGGCGCCCATCCCAATGGACGTCCGCCTCGGCGCCATCGTACTTGAAAACCTTCTTCTCGCTCATGGGCCTCCTCCTCAGCTTGCGCGCTCGATCGGCGTCAGCTGACAGCCGAATTTCTACTACACCTGGCCCCAAACGCGCTAGCGCGAACTCGCCTTGGATCGCTCGACATGCGACGGCATGGCAAGCAAGCTATCCAGATGGGGCATCAGCACCACCAGCATCACGGTGCGGCAGACGAGGTCGAGGGGAATCGGCGGCGACTCACGATGGCGCTTGTCCTGACCGCCACGTACATGGTCGCAGAAATCGTCGGTGGACTCGCAGCCAACTCCTTGGCGCTGCTCGCCGACGCCGGGCACATGTTTTCGGATGCCGCCGCGCTAGGTCTGTCGTTGGTGGCGGTCATGCTTGCCCAGCGCCCTGCCACCCAGCAGCGTACCTACGGCTTTCACCGAGCGGAGATCCTCGCAGCGCTCATCAACGGAGCAGCGCTGCTTGCCCTGTCTGTGTTGATTGCGCGCGAGGCCTGGGAGCGCCTTGCCGCCCCCCCCGAAGTGCATGGCGGATTGATGCTGGCGGTCGCCTCTGGGGGCCTCGCAATCAACTTGGCGAACCTGCTGATTCTGAGCGGGGGCCGCGAGAGCAACCTCAACGTGCGCGGCGCTTGGCTGCACGTGATGGCCGACACCCTCGGCAGCGTCGGCGCGATTTCCGCGGGCGCCGCGATCTACTTCTTTGGATGGAGCTGGGCTGATCCGGCCGCGTCCTTCGTCATTGCCACGCTCGTCCTGTACTCCGCCTGGGGCCTGGTCCGGGAAACCCTCGACGTGCTCATGGAAGGCGTGCCAAAAGGCATCTCCATTGCCGATGTCACCGCGACTCTGAAAGAACTTCCCGGCGTATTGGACGCGCACGACCTGCACGTCTGGTCTTTGACCAGTGGGCGGAACATCGCGACCGCGCATTTGATCATCGAAGAAGACGCCGACCACCAGGCCATCATCGATGTTGCGAATCGAACCTTGGCCAGTCGCTTCTCCATCCGGCACGCGACCATCCAAGTCGAGCACGACGAGCTGGCAAGCCATTGCAATCCCTGCAGCCCTACCTCTAGCGCGGGCTAGACTCGCCTCAGTCTTCTGAAGGTGTTCCGCCAGCGCATCGGGGGCAGATGCAGACCTTCCCCTGCGCTTCGGCGGGAATCGACGCAAGAGCGCTTGGGCTCATCGTCGCCGACATGCACCAACAGGACTCCGGATCGCGTCCCGCCGCGACTGCGCAATCGTTGGCCCGTCCGCAGAGAGGACACTTGCTCGTGTCGTCGTAGTTTGGGCGTTCGTTCATTGCATCTCGGTGATGGCTTCGATTTCGTCGAACCGCTGCTGGTAGAGCTCTTCGATGTAGCCATGCATGTCGTTGAGTCTCGTAAGCTGTTTCTCCGGTGATGCCTCTTTCTCGTTTGCGTCACAGAGCTTGGAGAGCTGCTGCACCGCTTGGAGCGAGCTCGTCGCACGCGTGGCCGACACCGCCACCAAGGCGGTCATCGCAAGCGCAGGCAAGGCGACCATCAAGAGGCGAGACCAAACGCCTGGGGGTGTTCGCGCCACCATCCAAGGCGACATCAGCACCAGGATCATCGCGGCCAGGCTGGCCAAAATCCAAGGCCCGTGACGGTGCCAAACATGCTTCCATGCACCAGCGGTTCGCTCCATGCGGGCCTCGTTGCAGGGATCGGAGTCCTTGAGGAACCGAAGCTCGTCCTCGACTGCATCCGCGAGCTCTTCGGCTAGGCCCTCGTTGAGACTCACGCGGGACAAGTCGACGGCGCGAGCTTCCGAGCGCTTCTCTGGAGGCACCATCGAGAAACGGTTCACGTAGACGGTGCGGCCCGAGGCTGAGGTGTACGAGTAGAAGACAGGCGCCGACTGGGCCAGAGCAACCCCGGACAGCAACACAAGCGCGGCGACGAGGACAATACGCATCAGCTCTTCTTGGCGACGACGGACAGGACGAGCATACCGAGGACAGCGCTCACGAACGAGCCGGCGATGATACCGATCTTGGCCGACACCAAAAGGCCTCCGGAGAGCCCAAGGGAAGCGATGAAGAGCGCCATGGTGAAACCAATGCCGCCGAGGAAAGCCGCGCCTCCGAGGATGGGCCAGGTCACCCCTTCCGGTCGCGTCGCCCAGCCCAGCTTCACCGTCAGCCAAGATGCGCCGAAGATGCCGATCGGCTTTCCGAAAAGTAGGCCCGCCGCGACCGCGACGGCGACCGGTTCACGCATGCCGTCGAGCTCGATCGGGACACCGGCGTTGGCGAGCGCGAAGAGAGGCATGATCACGAACGCGACCCAGGGGTGGAGCGCGGTCTCGAGTCGAAACAGTGGCGAGACCGCCTCGCGAGACGCAAAGGAAAGATCCGCGACGAGCTCCCTGGCCCTCTCGATACTGGTCTCTTCTTTGCGAAGAGTGTCGTTCACATGCCGCAGAAAGCCGAGGAAGCGCTCTCCCCCGAGCCAGGCATGCACGGGGGTGAGTAGGCCGACGAGCACGCCGGCGATCGTCGGGTGCACGCCGGACTTGAACGTGCAAAGCCAAACCCAAGTGCCCGCGATGAAGTAGATGCCTATCGAGCGAACACCGAGACGGCTCAGGAGAACGATCGCGGCAATCCCAACCAGAGCGGCTGCCAACCAGGTGCCAGAGATCGACTCCGTGTAGAAGATCGCGATCACCAGCACCGCCAGGAGATCATCGACGATCGCCAAGGAGAGCATCAGGACGCTCAGCCCACGTGGAATGCGGTTTCCGAGGAGCGACAGGCAGCCGACGACGAAGGCGATGTCGGTCGCCATCGGAACGGCCCAGCCGTGCTCCCCGGGTTCTCCGTATTGAAACGCGAGATAGATCATGACGGGCGCGACAACACCGCCAAGCGCCGCCGCTACGGGCAGCGCGACCTTCTTCGGGTCACTGAGCTCGCCGATGATCAGCTCACGCTTGATCTCCAGGCCGATGACGAAGAAGAAGATCACCATCAGCCCGTCGTTGATCCAGTGCGCAAGCGAGTGCGAGAGCTCGAAATCGCTCACCGCGAAGCGGACCTCCTGGTGCCAGAAGTGGTCGTAGACTTCGGCGTAGGGGGAGTTCGCGGCCAGCAGCGCGATGGCCGTGCAAATCAGCAGTACGACGCCGCTGGCCGACTCGATGTGCGTGAAGGCCTGCAGCGGCCGCTGCAGGTGCTGAATCGGGCGATTCGGCAGGTGTGTGATCCTCGAAAACGAGAGCTCTTCCTTGCCCATCGGCACCGGCTTATCTCGGAACGTGCTAGAAGGCCAGGGCCGATGTGGTTTAGTGAAACTCTGGTTGCTTGGCTGTTTCTTGGGGTGAGTCTCGTTGGGGCGGTGTTCACACTGAACGCCTTCATACCGGTGCGCCGAGTTCCCGCTCTCTTCGTCCCGAGCTTCTTTGGTTCTTGGCTCACGGCCGAGCTGGCGCTGCACCACATCGTCTGGCAAGCGATCGCGACCGTCTTGTTCGTTCAGTTCGGCGCCCTATCGCATTGGCCAGGGCTGGTGGGCATGGGCATCACCGTCGCGTCCTGGCTCGGGCTCCTCGTCCTCTTTCGTGACGGCCACAAGACCCGCCATACCTTCGACGACGCCCTCGCGGACCTTGCCGAGCCTGCCGATGCCGTGCGCTTGCCACTGTCTCAACTCGTGATGCCATTCCGGTTCCGCCGGCGTGGCGTGAACGTGCTCCGCGACATCACCTATCGGGAAATCGCCGGCAAAAAGCTACGGCTGGACGTCGCTGTGCCGCAGGAACCCGGCGTCAATCGACCTGCGATCATGCAAATTCACGGTGGCGCCTGGATCATCGGAGACAAGCGAGAGCAGGGCTGGCCGCTCATCGGGCACCTCGCAGCGAACGGCTGGGTCTGCTTCAACGTCAACTATCGACTGAGCCCGGCTGCAACCTGGCCGGATCATCTGGTCGACCTGAAGTACGCGCTCAAGTGGATTCGGGAGCATGCCGAAGAGTACGGGGTCGACCCGAGTTTCGTAGCGGTGACTGGCGGCTCTGCGGGCGGGCACCTCACGGCCATGATGGGGCTCACCGCTAACGATCCGGAGTACCAACCTGGTTTCGAGGACGCGGATACAAGCGTGCAAGCGGCGGTGCCGGTGTACGGTGTGTACGACTTCACGAACCGGTTGAATACGATGCTGGCGCGGTTTCGACCTCAGATGCTCGAGCCGATCATCATGAAGGCCTTCTTCGACAGGGAGCCTGAGAAATTTCATCGCGCTTCTCCGATCGATCGGGTCCACCCGGACGCACCGCCCTTCCTCATCGTCCACGGCGATCGCGACACGCTGGCCCCGGTGCAGGACGCGCGACTCTTCGCGGAGACCCTCCAGAACACTTCCCACGCTCCGGTCACGTACACGGAGCTCCGCGGCGCGCAGCACGCGTTCGACATCTTCGCGTCACCACGCACCGCCCGCATGCTCGACGGCACGCTTCGGTTTCTAAGCGCTATGCACGACCGCGCAAAAAATGCACAAGCGAGTCGGCCTGCCGAACGATTTTCGCCTTCCGATCGCGCAGCAGCCACCACAGCCCTCAAGCTGTGACACAGCCGTCATCGCAAGTGAGTCTTCGAAGACCTGCGGTACAACGAACCACGCCGAAAATGCGACGATCACCGTTTACAAACGGAGCGGTTGCCTTAGATAAGGCGCAGTCGTCGCGGCGAGCAAATGTCGGCACACTGCTTGCAAACTCGCCGGACTCGGACGAGGTCTCGAAATGAAAACCATTCTCATCTTGGGTGCGGGCACCGCCGGCACTGCAATCGCTCACAAGCTACGCCGGCGTCTTTCGGGCGATTGGGACGTCGCGGTCGTGGACCCCTCCAGCACCCACCTCTACCAGCCCGGGCTGCTGTTCCTGTCCTTCGGTGACGAGACCGAAGAGCGGATCGTGCGCGAGCGCGGCTCCACGCTCGGCAAGGGGATCACTTGGCACAAGGAAACGGTCAAGGCGGTCGACACCGCGAGTCGCCGCGTGGAGCTAGAGGGAGCCGACGCCCTCTCCTATGACTTCTTGATCATCGCCTCGGGAACCGAGATCCGACCGGACATGATCGACGGCATGCTCGGCGAAGGCTGGCGGAAGAACGTCTTCGACTTCTACACGCTGCAAGGCGCAAAGGCGCTTCAAGAGGGGCTCGCCAAGTTCGAGGGCGGCCGCCTGGTCATCAACATCGTCGAGATGCCGATCAAGTGCCCGGTCGCGCCACTCGAGTTTGCGTTCTTGGCTGACCACTATCTGACTAAGCGCGGCATTCGCGACAAGACAGAGCTCGTTTACGCAACGCCACTCGACGGTGCCTTCACGAAGCCGCTCGCGTCCAAGACCCTCGGGTACCTGCTCGAGGAAAAGGGCATCCAGGTCGAGACCGAGTTCATGACCGGTGAGGTCGACTCCGAAAAGAACGTGATTCGCTCCTATGACGAGCGGGAGGTTCCCTACGACCTCCTCGTCACGATCCCTCCACACATGGGCGCGAGCTTCCTCGAGGACAGCGAGCTCGGCGATGAGCTGGCCTTCGTCCCAACCGACCCACACACCTTGGCCGCCAAGAACGTCGAGCGGGTCTTCTGCATCGGCGACGCCACCGATCTTCCGAGCTCGAAGGCTGGCTCTGTCGCCCACTTCCAGGCCGACCTCATGACCGAGAACATCCTCGGAGCCATCGAAGGCAAGGAGCTTGAACCCAGCTTCGACGGGCATTCCAACTGCTTCGTCGAAACCGGGCACGGCAAGGCCATGCTGATCGACTTCAACTACGAGACTGAACCGCTACCCGGCCAGTTCCCCATTCCGGGCATCGGCCCTCTGCCCCTGCTCAAGGAGTGCAGGCGCAATCACTGGGCCAAGCTCATGTTCCGGCACGTGTACTGGCACGCGCTCTTGCCAGCGCGGCCGATTCCAATCTCTCCAACGATGTCGTTGGCAGGCAAGAAACTCTCCGCCGCAGCAGAACTAGGAGGCGAATGATGTCACTCGAGGATTTACAAACCGATGCAGAAGGCTATCTCGCAAATCGCGACGACTGGTCCGAAGAGCTCGCGAACGAGCTCGCCGCACAAATGGGCATTCAGCTCAGCGACGAGCATTGGAAGGTGCTGAACACCGCGCGCACCATCGAAGGCGAGTCGGGCTCGAGCCCCGGGCTCCGAAAGATCAGCAAGCGTTCGGAAACACCGATCAAGACGATCTACAAGCTCTTCCCAGACGGTCCGGCGAAGCTCATCGCGAAGATCGCCGGCATCCCTAAACCCAAGTCGTGCTTGTAGTCACGCCCGCTAGGAGAAACCAATGACCGATTCAGGAACCGAGAAGCAACGAAGCTTGAGCGTAATCTGCTCCAAGGGAAGCTTCGACATGGCCTACCCCGGGCTGATTCTAGCCAACGCGGCCCGCATGGCGGGCGTTCCCGCTCGTCTGTTCTTCACGTTCTGGGGGCTCGACATCGTCAATGAGAAGAAGATCGACCATCTTCACCTGAACCTCGTAGGCAATCCGTCCGCGCCGATTCCGGCGATGATCGCAGGCCTACCCGGCGTCGAGGCCCTGGCCACGGCGCAAATGCGGAAAGAAATGGAGCGGCTCGAGATTCCGCCGATCCGCGAGTTCGTAGAAATGCTCGATGACGCCGGTGCCGACATGTACGGCTGCCAGATGGCCCTCGACATGTTCAAGCTGACCAAAGACGACCTGGTACCGCAAGTCAAAGACGTGCTCACCGCGATGGACTTCATGGACATGAGCGAAGGCGCTCAGATCATCTTCATCTAGTCGTACTTGAGCGTGATCGGGATCGTCACGGCGCCACCCTGGTAGTCGAACTTGGCGTCCTTGTAGAGCGGCGGCCCGAATCTCTTGGACTTGGCGTCCTGCGAAACGCCCCAGGGCTCTTTCGGGCTTCCGATTGCGTTTGTATCGAGCTTGCCGTTGCCGTTCTTGTCTAGAAAGACCGACGCTGCGTACTCGCCTAGGCCGGTGCGCTTGAACACACAGGTGACGGTCTCGCCTTTGACCTCGACCCAGGTCCGTCGAAGCGCGCGGCGGTGCTTTCGTGGAAACCCCTTGTTCTCCCAGAACAGAGCGCAAGCCATCCGGCCCACGGATTCCCGAACACCAAGGACTTCTAGCGTGAGTACGTTCTTGGCCGCAGGATCGGTGTCGACTTGCGCCCCCAAAGAGGCAGGCAAGCTCAACGAGCCGAGCAGCGCCGTGGCGACCACGGTCGCGCTCGCCATTTTAGTCCAAACCATCGAATGCTCTCCGGATCCCCTTCTGCGCGCTCGGGTCGTTTTCATGCCAGTTCGACGCAGACTTGCTGCAAATGTTTAGACGAGGTGGGGAATTTTGCCAAATGCTTGGGCATTTCAAGCCTCAGCGGAGTGTGTAGACCGTTTCGCACGTTGAGCCTAGAATCCGCTTGTTTTTCGCTGTCAACGAGGTGCTTCGATGCTCGAGACTTTGCGTTTATCCGGGCTGGCTTTCGTGTTCATCTGCTTGTGCTGGGGCTGCTCGACCCGTACATCCGAGTCCCCCACGCCCGGGTTGCAGTGGCCCAGCGCGCCCCCGGAGGAGCAAGGCTTCGACTCGGCAGCGCTGGCCGAGGTCGTCGAGCAAATCGACCAACAGGACCTACCGATCGACAGCATGCAAGTGGTTCGCAACGGCGTTCTCATCTTGGACGCCTATTTCTATCCGTACCTCGGTGATGGCAAACACGACGTCGCCTCGGTCACCAAGAGCGTCACATCGACCCTGGTCGGCATCGCCGTCGACCGTGGCCTGCTGACTCTGGATCAAGGCCTGCTGGCCTCCTTCCCCGACCTGGCGCCCGCGCCGAGCTCGGACGGGAAAGCCGACATTGATCTCCGTCACCTCTTGACGATGACCTCGGGCTTGGACTGTGGACTGAGCCCTGGCGAGCCCGAGCTCTATGAGACACTCCAAAGCGATCACTTCGTGAAGTACGCCTTGGAGCTCCCGATGGCCGCCCCGCCTGGCACCCAGTGGGCCTACTGCAGCCCGGGTTCACACCTGTTGTCCGCCATGATCGCGAGGGCCAGCCAAACGAGCGCCCTCGACTTCGCCAACAAGAACCTATTCAGCCCCCTGGGAATCGCGGACGTGGCGTGGCCTGCCGATCCGCAAGGTGTGACGTTCGGTTGGGGAGATCTCCAGCTCCACCCGCGCGACATGGCGAGAATCGGCCAGCTCTTCTTGAACGAAGGCTCGTGGAACGGTGAACAGATCGTCTCGAAGGACTGGGTCGAGCAGGCCTCTGAGTCCTTCATCGTAACGGACGACGGCCAGACCGGTTACGGCTATCAATGGTGGGTGCTCACCGGCGCGTTTGAAGGCGTGTACGAAGCACGCGGCCGCAGCGGCCAGGCGATCATCGTCTGGCCCGACAAAGACGTGGTGGCGGTCTTCACAGGACGCGGCCTGGACGTTCGTAGCGACGTGGCTCCCGTCTTGGTGGCGGCATTGAAATCGGACGCAGCACGCGATCCCAACCCGCAGGCTTTCGCTCGCCTGACCGAGGCCATCCAAAAAGCGACCCAGCCACCAGAGGCCAAGGAGCCCCCTACCCTGCCGCCAATGGCCGCCGAGGTCTCAGGGAAGGTGTACCGCCTCGCCGAGAACCAGTTTGGCGTGAGCTGTATCTCGCTCCGCTTTGACTCTCCCTCCGAGGTCTGGTTTGACCTCACGCTCGGAGGCGACCCCTTTGAGCTTCCGGTCGGCATGGACGGCGTGCCGAGGTTCTCACAGATCGGCCCGAGGGGCATTCCGATTGGCGCGCTCGGTGAATGGACCGCAGACACCGTCTTCTCGATGCACTACGACGAGGTCGCGGGGCCGAGCCACCTTCGCATCGAGGGCGATTTCGGAGCCAGTGCCGACAGTGTCCAGCTGGAGTTCACCGACCCGAGCGAATACTTTGGAGCGCAGACCGTTCGGGGCACGGCGGTCGCTAGCTGCAACTGAAGTCCCTGCTTTCACTCCAGATTCACGTCCGCCAGGTCCCGTGCCGGCGAAGATCGCGGGCAGGCCAGCGTTCAGCCATCACCGCGACCCTCTTCGAACGCGGCCACCGCGGCACGGAACGCATCGGGCACCATCACCTTTTCACGGGTCTTCGGATCGACGCAAACGCTCGTGACGCTCGCTTTTGCAAGGGTTTGTTGCCGGTCGTTTCGGATCGTGAACGAACTGGTGAAACTCGAGGTTCCGAACTTCGAGATGCGCGTCTCGATGTGAACATCCTCCTCGAATCTGGCGCTCCCCATGTAGTCGCAGCTCGCGTTGACGTAGTACATGTCGGTGCCGGTCTTGACCATGTCCTGCCAGGGCATGCCGGCCGCTCGCATGTACGCGCCGAGGGCCTCGTCGCAGAAGACGAAATAGTTGCCGAAGTAGACATGCCCCTGCAGGTCTGTGTCGCGAAAACGGACACGCATCGTGTAGACGAACGGCGGCTTCACGCGCCGGCTCCCACGGCGAGGACAGCCTCGGTTCCGGAGCTCTGCCCCTCAGAGCATAGCGAGCGCATCGGGGTCTCTGCGGCTGCCTGCCACTCGCAGAGCTCCGCAACCCGACCCGAACCGTCGCCCGCAGGACGAACCCAGACGAAGGTCTGCGCCCCCAGGCGGATCGTGCACTCGGGGTCGGCAAAGGCCTTGGACCAAAAGCCCCCGTTGTACAGAGTGATCGGGCCCACTTGCTCGCATTTGGGCTGATGGGTGTGGCCGAAAATCACCCGGCGAGCGCCCGTGATCTTGAAGATTAGGTCCGCCAGCGTCGGCGTGAGAAGCGGGGTCTCGAAGACCGTCGGCCGAACGGATGACGCGTAGGCCGCGTAGGGGAGCATGAAGATCAGCGCGGGAACGAACACCCAGAGCGTGCTGATGGGCCAAGCGATGTTGATGTGGAGCACCACCTGCCAGGACAAGAACAGCGCAATCAAGAGGAAGAACGCGCGATCGAGCCAGAGCTCACGCGCGATCCGAAACGGGTTGTTGGTGGCTGACGGGACGTGAAGCGCGTTGAGCTTGCGGACCATCGACGGCGTGGCCTGGGCTCGCGCGGCGATCGATCGAACCTTCTCATCAACCAGCATCGGGTCGCGCATCGCTGGGAGCCAATGTGTGCGAAGCGAGATCCAGAGCGTGGCATAGGCGCCCCAGAACCAGGTCCATATCAGGAGGGGCTGCGTCCTCAGCATGTACTTGAAGAAGAAGCGCAGGTACGCGAGCGCGCTCATGATGTAGTTCTCGGACTGGTGAGGGTTGAAGTACCCCATCCCGTTGAGCATGTATCGCGCGGCCAGGTCACCGAACGGAATGCGGACCCTTGGTTCTCCGTGAACCTCGATCAGGGGATCGATGGGGTCTCGCACGACACAGTTGGGGTCGTATTGGTGACCGTGGCTGACGTAGGTATCGCCGCCGCTCAGGTAGAACCAATTGCAGAACACGATGGGATCATCGTCTTCTTCTTCGCCGATGCTCGATGGGAGGGCTGCGCCGAGCGCATCGCAAATCATGCGCTGCACCGAAGGCCAGTAGAGCTCCACGTCGTGGTTGCCAATGACGAAGACGGCCCGGTTCCCGCGCGCGATGAACTGGCCGAGGGCCTCGAACCAGCGCGGGTGGTCGTCGATGATGACCTGCATCTTGTACTGGCTCTTCCACTCTTCGCTTCCAAGCCCGCGGGCCCGCTCCAGCCATTCGACGCGCCGGTCCTTGCTGGGCACGCTGGTGACGCTGTCGAAATCGAAGATGTCGCCGTTCAGAAGCAGCTCGATCGGCCCGCCCGCCTTCTGTTCGGCGTGGCTGAGGAACCTGGCGAAGTCCTCGTCGATGAAGAACTCACGGCGCTTGTACGCCATCCAGAACGGCCGCCCCGGGTCGGGATCCTCCGCTTCGGTCAGGTGCATGTCGGAGACGACAAACGTGTGCAGATTCGGTTCCATCGGGCCGACCCCATTGTGTCAGGCCTCGAAGCCGGACTCCAGCAAGCGTACAGCTTGGCGTTTTTTGTGTTTCGGCCGGCTCAGTCGCCCTTGACGCCTACGTGTCGTTTTCGCCCAATGATCAGGTGGATGAGCAGAAGCAGTGTCAGACCGGTCGCGAAAATCGCAATGTACCAAGTGCCGAGGCCGGGACCCGCTTCGGTCAGGAAGTTCGCGATTTGCTTCTTGCCCAGCATGACGGGCATGAATGGCTCCACTGTCACGGGCGCCCTCGGATCGAGGTTGTGCCCGAAAGTATAGAGCTTGAAATACAAGCGTCCGAACCCGAATATCCCCGCGTAGGTCGTCATGACCAAGAGGTCCAGCATGCTGCCGACCTTCCCGATGACCGCCGTTCGCAGAGCCAAAATGATCATCGCCATGAAGAGGAACGGAATCCAGTCGAGGTCGGTGAGCGCGGCGCGGTCCAGCGGCGCCATGCCGATGTAGTGGTTCAGCACGTTGATCTCTTGGACGTCGTTGCCGTCATTTCCACCGTCGACCTTGTACGAGTAGATGTACAGATCGAGCCCTTCGGGATACTGCGGCGCCTGCATGTTGATGTGCCACATCGGTGCGGTGAAACTCAGCCCTACGAAGATCGTGAGGAGCGCGAGCACGACCCGCGCCCAGGGAAAGATGGGCTCGTCCAAGAATCGATAGAATGCATCCATTGCGTTCGACATTTCGCCTCCTCCAGGCCTGGTCCTCGCTAAACGACGTCTCCCCGACGCAGCTTCCACAGCCCACTCATCCAAGCGAGCGCCCCAAGCAACATGGGCCATACGACACCAAGTGTGTAGAGCCCCGTGCTGCCAATCCGGTTAGCCAGATAGAACCCAACCGGCCCGAGGACGCTGAGCTCAGGATCCGCAGAGGACAGTAGGGCCATGCGGATACACTGGACAGGGTTGAGGGCCGCCAGCGCGAAGACGACCCTCGGCTCTACTCTCCATTGGAGCATCATGCCGGCAAGAGCGAAGTCCATCAGGGCGATGCCCGCGACCCAGATCAGCAGCAGATACATGGTCGCGCGTGCGGAATTCTGCACGGTCGTCGAGACCCAGAGGCCGATCCCGCAAAAAGCCCAGACCAGGACGGAGCAAAGCACCAGGCAGTGTCCGATGAAGCTCCAGGCGATGTGCTGACCGAACGCGACCCGGCCGAAGACGCCGATGGCGGCCATGAGGATCGCGAGGGGCAGGAGGAGCACGAGGAAACGCACGCTCGAGATCGCGCTAAAATAGGCGCCGCGGGAAATCGGCTGGCTGAACAGGAGCTCCAAAGCGCCATCATCCCGCGCCTTGTTGACGACCAGCCCTGTCGCAATGAGGGCCATCAAGGGCAGAAGCACCAGCAGGGCGTGTACATAGGAGACTAGGACCCTACCCGTGCCGGTGAATCCAAAGACCGTGGACTCTCTCATTCCGACCAGCAAGAACACGCCGGCGAGCACGGCATAGACGACGACGCAGAACAGCAGCCACCGAGACCGGAGAACTTCCGCGAGATCGAGCTGGGCCACCGCCCAGTAGGATCGAAGCTGACGGTTCATGATCCTCCGTGCCCCTGGTGCTTTCGTTCCCGGACCTGCGCTTTCGCCCAGTCCATGCTCTGAGCGTCAGGCGTGCTCTTGGGGACCGCGCGGATTCCATAGCCCATGGGCGACTCTTGTGCTGGGAGGAAGCCGACTTCCGACTCGGGCAGCCAAGCGTCCTCGAGGTGATTGCGGAAATAGAGCGCGTGAATCGACGTTTGGTGGGACTGTAGGTAGTCGAAGAGGCAGCCGGGATCGTCGAAGTTCAGGACATCGCCCTCGGTCGTTTGCAGTTGTGCAGCAAAACGAGGATCACCAACGTGCATCTTGCAGTGCCCGCACACCTCGCTGTCCCAAACGACCGGAACGGCGGCATCCGAGAGGGTCACCTGATTGAAGCGGACGAAAGTCACGACTACCGCGACGATTGCAAGCGCCAACAAGAGCGCCTTGATGATCTTAGTGGACATCGTCTCCGCCTCCTCGTTCTTCGAGCTGCACGGCGTCGGCGTCACGCACGAGCAGATTGACGATCTTTCCTTCGAGCTCCTGAGAGAGCCGCGCAACTAGAGCGAGCTTCTCCGTGCGGTTCGCGGTGCGGCTCCACCAGCCGGCAACACCGGGTTGGAAGCCCATCGTCGCCAGCGCTTCACTGGCGACGCCATTTCTGAGCTGTACGTCGATCGTGCTCAGCGTCATTCGGTCTAGGTAGTCCTCGGTCGGGCCGAAGTACGCGAGCTTGCCTTCGTCGAGCACCATCACCCGATCCACGAGCGTGCGTATCTCTTCGAGCCGGTGGGAGCACAGGATCAAAGTGGCATCCTTGGTTCGCTCGGCGAGCAGCTGGAAAAGGTCGCCCCGGGACTGCGTGTCGAGACTGGCCGTCGGCTCGTCGAGCACGTAGAGGGACGCCTGGCTCGCGAGGGCGAGCGAGATCAGGGTCTTCTGCTTCGCGCCGCCAGACAAGTTGCAGAACGCTTGCCGTCCTGAGGCGCGCAGATCGATGCCAAGCTCTTTGCCAGAGCTCACCACGGCATCCGGCGAGATTCCACGCACGCGGGTGATCGCCCGAATGACTTCAGCGACCGAAGCGCTGAACTTCGGCGCGATCTGCGGCACGTATGCGATTCGATCGGCGGTTTCCATGGTCCGCTTCGTCTCGCCGTCGAGCAAGAGCTCCCCTTGGCAACGCAGAAGGCCCAGGACGATCCGGATCAGGGTCGACTTTCCAGAGGCATTGGGCCCGATCAGGCCGACCTTCCCCCCAGTCGGAATGCCGAAGTCGATGCCCCGAAGCGCTTCGACGCGCCCGAACCGCTTTCGAACCGCCATGCCCTCAACGCGCATCGAATCTACTCCAGTCGACCGGGCCCATGGCGGGTCGCGGGTCGACCATGGTGGTTTTGGGCTCGACCATGGGAAACAAGGAGCTGATGGCGTCGAGGAGCTGAAGCGTGATCGCGCCGCGGAAGAACTGCAGCTGAGGGTACGTGCTCTCGAGCTGGCTGCTCAGACGGCGAAGCTCGTAAGGGATGTCGCCGAATCCGTCCCGATCCATGTCGAAGCCGGCGTAATCGTCGAAAGAGTTGCCGTCCCACTCTACGGACAGGGCGTCACCGCCTCCTTCGACCTGGAGTTGAGAATGATTGCTCACGAACTGGTTGCCTCGAAACGCGTTTCGTTTCTCGCTCGAGTGCATGAGAACGGCGACCTCCGAGTGAAAGAAACCATTGTTCTCGAAGGTGTTGAAATCGTCGGGTTCGAGCGGTGCCGTGTCCATGTAGACGCCCTTGGTATTGGCGATGAAGGCGTTGTCGGACACCGTCAAGTTGCCGGACTCCTTGATGCCGAGGCCCATGCCACCGGGACCCGTCGAGCGAGCCAAGAGGTTGTCGCGCAGCACCAAGTTGCGACTGTACATGATGAAAATACCGACCACGTTGTCGATGTACCGGTTTCCTTGGACGTGATTGTCGTGGCT
>Ga0316189_10002667_pt1 | contig 17449 bp, 11 predicted proteins | sample LowCovwburrow_MG_FD_204930 | JGI IMG/M metagenome (GOLD analysis project Ga0316189, IMG submission 204930) | Coastal sediment microbial communities from Maine, United States - Lowes Cove worm burrow | ecosystem: Environmental > Aquatic > Marine > Coastal > Sediment | place: USA: Maine...
CTAATATCAATGGCCGTGTATCAGAATTTTTTGGCCCCTTAGGGGCAGGGGTCGGAGGTTCATCCGTGTTTTATGCCGCGACCCTAGAACGTCCGGAACGCCATGATTTGGATGACGGCCCGGACCGCCCACATCCAACGGGGGGGTGGCCTGTGGGGTATGATAACTTTCAGCCCTACTATGATGCGGCGGAAAAGTTGTATCATGTCTGCGGGAATGAAGACCCTTTGTCTGTGGAGCGGCCATCACCCTTGCTAAAGCCGCCCGTGCAAACTGCAGGTGATAGTGCAATGATGGATGGATTTCGCCATCGCGACCTGCACCCATATCAGGCACATATGGCTGTGCGGTATTTGCCGAATTGCAAAAATTGTTTTGGATTTAAATGCCCGCGCGCTTGTAAAATGGATGGCAGATCGGCCGGGGTTGAACCGGCACTTGCAACAGGTAATGCAACCCTGCTGGATAAATGTACTGTCACGGCCCTGCGCGGGACAGATAAAAGCATCACATATATTGATGTTGAACGCGGTGGGAAAAAGTTTAAACTGCAGGCAAAACGGTATGTTCTGGCAGCAGGTGCATTGGGATCGCCACGTTTATTGCTGACCTCGAAATCTGAGCATTGGCCGCAAGGGTGCGGCAATAGCAATGGATTGGTGGGATGCAATCTGATGTTTCATGTCAATGAGATGATTGCACTATGGCCCGAACGTGGACATATATTTGCAGGTGCAGGTAAAGCCATTGCGATGCGTGATTTTTACTACCGTGATGGAAAACGATATGGTGTGGTGCAGGCGATGGGACTGGAAGCATCCTATGGTGAGATTGTGCACTACATGAACATGATGTATGACAGATCAATCTTTCGTTCCCTGAAAGCTTTACGACATTTTACGCGTATTCCTGCGTTCATTGCTGCCAAACTGTTTGGTAATGCCAAGATTTTTGTCGGGATTATGGAAGACCTGCCTTATACACATAATCGGGTGATTTTGGATCAGGCCGATCCCACCCGTATATCCGTGCAATACACGTTTACGGCAGAATTGATTGAACGACACCACAGCTTTAGGCGAATGGTGAAAAAAGCGTTTCGTGGCCAACGGCCTGCTTTTCTAGGCTTTCAACCAGAGCTGAATTTTGGACACCCCAGCGGAACTTTACGTTTTGGTAATAATCCCAATAACAGTGTTTTGAATGCGTCATGCCGTGTCCACGATATAGATAATCTTTATGTCGTTGATGCGTCTTTCATGCCAACCTCCATGGGTATCAATCCCAGTTTGACGATAGCGGCAAATGCGTTGCGCGTTGGCGATCATTTGATCGGGGAACTATCAACGGGTGTGGGAACAAAATGAGTAAGGGAGAGCAGATGATGGATGATAATGAACAAATGATCCGTACGGGTGTTGCTGTGATAACAGGGGCCGGATCAGGTTTGGGGCGGGCTTTGGCTATTAACCTTGCCAACCGTGGCCTGAAAGTTGTTGGTTTTGGCCGCAACAAAGCCTCTTTGCAGGAAACAGCAACCCTTACTGACAAGGGCTGTTTTTACCCGATGGTTGTGGATGTTGCTGATAGTTTGGCGGTTGATACAGCATTTGTTGCTATTGAAAAAACACATGGGACGGTTACACTTTTGATTAACAATGCAGCAATATACCCGCGCATTGACTTTCTTGATGAAACCCCTGACAGCTTTCAGCAGACAATGAACGTTAATTTTGGTGGGGTCGTTATTTGTACGCTTACAATATTAAAATCCATGCAACAAACAGGATTAGGGCGTATTGTTAATGTAGCAAGCTTTGCAGATATTGCCCCGATGCCTGCTAGTTCCGCCTATAGTGTCTCAAAAGGTGCCGCGCGAATTTTGACCAAAGCATTGGTTGCTGATTTGGCTGATCGTTTTCCTGACATTGTCATTACGGACTGGCTTCCGGGTATGTTGGCAACGAAGATGGGTATTCCAGGTGGGCTTGATCCGGCGATTGCTGCAGAATGGGGGGCCGCACTGGCTTTGTGGCATGACCCAAGTTTGAACGGAGTGACATTTGAACAAGATTACGAGTTGCTGCCGCCACGGTCATTAAAGCGCCGTGTGAAAGATTTGGTATTGTTGCGTAAACCACCTGTCGCACGCAGGATCATTGCCTCGCTTTAGTCATACGTAAACGAAGCGCATCTGCCATAAGCTTTGGCAATATCAAAATACAACGCAGATAACGTGGGCCAAGACGTAGCGGGCTGAACAACATCCGCCACAGCCATTCCATCGCAAATTTGCGCACCCATTTCGGGGCACGGGTTTGATGGCCTGCTATAAAGTCCAAACCCGCACCAATAGACGCAAAGCAAATATGTGGTGCAATGGTGCGCCCATGTGCTGCGAAGACTTCTTGTTTGGGCGCGCCCAATGCCAAGAAGCACAATCCCGTATCAAAAATCTTAAGTTTTGCCAAAATGGCATCGGCTTCTAATCCTTTTGGATCAAACCCAAACGAAGGGGCAAGAGATATCGTTATTTCTAAATCGGGAATTTGCTTCTTTAATACGACTGAAGCCTTTTTTAACGTTGCACTTGTGCTACCGACAAGGGCAACTTTAATCTTTTCCTTTGCGGCTAATTTGGCCAAGGGCAAGATTAATTCTGAACCCGGCATCAAAGAGACGGGTTTCCCGGCAAGGTGCGATAGCCATACAATCGGATTGCCGTCGGCAACAACCAGGTCTTGTTTTGCATAGGCATCACGAAAACTTTTTGACGCCGATAGTTTTACCAGATGATCAAGATTTAGTGTTGCAAGCGCAAAGCCTTGCCCGGATTTAAAGCGGTTGACTACGGCCCCGTAAAGCGCATGCGGCGTTGCAAAGTTAATTCGCACAATTTCAGATTTGACCCGGAACTGCAACTTTGTCCTCCATTTTCAGGCATTTGCCTTTTCAGACTTATATAGGATATTCTGATGTAAAACTACGACAAAAACCATTGTTATTATTCATTTTTTCCATTTGGTATTTTGAATACACTCGGTTATAGTTGTAAAGAAGTTTAAAGTTTAACGCTAACGTCCACTCGGAGATGAAATGACGAAACTGTCCATCATCGGATGTGGTTTTGTAGCAGATCTGTATATGAGATCTCTGGCCAGTTTTCCGGGCATTGAAGTTGTATGTGCCTATGATAAAGACCGGGTACGCAAGGATGCGTTTTGTGCCCATTGGGGGTTGCAATCTGTTGCTTCTCAAGAAGCATTATTTGCAAAAACACCTGATGGGTCTGTAATTTTAAACTTAACAAATCCAAACGCACATTCCTCTATAAATAATGCATGTTTAGAAGCAGGCTTTCATGTTTATTCAGAAAAGCCTTTGGCGATGAAGATGGATGATGCCTATAAATTGCATAAGCTTGCAAAGGACAGGAATTTGTTGCTGGCATCGGCACCCTGTAGTGTCTTGGGTGAAGCGGCCCAAACCCTTGGGGCCGCAATTCGTGCAGACGTTGCTGGAACCCCGCGATTGATTTATGCTGAACTGGATGACGGTTTTATTTCACAAGCACCTTTTCATAAATGGGTCAGTGAATCTGGTGCCCCGTGGCCCTATCGGGATGAGTTTCAGGTTGGATGCACCTTGGAACATGCAGGTTATTATTTAAGCTGGATGGTTGCTATTTTCGGCTCTGTAAGAACCGTTGTTGCGGCATCTGCCAATATTGTGGCGGATGTGAATAATGCCCCGGACTTTTCCGTGGCTACCCTGTTTTTTGAGCAAGGGATAGTGGCACGTTTAACCTGTTCAATTGTGGCGCCGCATGATCATCAAATACGTGTGATTGGTGATAAAGGAGTGCTGAGTGTTCAAAAAGCCTGGGACAACAGTGCCAAGGTTATGGTGCGGCGTCGAAAAGTATTTCGCCGACGATTGCTGGAATTACCATGGGCAAAACGGTTTAAATTAAAAGGCCCCACACATCCCAAAGTCGGCCGTTGGGGTGCGGCGGAAATGAACTTTGCGCTTGGCCCCGTTGAAATGTGTGCGGCGTTGCAAGAGGGTCGCCCATGCCGTTTGTCATCTGATTTTGCTTTGCATTTGAACGAAGTTACTTTGGCCATTCAAAACTCCGGTAACGATACCGGTGCGCAACAAATGCGAACAAAATGCCCACCAATTGAGCCCATGTCGTGGGCAAAATGAGCACGACTGTAATGATCACGGGGGCAGCTGGGTTTATTGGCCGCCACTGCGTAAATGTTGCCCGTATGCGAAAACACCGTGTCATTGCCGCGGTGCGCTCACAGGCATCAATTTGCACCAGTTGGGTCAATGATCCATTGATCGATGTTGTTGTTATGGATCTAGCGTCGGAGGATCATTCATATTTAGAAAAAGCAGTTATGCGCGCAGATGCTGTGATCCATGCGGCCGCTTCTTTGACAGGTAATGATACAAGGCAGGCGCATGATACTGTTTTGGCGACACGAAAATTGATTAGCGCAATGAGCAATATGCCAAGGGAGCAAAGAAAATTGATCCTTGTAAGTTCTATTGCGGTTTATGATGTGGCCGGAATGCAAGCAGGTTCTTTACTAAATGAAAGCGCACCGATCGAGAATAATCCAGATCAACGGGATGCTTATTGCCGTAGCAAGCTGTTACAAGAGGCTGTTGCGATGGAAGCGGCAAAAACCGATAAACTGGATTTATTCGTGATGCGCCCCGGGGCCGTTTTTGGTCAGAATCGGCTTTGGAATGGTCACCTGGGTTATCCGTTGGGACCTATTTTATTGCGCTTCGGTAAGGTAGGGCAAGTGCCTGTAAGTTATGTTGAACATTGTGCCAAAGCACTGGTATTGGCGGCAGAGGTACCGCTTTCTGGAATTGACGTTTTAAATGTCGTTGATGATGATTTACCTGACCGGGCAACCTATATTCGTGCCATGCGTAGATCCGGCTGGCCAAAGGTTGTTATTCCGGTCTCTTGGCGCATTGTTGCAGTGTTTGCTGCCATGTGCGGTCATATCCCGAATATGCCGGGGCTTTTGCGTTCTGCCGTTTTGAAATCACGCATGATGCCTCTGCGCTATGATAATACAAAGCTTAAGAAAAGACTAGGATGGCAGGGTGATCTATCTTTTGACGCAGCAATGCAACGCGTGATAAACTTTCAGGGAAAGGCGGGATGAGATGGTAAAATCTGATCCCGCATTGTCTGGCCCGATTGCATATCTGACAGGTGAATATCCCCGTGCAACCGATACGTTTATCCAGCGCGAGGTATTTGCTTTGCGAAACCTTGGTATTGATGTGGTGACGTGTTCCATTCGCAAAACGGGGGCAGAGCATCTTGTCGGGGTTGAGCAGCGTGAAGAAGCCAAAAACACATTTTATGTAATGAAGGCCGCCAAGTCCCCGGTGCGATTGATAGCAAGTCATTTGCGGGCTGCAGTTCTGACACCACACAGGTATTTCAGTACATTGTGGCTTGCCCTTTGCACGGGTTCTTCTGGCGTTAAGGGTCGTTTGTATCAGCTGTTTTATTTCGCGGAAGCCATAATTTTAGCAGATTATTTAAAGCAATGCGGCGTAATACATCTGCACAATCATATTGCCATGGCAAGTTGTTCGGTTGCGATGTTGGCCAGCAATGTCAGCGGTATTCCGTTCAGTTTTACACTTCATGGCCCGGATATATTTCTTGAACCTCAGCGTTGGCGGTTGGATGTAAAGATTAAAAAGGCGCGATTTGTAGCTTGCATCAGTGACTATTGTCGCGATCAGGCGAAGGGATTTTCTGATCCTGATTGTTGGGGTAAACTACATATTGTGCATTGTGGTGTGGAGCCTGATCGCTATGCAGCTCAGTTGCCCCCCGGACATGACAGCCCTCATTTGACTTTTGTTGGGCGATTGGCTGCGGTGAAAGGCATTCCCATTTTGTTTGAAGCTTTGGTCAAATTACTACCGGAGAACCCTAATTTACGGGTTACACTGATCGGGGATGGACCTGCACGTGCGGAACTTGAACGTGTTGTTCATACACTTGGGTTGCAAGATACGATTACGTTTGCAGGCTATAAGTCACAAGCGGATGTGGCTGCTGCTTTGCGTGAAACCGATCTGTTTGTGTTGCCCAGCTTTGCAGAAGGTGTTCCGGTTGTTTTGATGGAAGCAATGGCTTCAGGGGTTGCAGTGATTGCAACACGTATTGCAGGAATACCTGAATTGGTGGAAGATGGGGTCAGTGGTTTATTGGTTCCCGCAGGTGATATTGATGCCCTGGCAGATGCGCTTTTGACGTTATTGAATGACAAAGACCGTCGCGTACAGATGGGGCAGGCAGGACGTAAAAAAGTTCTGGTGGAATTTAATGTAAAACATGAAACGACGTGGCTGGCTGAAATATTGCAAGCTTATAGCTTGGGTGTGAAACCGCCCATCAAGCGGTTATTGGACACCAAGGTAATTGCTTGCGATGGGTAAGGGTAAAACATCCATTGCTGCTGTTGTTGTCGGGCGCAATGAAGGCGCACGCTTGGTTCAGTGTCTGGCCTCATTACAAGGAATTGTTGCGCGGATTATCTATGTCGATTCCGGTTCATCGGATGCTAGTATTGCTGCTGCACGGCGTACGGGTGCTACAATTGTTGAACTTGATGCAGCATACCCGTTTACAGCAGCGCGGGCCAGAACAGCTGGTTTTTTAGCGTTGCAAAAAACCGGTGAGATGCCTGACTATGTTCAATTTATTGATGGCGATTGTCGTATGCAGCCTGATTGGATTAAAGTGGCACAAACGGCTTTGGATTGTGATGAAACATTAGGTATTGTAACGGGTTGGCGGTCCGAAGTGAACCGCCAACACAGCATATATAATGCGTTGTGTGATTTTGAATGGCACAGGCCGGCTGGGGTCATTATAACCTGTGGCGGTGATATGATGGTGCGCAGTACGGCATTTGATATGGTTGGCGGGTTCGACGGAACTGTTATCGCGGCTGAAGACGATGAATTCTGTGTGCGCATCCGAAAGGCGGGTTGGAAAATTCAACGGCTGCCTGTTGAGATGACATTGCATGATGCCGCTATGACGTATTTTAGCCAATGGTGGCGGCGCGCTGTACGTAGCGGTCATGGGTTTGCTCAAGTGGGTGATATGCACCCTGAATATTTTACGAAAGAACGTAGGCGTGTGTGGATATACGGCGCGATCTTACCGTTTATTGCAATAGTGGGTCTGGGGGCCAGCCCTTGGATATTAATCGTAGTGTTGGGGTTATATGCCTTATCTTACTTTCGCACTGTGATCGGGCTACACCGTAACGGGTTGGGGATAAAAGAAGCGCTTCAACACGCTGTTTTTATTTCGTTATCGAAGTTTCCTAACCTTCAGGGTATTTTGACCTATAAATGGCGACGGTTCAGGGGTCTTAAAATGAACATAATAGAGTATAAATAAGGGCTGTTAGTATTTTGGTAAGTGAGTGTGTGAATGTCTAATAATAACATCAAAACAGGTCTTGTTGGTGCCGGTTATATTGCCGGGTGGCATGGTGATGCAATCAAGGCGATAAAAGGTGTGGATGTTGCAGCTGTTTGCGACGTTTCACAAAGTTCGGCTGAGGCGCTTGGCCAAGTTTACGGTGTTCCGGCCTTTACTTCACTTGATGATATGATTGCCGCCAATGTTTGTGATGCGGTACATATTCTGACACCCCCACAAACCCACAAAGACCTTGCTATAACCTGTTTGCAGGCCGGATTGCACACGTTTATTGAAAAGCCTTTTGCCTTGTTGCACAAAGATGCGCAGACGATAACAAGTACAGGCCGGGAAATGGGACGTTGTGTTGGTGTCGGGCATAATTTTCTGGGATTGCCTGCATATCGCCGTCTGAAAACCGCTTATCAGAATGGTAAGTTGGGATGTGTTTCATCGGCAGAGTTTAACTGGAATTTTCCATTATCACCGTTACGTGCAGGTCCGTTTGGACTATGGATGTTACGAGAGCCAAAAAATCTGTTGTTGGAGCTAAGCCCGCATTTGTTTGCATTCGCTGTGGATTTGTTTGGTGCACCTGAAATACTGCATCTGGAACTGGGAAAACCGATTGAATTGCCGGGTGGCGGTACGCGCCCACAATCATGGCGCATTTTGGCGCGCGTCGGTGATGTTGATCTGACGTTTAATCTTTCACTGGTTGAAACAATGGATGATCGCTCGGTCACAGTGCGCGGGTCAAGCGGGATTGCGCGGTTGAATTTTGCCGCTGACACATTGGTGACAACCATCGATAATGCTGCCGATATTGTGCTGAACCCGTTTGTGTTTGAGGCGTCACATGCTTGGCAGCATCTGCGTGAAGGTACTGTTAACGCTACCCGACATATTGTATCACTGAACCGCAAGTCTGCATATGGTCTAAGTTTTGGGAATATGATCGAAAGTTTTTACCACTCTGTGAAAACGGGAACATCAATGGATGATCGCTTTTCAGGCCGATCAGCTGAAAAAGTTACGAAGGCGATAGAAGATACAATTGCGTTGATGCCGAATAAAGGGATCGAGCTTGCGCGTAAAAAAGTAAAAGCGCGGACCTTTAAGCCAACAGTGCTGGTTATTGGTGGTACCGGATTTATAGGGCGCAACCTGACAAGAGCCTTGGTTGCAACGGGTCGGGATGTTCGGGTGCTTAGCCGTGGGCGCACCGGGCCATTTGCCGATCTGGGCGGGCAGGTTGAAATCTTTTCGACCTCTCTGAAGGACCCTGAATGTTTGCGCACAGCAATGCAAGGTATTGAAGCGGTTTACCATCTGGCAAAATCTGTGGATACGACTTGGGAAGATTGTTTGCAAAATGATGTCGGTGTGACCAAAGCCATTGCACAGGCAGCCCTTGATCAAGGTGTAAAACGCTTTGTCTATACGGGTACAATTGCATCTTACGATATGTCTGATCCAAATTGTGTGATTACCGAGGATACCGGTTTTGATACAGATATGTCTGATCGCAACCTTTATGCCCGTTCCAAGGCAGCTTGCGAGGCTTGTTTAACTGAAATGCACCAAAAAGATGGGTTACCCTTGGTCATAGCACGTCCCGGAATAGTTATTGGGGCAGGGGGCCCGTTACAACATTGGGGCATAGGGCGTTGGCAGGGGACGGGAGCGGTTAAAGTTTGGGGCCAGGGGCGCAATATCTTGCCATTTGTTTTGATCAATGATGTTTCAGACGGATTGATCCGAATGCTTGATGTTGAAGACGCCGTTGGTCAATCGTTTAATCTGGTTGGAGAGCCGGTGATGACAGCGCGTGATTATTTTGATGCGATATATGAAACATTTGGTGCACGTATTCGTGTACATTCTGGCGGGATGTATGGATTGTTTCTGGCAGACGGGGTGAAATATGGTCTGAAACGGTATGTTTTAAGACGCCGTGGCGTAACACGCCCATCTTTACGAGACTGGAAATCAAGGGGGCATTATTCCCCGTTTCGAATTGATCACCCAAAACAGGTTTTGGGATGGGCCCCTGAACAAGATCGAGATGTTTTTGTTCAAAAGGCGATTGCAGAGGTTAATTTATTTGGGTTTTAGTGAAAACGAATGATGCCTTAATTTATCTTTAGTTTACTGCTATAATGCGCGAAAGAGGCATGTCTTCGTTAATAAAAGGCCCTGATACAAGGGATATCCAGTGTTGCAATGACAAATAATCAAAAAGAATTCATGAAAACTATGTCTGATACTGTGGCAGGAAGTGACCATTCAAATGATCTTTATGGCGGCGAAAACATGTCGACTGCTTTGGTACATTACGACCCATGGGATGAATTGAAAACCATTTCCCTGAACGAAAAGCACTTGGCCAAAAACCACATCATCAGTGGCAATATCAATGCGCCTGCTTACGCAGCTTTTGATGTTTTACGCACCAGATTGTTGCACACGCTTAAAGATAGGGGTTGGAACAGGGTTGCAATTACTTCGCCTACAAAGGGGTGTGGCAAAACGTTTGTTGCCGTTAATCTTGCCCTTAGCCTGTCGCGCCGCGTGGATAGCCGGACAGTTCTTTTGGATATGAATCTACGTAATCCAAGCCTAGCTAAAACCCTTGGCATTTCGCAATCTGGAACGATGCGGAATTATCTATCCGGCGGCCAGTTTGAAAAGGATCATCTTTTAAAGATAAACGGCAATCTTGCGGTTGGTCTTAACAGTACACCTGAAGAAGCCGCTGCTGAACTGTTGCAAAGCCCGCGCACCAAGGAAACACTTGAAATTATGCAAATGGAATTGTGCCCGGAGATCGTTCTATATGATATGCCGTCGGTGCTTCACCATGACGATCTGTTGTCGTTCTTGCCGCAGATCGATGGTGTATTACTTGTAATAGGCGGTGGGCTGACCAAAGCATCAGAAGTTAGGCAGGTCGAGAAATTACTGAATGGTCAAGCACAGCTTCTTGGTACAATTCTTAACCGGGATGAAGGAACGATTGGGGATATTTTCAATTTCTGACTGCGACTATCCTGTATTTTTGCTAATAATTTTTGCCAAAACCCATATAATAACGAGGTTTGCAAACAAAAATGAAGTCATTATAAATCTGCCCCAAACGCGTTCTTTGGTTGTTTTTACGACAGGGATAGCAACAACAGGGATCATCTGAAGCTGGCGTTCTAGTTGCGCGGAATTTCTGATCACCGGATTTAATATTTCCAATAACAGCGAAACGGATGCAGCTAATATCATGCTCAGAATGCCGCCAATAGCCGCAAGTTTCTTACGATTTGGGGAAACGGGCCATTCCGGTTCCAGTGGACTTTCCAGTATGGTTAGTCTTTCAGACTGTACACCTGTTTCCAACATCTGACCAATTTCAGCTTCGGCCCGGTTTTTGGTTATAATATCGTACTGGTTTTCCAATTGTTGCAGGTTCCGTGTAAGAATTAGAAACTTTTTCTCAACTTGTGGTGCCGCTTCGATTGTTCGTTTAACCGTATCACGCTTTTCAGTGACCAATAATCTTTGGTCATTAGCAGATTGAATTAGATTTTCAAAATCCAAAGTCCGAAGCTTGGCCTTTCCATTATTCAGTTCTGCAATTTGCTGGTCAATCTCCAGAACCGCATTCTCAAGGCTTACCAAAAGTTCACGTTGTGATGCCAAGGCTGTTGGCAATGAATTTGCATATTGTTGTTTAAAGAGCGCTATTTCAGTATCCAGTTCAAAAATGGCTTTGCCGACACGTTTTTCCTCACTCTCAAAAAACGCGAATGTACGTTGAGCCTGATCAACACGACTTAGTTTATTTTGTTCAATAACCTCATCAACAAAAGCCTGCGCCACAACGGCGACCAATTTTGGGTCCTCTAGTCGTACAGATATTGTCAGTGCTGAAGGGGCGGCATCCGGGCGCCAAGCCTGGCTTGGATCGATTATCTGGTTGATTTTGGTAGCTAAGCGTAGCTGATAAACTTTTTCGCTTACTGGTGTTTCCGGGTTGCCAGCATACAAATCATGCTTGTTGATAACTTCGATTAAGTTGTCACGCGCCATAATGCGTTGTTCAATTTTTAGAAGATATTGTATTAACGATGCATTTCTGTTGGCACCTGCAATTTTGTCAGAAATTTGTGAGTTACCAATTTGAATAACCGCCACTGACTCGTATAACTGCGGCAGGCTGAAAATATATGCCAAAGTCACAATAACCCCGAGAGCTATAATTGTACTCAACACGATAAAACGCCTGCGCAGCATATGTAAAAGCTCGCTAAGAGATTGAATTTGCCCCATCGTTATCTTTCCTTACTGTCGTTTAATACGGGTCGTGCAGATTGTTTTACAGCCATTGTTGTCATGATAATGCCTTGCCCTGTAAAAAATCGACCGGTCAATCTGTAACCTGTTGGAAACAGGCTAACGGGATGGGTGAACGTTGCACAAAATGATGTCGTAGCCAGATCAATTTTGATATTTAAGGCTTTAAAACCAAATAGTTTACGTGTCAGCATATACTGGCATTTATAAGTGCATTCTTTTGCGCTAAAAATAAGTCTGGCAAAGGTGCCTTGTTGACAAGCTGGCTGTTGCGCCAACCATCCCCTTTCAGTGCTATTGCAAATCTCGTAAGTTAAAACCGCATCAAGAGGGCGATTTGGTTCAATATCTATACCCATGATGTGAATATCATTGGAATGTGCAATTGCTGCGATGCAATAATCCTTGGTGTGTGAAATACTGCCCACTAGCCCGGTTGGCCAAATTGGTGCTCGATCCTGCCCCGTGATAACAGGTTTATTATAGACCGAAAACTGGCTCATGGCAGCACGGGCGGCAATGCGTCCCGCAGTGTATTCAAGACGCCTTGATACCGCCATAGTGGATGTCGCGGGAATTTCATCCGGATGCAAGCCTTGCCAGCCCCTACGGGGATCCGATGTTGCAACGGCAACAGTCGAAGGCAACAAATCACGTGCGGCATCTGCCAGCCAATCAGCATTGTGTTGGTATTTTCTTTGTATCATGATGTCCCTGCCAGCCGTCTTGCACGCATCGCTTTGCGTCTTGATATTGTGTTGTCGCGTGTTTGCGATTCCAAAGCATTAACGGGCTTTGGCTTAGGTTTAACGGGAGCCCCGGATTTGGTTTCCACCTGATTTGCCAATGCGGAAAGAACAGGAAATCTGAAAATGTCAGTGATGCTAAGTTGATCTACCCCCATATCCGCCTTGATTTCTCTGTGGGCTTGAACCGCCAGCAATGAATGCCCGCCCAGATCAAAGAAGTTGTCACTGGGACTTACCTTTGTAATCCCAAGAATACGCGACCAGATGATTGCGATTTTCTGTTCAACCGAATTTTTCAGTGGTGCAAGCGCAGTTACGTTAGCGGGGGCCATTGGGCCTGTCGGCGCAGGCAAATTATTTTTATCCACCTTTTTATTGGGTGTCAGCGGGATTTTTTCTAACGTTATGAAATGCGACGGGATCATATAGTCGGGCAAATTGTTGCCAAGTAAGCCCCTAAGTTCGCTATCCGCCACGGGTGTATTTGCAATCAAATAAGCAACCAACCTGGTGTCACCGGTGGCAAATTCATGTGTAACAACCACGGCCTGTTTTATTTTTTCACTGGCTTCGAGATTGGCTTCCACTTCACCCAATTCTATACGATGCCCGCGCAATTTTACTTGGTTGTCTACCCGACCCAAGAAATCTATTTTTCCATCTTCACGCCATTCGACCAGATCACCTGTACGATACATTTGCGATTGCGCAATATACGGATTGGGCAGAAAGCGTTCCTTAGTCAAATCAGGGCGTTGCCAGTAACCTCGTGCCACCCCGTCACCGCCAATATAGAGTTCACCAGGCACACCAATCGGGACGGGTTCACGTAAAGCGTCCAACACATAGAATTGCGTGTTTGCAATAGGACGCCCAATGCTGACCAACCCTTCAATTGTTTTTGCTTGTTCGGTGGATGACCAGATTGTGGTTTCAGTAGGCCCATACATGTTTTCGATATGTGCTGTTGTGATCTGGCCAAGTTCGGCAACCAAAGACCCGTGAAAAGGTTCCCCGCCAATCATAAGATACTTAACTTTGCCCAAAGCCTGACGCGCATGATTATCTGCGCAAAGCATACGTGCCATACTGGGCGTGCATTGCAGATGTGTCACTTTATGGCGCGTAATTTGGGCTGCGATTGAAAAATCATCATCCGCAACTTCAGTTTCTGTATTGGCTCGTTTCAAAACTTCCGCAAGTGGTACAAGCCCTTCCAAAACCTTCTCGACAGACAGGCCGTAATCAACAAGACAAGCAACTTCACCAACCCCTATCTGTTTTAGTTGTTCAATACGTTTTAGGCAGTCCTCGACTGTGCCAAACAACCCTGCTTCTTCAAAATATCGTTCAAATGCAAAATCAAGAATGCTTTCAAGTTCGTCATCACTAAGACTTTCCAAATTCAGATCAAACGCATTATTCACACCTTTGGGCTTCTTGAATGCAGGAAATGCCCACGCGTATTGTTTGATCAGGCCTGCAGCACTACGCAGGTAGCTTTTCATTGGTTCCCGGGCGGTTTCGCGCACAACTTCACGGTCAGAACCAACAAAGGTATGCAACATCAATGTGACGGTAAAATCATCCGGATCATAACCTGCTGCCCGCAAAGCATCGTGATATAGTTCGGTTTTTTGTTTTACTTCATCAATGCTTTGCCCCAACAGATGGGTTAAAACATTCGCGCCCGCAGTTCCCGCTTCTTTCCATGTTTCAGGGTTGCCTGCGGTTGTGACCCAGATCGGCATTTTCTTTGAAAGGGGTCGTGGTTGCGTTACAACGCCAAACGGCTTGCCAGATTTGGTCGGAAACTCTACAGCTTCGCCGGCCCAAAGCTTACGGATAATTTTAATAGCTTCAAACATCGCGGGTTTATTATCAGGGGGGGTATTTTCCGGCCGCAAGACAAAGTCATTTGGTTGCCAACCGGAAGCAATAGCCAACCCGACCCGCCCATTTGTAAGATTGTCGATCACGGCCCATTCTTCGGCAATACGAATTGGATGGTGTAACGGGGCCACGATACTACCGGCCCTGACAGCAAGATTTTCTGTCACCGCTGCAATTGCAGCACCTGTCACTGACGGGTTGGGGTAAAGCCCGCCAAAAGCATGGAAATGGCGTTCCGGTGTCCAAACTGCGCAAAACCCGTTTTTGTCGGCAAATTTGGCACCTTCCAGCAACAGTTCATATTTGTTGTTGCCCACAAAATCATCGTTGCCCCAGTTATACAGACTGAACGCCATTTTCTGATCGCTGATGACAGTTTGTCCATCAGACGGCTTAATACGACTGTCGTCTGATCCCAAAACGACTTTAAAGCCTCGCGCAAGCGTGTAGAATAATTCCAATACCGAAATATCGAACGAAAGGCTGGTAACAGCCAGCCAGACACCGGGTGGATCATGCTTGACCCTGTCATCCATACCGGCAAATAAGTTTGCCACATTACTATGCTGAACCATCACCCCCTTGGGCAACCCCGTAGAACCCGATGTATAGATAAGGTAGGCAAGGTTCTGTGGGGTAACGCCACTGTCGGTATTGGTTTCCGCAGCGGCTAAAATACGCGTATCAGTATCAAGAACCAGCACCGAAGCCGCATGTTCAGGCAACATATCCACCAAATCGGATTGTGTGATAATAACGCTTGCAGCACTGTCCTTGATAAAATGTGCGATACGATCTTTGGGGTAGGTTGGATCTAGCGGCACGTAAGCCCCGCCGGCCTTTTGAATAGCAAGTGCACCGATTAACATATCCATTGAGCGGTATGTATATAATCCGACTAAGGTTTCAGGCCCAACACCCATTTCGCGCAACACACAGGCAACACGGTTGGCGTGTTCATTCAACTCAGTATAGCTTAATGAGTTATCTTCAAACACAATGGCTTCCGCATCTGGAGTGCGTAAAACCTGCGCTTCGAACATTTGATGTACACAGATGGCGCGATCATAATTTGCTTCAGTGTTATTCCAGCCATAAAGCACTTTGTCACGTTCTGTGTCCGAAAGAATTGGTACTTGGTTGATTGGAAGATCATCAAATTTACCCCTTGCCAGTGCAGTCACGAATGTTTCCAATTGTACAGCTAATCTGGAAATTTCCACCTGTGAATACAGGGCGGTATCGTAATGCAATCGGGCGGCCCCAGAAGACAGTTCAATCGTCAGGCCGACCCCAATGATCGGTTGGAAATCATCGCCAACAGAGATGCCAATGTCCGGCAAAAGAGCCGCGTTGATTTCCGGATCACGTGCGCCAAGGTCACGGGTGAAATTACGATTGATACGGGCCTGGGCCAACACATCAATAAAACGGGCCGATGCGCTTTGGTAATCATCCCAATCCTGTGTTTGCCCCGTCGCGTCAAAACGTACCGGAACCCAGTCACTGCAATAACATGGGTTAAAACCACGGGTTGTGGAAATATCGCTGAATGCCAGATCAAATACCGCGTTACCACTAATACGTGCAACCGAAGCAGCAACTGCTGCAATCAGCGGATCACCGGTTAAAGATTTTGGCATATTAATCACGTATTGCGCGTAAGACGCTACCGATTGTATGTTGTTAGGTTTGTTCAATTCCGCCGGTATCAGATTGCGAAGTTTATCACGCCAATATGGTTCTGCCCCAACGATTACGCTTAATTGCCGTGTTAAGGCTTCAGCCTGTTCAGTGCTTAAGGATACCAGAACATCCCCACAGTTCAAAACTTCACTTGCCGATATTGGATTGCCGACGTGATCATAAAGATGGCGTAAGGTGATGGGGTTAGAACCTGTTGCAATCACCACTTCGCCGGCAGAAACAGACAGAACGGTTCCCGCTGCGCCTTCAAGCACTGGATCAGGTTCCGTCATGCTGGCTTCACCAACCAATAAAATACGCCCGTTCACAACAATTTTTGGGGTATAAAGCGGATTCCAGTAACTGCCATGATTTAGTCCGCAGACCAAAGCCACCAATTCAACAGCAGGGCGTGAAAAATCAAGCTGTGCGGCTGACTTAGGCCTATCGTCGCGACCAAAGTAATGCCGAAATGACAAATCTTGCGGAACACGGTTAGGGGTACCACTTTCTAAGGCGGTCAACAATTTGGGGAAGCTGTCGATCGCGGCTTCAAAGCATTTTGTGTTCAACGTCAATGCGGTATCATCAACTGATATGTCAAACATGCGTTGTTCAATAATGTCGCCTTCGTCCACGCCACCTTCTATCATGTGCCATGTGATACCGTGGCGTTTTTCCCGGTTTAGCAACGCCCAGACAGGTGCGTTCAACCCGGCATAGTTCGGCAAAGGGCCGTCATGAAAGTTCACGGCACCACTTGATGCAAGCGACAGAACGGACTTTGGGATAACAGACAGGTTTGCGATACTGAACAACCAATCGAAAGACACCCCTTGCAAACGATCTGCTAGCCCGGCTCCGGGCGCGACAACATGCAATCCTTTTGACTGCGCCCATTTTTGGATGTCTTCTTTGTCACTTACGACAGCGTGAATTTCATGTCCGCCTTGTAAAAGCATTTCACTGCATTGAATAAGTAAAGATTCGCGGCCAATAACAACTGCGGAGAACGGAGAATGAAAAGACTGGGTCATTTTATTTTCTGACCCGTAATACGGGCCACCTTTGAAAGTGTTTCAGGTTGTTTAGACAGGAGATTTTTGGTTGCCGACCTCAAGGAATGCAGAGTTAAATCGCGCAAAAACCCGGGGGGATCGATCTTGGGTTTATTTTGAACAAGGCAACGCACACGATATGTTACGGCCCCAAGCAAGTGCGCAAGTGTTGCAATTGCCGTATAAGAACGCCCGTGGTTTTTAACAAAATAATGTAATCG
>Ga0316189_10002668_pt1 | contig 17446 bp, 12 predicted proteins | sample LowCovwburrow_MG_FD_204930 | JGI IMG/M metagenome (GOLD analysis project Ga0316189, IMG submission 204930) | Coastal sediment microbial communities from Maine, United States - Lowes Cove worm burrow | ecosystem: Environmental > Aquatic > Marine > Coastal > Sediment | place: USA: Maine...
TCACCACGCCCTTCGACCAGCAAGACTTTCTCTGGACACCGGTCCGCGAGGATCTCGGCAGACCCGGCACGGTCGTCATCTATCCGGGCGATCCAGTTCTGTCCGCGCTCTGGCAACGGAGTGCGGCCGTGGGCGCCATCGCGATGCCTCCCTTGGCCAAGTCGTTGCCCGAGCAGCCGGCAGTCGACCTGCTCGGCGCCTGGATCGAGCGCCTTCCCTCCGCGGATCCCAACAGTTCGCCCGTGCTCAGCAATCCGGGCCCGCAGAGTGGTGCGCCTAGCGAGAGCGTATCGCTGGCGCTCGCCGCGACCGATTCCAACGGAGACGCACTCTACTTCGACGCGGAGGGGTTACCGGCCGGGTTGACTGTGGACCACGATAGCGGCGTCATCTCGGGAAGTCCGTCGGAAGCCGGTGCCACAGTGGTCACAGCGAGCGCGTCGGACGGACCCTCGGTATCGGTGGTCAGCTTCGTCTGGACGATCGCTTCGGCAGTCTGCGGAGATGGAGACGTTGCCAGCGGCGAGCAGTGCGATGACGGAAACTCGGTAAACGGCGATGGTTGCACCTCCGCATGCGTCATCGAGTTCTGCGGTGATGGCCTGGTCAACGACGGAGGCTCCGAAACCTGCGAGCCGCCGGGGACGGCTATATGCACCAATGGCTGCAGCGTTCGTTTGCCGACATGCGGGGATGACTTCGTCACGCCCCCCGAGCAGTGTGACGATGGAAACCTGACGAGCGGTGACGGCTGTACCTCGAGTTGCACCGAGGAGGTGTGCGGCGACGGTGTGGTGAACGGCGGCGGCTCCGAGAGCTGTGAGCCGCCCAGCACCGCGCTATGCACGAACGACTGTCGCGAACGAACGGCAACCTGTGGAGATGGATTTCAGACGCCCCCGGAGCAGTGCGAGGACGGGAACAGCGCGAACGGCGACGGCTGCACATCGAGCTGCGTCGTCGAGCTCTGTGGCGACGGTGTGGTCAACAATGCTGGAAGCGAGGACTGCGAGCCCCCGAGCACGGCGGCGTGCGGTGCTGACTGCAGGTTTCGCCCAGCGGTATGCGGCGACGGCTTCCTGACCCCACCCGAAGCCTGCGATGACGGAAACACCAGGAACGGCGACGGTTGCACGTCCGTCTGCATCGCAGAGTCTTGTGGTGACGGCGTGGTCAACGACGGAGGTGCCGAAGACTGCGAGCCACCGGGCACCGTCACCTGCACGTCGAACTGCCGATTCCGAGTGGCGGCGTGCGGCGATGGCTTCCTGACCTCTCCCGAGCAGTGCGATGACGGAAACACCGCGAACGGCGATGGGTGCACGTCTGGCTGCACCTTGGAGTTCTGCGGTGACGGCGCGGTCAACGATGGGGGTGCCGAAGACTGCGAGCCGCCTGGTACCGCGAGTTGCACATCCGGCTGCAAGGACCGTGTGCCGCTTTGCGGCGACGACTTCAGGACACCGCCTGAGCAGTGCGATGATGGCAACTCGCTGAATGGCGACGGCTGCACTTCTGCCTGTGGCTTGGAGCTCTGCGGTGATGGGGTCGTGAATCATTCCGGGACGGAGGATTGCGAGCCACCCGGCAGTAGCAGTTGCGACGACGATTGTACGTTCCGGTCGCCGGTATGCGGTGACGGCTTCCTGACCGCACCCGAAGCCTGCGATGATGGAAACCTGTCCGGCGGAGACGGCTGCTCGGCTAGTTGTGCGGTCGAGATCCCGCCTGCATGCGGCGATGGGAAGCGAGACTCGGGTGAGCAATGCGACGACGGAGGTCGCCTGAACGGCGATGGTTGCAGCTCGAGTTGCCGGCTCGAGGTCTGCGGCGATGGACTCGTCAACAACGGCGGAACCGAAGACTGCGAGCCGCCCGGTACTCCGCTCTGCACCGCTGGATGCGCGATCCGCACGCCTCAGTGCGGCGACCGCTTCCTGACCCCACCCGAACAGTGCGACGATGGAAACCGAAACGGCGGCGACGGGTGCGCAGCCAACTGTCTGTTCGAGTCCTGCGGCGACGGAGTCGTCAACGACAGCGGGGCCGAGGAGTGCGAGCCTCCAGGAACCACCGTCTGCACGGACGACTGCCTCCGGCGCAACCCGAGTTGCGGGGACGGCTTGCTGACGCCGCCCGAGGAGTGTGACGATGGCAACTCGGCGAGCGGTGATGGATGCGCTTCCAACTGCCGACTCGAGTACTGTGGTGATGGGGTCGTCAACAATGCTGGGAGCGAGGCATGCGAGCCACCCGGCACTTCCGAGTGCTCCGAGTTCTGCACCTTCCGAGGATCCACCTGTGGCGACGGGTACCTGACGTCGCCGGAGGAGTGCGAGGACGGCAACCGAGTCAACGGCGACGGCTGTTCCTCGGCCTGTTTGGTCGAGTTCTGCGGCGACGGGCTCGTCAACGACGCAGACGAGCAGTGCGACCCTCCGGGCACAGCGCTCTGCGCCGACGATTGCAAGGCCCGAGCTCCCGTATGCGGCGATGGCTTCCAGACACCTCCTGAGCAGTGCGAAGACAGAAACACCCAGGACGGCGACGGATGCTCCGCTACTTGTATTTTGGAGTTCTGCGGCGACGGCCAGGTAAACGGCGCCGGCGAGGAAGAGTGCGAGCCACCTGGGACCGGTTCGTGCAACAGCGATTGCTCCTGGCGCGTGACCGAATGCGGAGATGGCTTCGTGACCGGCGTCGAGAGCTGTGACGACGGCAACCTGGTCGACGGCGATGGCTGCTCTTCTGATTGCAGGTCAGAGTCGGCGCCGTTCTGTGGGGATGGAATGCTGGACGAGCAGGAGGAATGCGACGACGGGAACCTCGAGGTGGGTGACGGCTGCTCCCAGCTTTGCCGCATCGAAGACCTCGACCTCGACGGGGGCGTTCCGATGTTCGATGGGGGCCCCGGTGAGCCGACCGACCCGCCGGTCAGGGCGGAAAGCCTCTCGGGTGGGTGCAACGTAAGCGGCGAAGGAGCTCCGATTGACCCAATGGTTTGCCTGGGCCTCCTCGGCCTTGCGGTGGCCCGTCGACCTCGCATGCGCCGTCGGCGTACCTCCGGTCTGGTTCGATCCTCCCGTTGATCCTGCCCGATCAGACCGAGTCGATGCGATTAACCCTATCGGGCTTCACCGAATTCGCTCGAAGGCGCGCTGCGGAGCGCATCCCCAGGCCCCTTCTCATGCCTTCATGAAAGAGCGCTCGGCAGGACTTCTTTTGTTGCACCGCTAACTACGGCGGCTACTTTGAGAAGAGGTGGTGATGAGCGAGGCAAGTCCACGGGTCCTGATGGTAAGCCATCGGTTTCGCACTCCCCACGTGAGCTGGGCGAGCGCCTATGAGTTCGAAGACGTCGTCAGCGCTGTGGACGATGTCCACATGGTGGCGCCGCAGCTTTCCGAGCCCAGGCCTTTGCCCGGGGAAACCCTCGCAGTCGGGCAGCTTCGACGACGTTTGGGCATCGACGTTCACCGCCATCCGATGACGCAGAAGACGAAACTGAGCGGGCGATATGACCTGCTCTTCCTTCGCGTGATGACGCCGCAGGAGCTTCGCGTTCTCGACTCGGTCGAGGGCTGGCAAGAGCGCTGCGCCGTGAAGGTTTGCTGGATCGAGGAGCTTTGGGTCGATCGGCTACGTGACACGAAGACGTTGAGCCTGCTCGACCAGTTCGATCACGTATTCGTCAGCCATGCGGCCATCGTGGAGCCGCTCTCTACTCTCATGAAACGACCGTGCAGCTACCTGTCGTTCGGCGTCGACGCCCTTCGGTTCTGCCCGTATCCGAGCCCACCGCCTCGCTCGATTGATTTTTACGCGCTCGGACGGCGCTCGCCCGTCGCTCACCGAGAGCTTTACGAGCGCGCGAATGGCGCGCCTGGCTTCAACTACTTCTACGACTCGGCACGCTGGATGAACTTCGTGGAGGATCACACGCAACATCGGGCGCTCACTGCGAACCTGATCAAGCGCACGAGGTACTTCATGGCGGATCGGTCGAAAGCCAACGCTCCCGAACAAATCCAAGGCGGACAGGTTTTTGGACCGAGGTACTTCGAGGGTGCCGCTGCAGGCGCCATCCTGGTTGGGGAGCCTCCGGACTGTGACGTCTTTCGCTCGTACTTCGACTGGCCTGACGCCGTGATTCCGTTCCCATTCGGTTCGACCGGGATCGTGGACTTGCTCGAGTCCCTCGATGCCGACTCGGATCGAATGCGCGTAGCAAGATTGGCCAACGTCACCCAGATGCTACGTCGTCACGACTGGTTGCACCGATGGGAAGAAGCACTCCAGACGCTCGGCATGCGTCCTCCGGCGAATGCGGAGCCACGCGCAGCCGCGCTCGAGGACCGAGTTCGGGCAGCAAAAGCATCTGCTTAGCTTCCTTCAGCGTTGCGCGAGAAGCTCTCGGAGAACGGCGCAGACCCGATCGACCTGGTCCTCCGTCAACCGCATGGCGGATGGCAGGTTCAACCCGCGCGGACTGAGAGCGTAGGCGACCTCATTTCGCGCCTTTGCGGCGACGGCTTCCTTCGTGTTGCTGAACGCTGGCAGAGCACTCAGCGGATGGAAGAACGGTCGGGTGTCGATGTTGCGCTCATCGAAAGCCTTCATCAGCTCCTGGGCCGTCATTCCGTAGTCGGGATCGAGCACGACCGTCGTCATCCAGAACGTGCTGAAATAACCCTCAGGCTCCGCGTTGAGCTGAGCTCCCTCCAAGTCCCCTAGGCGATCGCGGTACCACCCGAAGAGCTGCCTCTTCCGGGCGATGAGCTCCTCGATGCGCTCCAGTTGGGCAAGGCCGAAAGCCGCCTGGAGGCTGCTCATTCGATACTTGAAAGCGACCTCCGTGTTGTAGAAGTTGCGGAAGTTGGCCTTCGTGCGGCCGTGGTCCCGAAGCACCTGAACGCGCTCATAGAGGGCATCATCGTCGGTGACGAACATCCCGCCCTCGCCGGTGGTCATCGTCTTCGTTCCGTGGAAGCTGAAGACGCCTGCATCACCGAAGGTTCCGGCAAGCTGGCCCTTGAAGCGACTTCCGATCGTCTGAGCGGCATCCTCGATGATTCGCAGCCCATGCTCATCGGCCAGCGCGCGCAGCCCTTGCATGTCCGGCATGAGGCCGTACAGGCCGACCGGGATGATCGCTTTCGTACGCTCGGTGATGCATTCACGGACGGATTCCACGGATATACACCAGGTCGTCGCGTCGACATCTGCGAAGACGGGCGTCGCACCGACATAGTGGGTTGGCGCCGCGCTCGCGATCCAGGTGATTTCGGGAACGACCACCTCGTCCCCCGGGCCTAACCCGAGGCCGGCCAACGACAGGTGGATCGCGGAGGTGCAATGAGGCACCGCCATCGCGTGTTTCGCACCCAGATATCGGGCGAAGGCCTCTTCGAAGCGCTGCACGTAGAGCCCGGCCTTCTGGTACCAGCCTTCTGCCGCCGCTTCTGCTGCGTAGGCGACCTCTTTGTCGGTGATCCAGGGGCCCGCAATCGGGATCCGCTCGCTCACGGCAGCACTCGGGCTTCGGGGATCGGCACCACGAACCGGCCGCCCCAATCGCGCACGTAGGACATCTGCTTCATGATCTCGTCCTTGATGTTCCAGGGTAGGATCAGAACGTAGTCGGGCTTCGTTTCACGAATCCGGTCGGGGTCGTGAATCGGCAGGTGCACCCCGGGTAGAAACCGATTCTGTTTGTGAGGGCTCCGATCGACCGTGTAGTCGATCAAATCCGTGCGAACGCCGCAGTAGTTGAGCAGCGTGTTCCCCTTCGCGGGTGCGCCATAGCCCACGATGCTCTTGCCTTGCTCTCGCGCCTCGATGAGAAAGCTCAGGAGCTTTCGCTTCGTCTCTTTGACGCCGTCCGCGAACGCTCGATATGCATCGAGAGAGCCCAGGCCCGCGTCGAGCTCTTCTCGTTTGAGAGCGTGGACGTTCTCGGTCGTCGGCTGAGCATCGTTATCGGTGTGGGTGGCGTAGATGCGCAGCGAGCCCCCGTGGGTCGGGAGCTGGTCGACGTCGAACACCCTCAAGCCGAACTTCGCAAACACGCGCTCCACGGTCCCGAGCGACAGATACGAGAAGTGCTCGTGGTAGATGGTGTCGAACTGGTTCTCCTGCATCAGGCGAAGCAGGTGCGGAAACTCCATCGTGATGATGCCGGTAGGCTTCAAGGCAATCTTCATCCCTCGGACGAACTCGTTGAGCGTCGGGACATGTGCCAGCACATTGTTGCCGAGCAGTAGATCCGCCTGGATGCCACGCTCCTCAAGCTCGCTCGCAGTCTCTGGATTGAAGAACTGTACGAGCGTCTCAATTCCCTTCTCCTCAGCCGCGCGCGCGACGTTTGCCGCCGGCTCGATTCCGAGCACCGGTACGTCCTGCTCTTTGAAGAACTGGAGAAGATATCCGTCGTTGCTCGCAATCTCGATGACTTGGCTGGAGCTGTCGAAGCCGAAGCGTTCGGTCATCTGATCCACGTAGCGCTTCGCATGAGCAACCCAGCTATCCGAGTACGACGAAAAGTACGCGTAGTCGGTGAAGATGTGCTCAGGAGTCTCGAACTCCTGCAGTTGAACCAGAAAGCACTCTCCACAAACATAGGCATGCAGTGGATAGAAAGGCTCCATTTGGTCGAGTTGCTCGAGTGCGAGGTATGAGTTCGCGAGCGGTGACATCCCGAGGTCGCAAAAAGAAACCTCGAGTGGGCTGTCGCAGTGTCTGCAAGTAGGTGCCACGCGTTACCGAATCCTTTCTCTCAGTCCCAGCTCTTCCATGGAGCCTTGTCAGAGGTCCACAGTTCATCGAGATGTGCCTTGTCGCGCATCGTATCCATGGCGTGCCAGAATCCTTCGTGCCTGAAGGCTGAGAGTTCTCCGTCCTTCGTCAAGCGCTCCATCGGGACTCGCTCCCAAATCGTGTCATCCGCGTCGATGTACGAGAAGACCTTGGGTGACAGCACGAAGAATCCGGCGTTGATCCACTGCCCATCTCCGAGGGGCTTCTCGACGAACTCCGTCACCCGACCGTCTTCGCCTTCCACTTGGATGGAACCGAAACGGCCTTGTGGCTGGACCGCAGTGACGGTGGCTGCCCGGCCATGACTCTTGTGAAATTCGAGTAGCCTGCGGATGTTCAGATCACTGACCCCGTCGCCGTATGTGAGGCAGAAATCCTCGTTCTGCACGTATGGTGCGATCCGTTTGATACGACCTCCCGTCATGGTCGCTGCCCCGGTATCGACCAGGGTCACCCGCCAAGGCTCTGCGTACTTCGAGTGGACTTCCATACGATTCTCTTTGACATCGATGGTCACATCCGAAGTGTGAAGAAAGTAGTTCGCGAAGTACTCCTTGATCATGTAGCCCTTGTAGCCGAGGCATATGACGAAGTCGTTCACGCCAGCTTCCGAATAGAGCTTCATGATGTGCCAGAGGATCGGCTTGCCGCCGATTTCGATCATGGGCTTGGGACGCAGGCCGGATTCCTCGCTGATCCGCGTCCCTCGGCCGCCCGCCAGGATTACCGCTTTCATCTGTTCGTCCTTGCTGGATGGAAAACTTGAGGTTGTATAAAGCCTAACAGCCAGCAACCTGGACGACCAACGCCCGACCCACCCAACAGCAGAGGGCAGCGCTTCGCCACTGTGAGTTGCCCAACAGAGATCCCCCTCGTTTGCGCGGCCTGAACCGGTCCGCTAGCTTCGAGGACGGAAGGCAAACATGAAAGTACTTTTGACGGGTCATCTGGGCTACATCGGGGCGGAAGCCGTGCCGGCGCTCCGCGCCGCCGGGCACGAAGTGGTAGGCCTCGATACGGGACTCTACGACGAGTGTGATTTTGCGGCCCCGCCCGACGAGGTGGAGGCCCTCCAGATCAAGGATTTCCGAGACGTCACGGCGGAGCATCTACGGGGCTTCGACGCTGTCCTGCACCTCGCGGCGCTCTCCAACGATCCCCTCGGCGACCTGAACCCAGGGCTGACGTACGACATCAACCTGGAGGGTTCGACCGCGCTGGCCCGCGCCGCCAAAGAGGCTGGGGTTTCGCGCTTCCTGTTTTCGTCCTCGTGCAGCCTCTATGGCGCCGGCTCAGACGGTTTCCTCGACGAGAACGCAGCCTTCAATCCGGTGACCCCGTACGGCGAATCCAAGATTCGCGTCGAGCAGGAGCTCGCGAGACTGGCCGACCAGAGTTTCTCTCCTACCTATTTCCGCAATGCAACGGCATACGGTGTATCTCGGCGCCTGCGAGCCGACATCGTGGTCAACAACCTCGTTGGCTACGCGGTGACCACCGGCAAAGTGCTTCTCAAGAGCGACGGGACCCCATGGCGTCCGCTGGTTCACATCGGCGACATCATCGGCGCGTTTGTCGCAGCGCTCTCCGCTCCTCAGGAAGCCATTCACGATCAGGCATTCAACGTCGGAAAGAACGGCGAGAACTATCGGATTCGAGACGTCGCGAACATGGTGGCCGAGGTCGTCCCGGACTGCGAAGTGGCCTTTGCGGAGGGTGCGTCGGCTGACATCCGGAACTATCGTGTCGACTTCACGAAGATCGAAACGAAGCTTCCTGGGTTCACTCCGAAGTGGACGCTTCGCGCAGGAATCGAGGAGCTCTACGATGCCTATACGCGAGCCGGGCTCACCGAGGAGGAGTTCCTCGGTCCGCGATACTACAGGCTCAAGACCGTCCAGGGGTTACTCGATGGCGGCCGGCTCGACGACTCGCTCCGCTGGGTGAGCTGAAAGCGCGGCGCTTCGATGGGTGATGACTGGCAACACGCGCTCGAGGTTGCCGAGCGCGCTGCTCTCGAAGCCGGCGATCTGATCATGGGCGGCTTCCGCGCTAGCGGAAGCGTCTCGCGCAAGGGCAAGTTCGACCTGGTCACCGAGTTCGACCTCGCCAGCGAGCGGCTCATCCGGGAGCGGATCGGGACCGCATTTCCAAACCACCGCATCGTCGGAGAAGAGGGAGAGGCGAGCGGGGAAGGCGCATTCGTCTGGTACGTCGATCCGATCGATGGAACCGTGAACTTCGCGCACGGGCATCCGTACTTCTCTGTGTCGGTTGCGCTCTTTCGCGAGGCAGAAGGATTCGTCGGCATCGTCCATGCGCCCGCTCTCGGCATTACCTGGAAGGCGGCAAGAGGCATTGGCGCCTTCCGAAACGACGCGCCCTGCCGCGTGTCGTTGCGATCGAGCCTCGACGAGGCGCTCTGCACCACCGGCTTTCCCGGGAACATCGCGGCAACCTCCGACACCAACGAGGCCGAGATCGGAGCCTTCGCACGTGAAACCCGGGGTATTCGACGTTGCGGCTCCGCGGCGCTCGACTTGGCCATGGTTGGCGATGGCACCTATGACATCTATTGGGAGCGTGCTCTGAAGCCCTGGGACATCGGCGGGGGTATGGTCGTCGTCGCCGAGTCCGGGGGTACGCTGACGAGGTATGACGGCTCGGCGGCTGATCCACGAGTCGGCGAGCTGGTTGCCACGAATGGGCATCTGCATCCGGAAGCGCTCGACCTGATTGCTGCCGCTCGCCGCCGCGCCTTCGGCTAGCGAGTCGCTTTCCCGCGACGATCCGAACGCGCTTCAACCCGCTAGAGCGCGTTCGTAAACGGCCTTGGTCTGCTCTGCCACTGCGCGACGGGAGAAACGGCGCTCCATGTCGAGCCGCCCTCGTTCCCCGAGCTTTACAGAGAGGTTCTCGTCGTCCAGCAATGTCTGGAGTTTCTCGGCTAGATCCGCCGCGGTCGAGCTCTGGAAAAGGAGCCCGTTCTCTTGGTGCTCCAGGATCTCGGAGATCCCCCCGACGTCCGAACCGACGACAGGGCAGCCCAGTGCGAGCGCCTCCACCAGCACCATGCCGAACACCTCGAAGCGCGACGCCACCACGACAGCACGGGCGCGGCGTCGCCAACTCGTTACGGCGTCCGGCGAAATCTGCCCGAGGTGTTCAATCCGGGCGCGGACCCCCTCGTCCGGAACCCGCATCGAGACATAGTCCGGGAGCGAGAGGGTTTCTGAACCAGAAATCTGTAGACCCCGGTCGGGGCCGATGAAGGCGAGTCGGAGCTCCGTTCGTTGCTCGGCGAGCGAAGCGAAAGCGTCGATGACGAGGTCACCACCCTTGTGCCGATCGAAGCGACCCACATACACGATGAGATTCGGATCGCATTCTGCAAGCTTCCAATGATCCCCGGGGTCGACTTCGGGAGCCGGGTTTGGAATGACCTCTGCGTCGGGCAGTGCGAATCCGTAGAATCTCCTCACCCTGTTCAGCAGGTCCTCAGATGGTGATGTGATGGCCTTGGCCTTTTCGATCGCGATGCCCTCCAACTCGACCCTTCGTCGGTAGGTGCTGTCCTTGGGGACACCGAGTGCGTCGCCGTTCAGGAACCACGGGCCGTGAAGCCGTACCACCACGGGCGCGTCGATCTTCTTGGCGATTCGATGCGCCGCGCCGAACGATTCCTCCATCTCGAGGATGTCAGGCTGGAAGCTCGGTCGGAGCCGATGGATCGTCCGCACCATGCGGCGCGCGATGTCGATCGAGCTGAAGTCATCGCCAAGGGCGCGCATCGAAAGGCGCTTCACTCGCCTCTGCGTAATGAGCGGAATCGAGCGAGCACCGGAAAGAAGCACCACACCATCGTCCGTCGCCGAGCCCTCGATGCGCCCGGTGACCACGCGCACATCGACGCCGAGACCCTCGAGCCCCGCTCGCATGGCGTCGACGTAGGTCACGATCCCGTTGGCGAACCGATCGGGCGGCCAGGCCGGCGATGCGAGTAGAACCTTCACTGGATCGCGGCCCCCACTAGCCACGCGAGCGCTGCGGCCGCGCCCCAGATGGCGAACGACCGCAGCTCGAGGATTGGCCTGAACAGTCGTTCCTTAATCAGGCCCGACCAGATCACGACGAGAACGGGAAGCTCCGACAAGGCCACAGTCCATACCACACCTGGAAGGCCGGCCAAATGCCAGCCCAATGGAATTCCAACGAGGATCCACACTGCCTTCGAGAAGCTCCGTGCGAAGGCGTAGAAGGTCTTCCCGACCGAGAACAATAGCGTCTCCGCCGGTGTCAGGATGATGTTCATCCCAACTTGGATGCTCAGTGCCTGCACGATCCAGCCCGCCTCCGAATAGCGCGCGTCGTAGAGCAACCCGATGATGAGGCTTCCAGAACTACTTAGGACTCCTGCAAGCGAGAGGAAGAGCAGGTCCATGTAGAGCCGGGTCTTGTAGTATCGCTTGACCAGGTATTGCGGTTCCGACCGAAACGTCTCGCTGAACACCGGGAAGAACACCGAGCGCGTGAGGCGACCCTGGAGCGTTCCGAGCGACTCCGTGAAGCGCGTCGCGACGTGATAGACGCCGAGCAAGCCAACACCGAGGTAGTATCCGAGCAGCAGCCGGTCTCCCTGCACGCCGGCGAACGTGAAGATCGAGCTCAGGAAGATCCACGATCCGAAGCGGAAGACGGAACGCACGGCGTCGGGCTCCCAATGAAGTCGGTGCTTTCGGCGCGGGAGGTAGTAGTGGCTGAGGATCGTTTTCGACGTGATGCCGAAGAGGCTGCCTCCGACCAGGGCCCAAACACTCGGGCTCAGCAGTGCCCATCCGACCATGACGACGAACTTCAGGATCTGCTCGAACAGCTCTAGCTGGACGACCCGTCCCAGCACCAACTTACGCTGCTCCGTATACAATGAAGTCGATTCGAAGCCCTGAATGACTCCCATGAATCCCGCGGCGACCAGCAAGGAAGTGAGCTGCGGCTCCCCGTAGATCTGGGCGACGGGCCATGCGATGAGGAGGGCACCCGCGGTGATGATCGCGCCACGCAGGATCTGAATCGTCCATGCGGTATTAAGAAAGGCGTCGTCTTCCCCGCGGGAGTCGTACACGATACTCGGACCGACGCCTAGGTCCGAGAACATCTTGAGTCCGTAGAGGAAGACGGCCACGATCGCCATCAGCCCGAACGCCTCGGGAAAGAGGAGGCGGGCCAGAACGATGTTGCTCAGCAGGCGCAAAGCCTGACCGAGGAAACGTCCGACCACGCTCCAGGAAGCTGCGCGGACCGCCATTTGTTTGAGGGAGCCCGCGCGCGGCTCTTCATCGGTCGTGGGGTCGGCGCTCATGATGCTGCGAAGTCGCTGGCTGCAGAGTCGAGGTCTGCGACGGGGGGCGGCTGCGCGATCCGCGCACGCGCCGTGACCATCGCATGGTGGGCTGATTCGCTCCTTGCGGGCCAATTTCCGAAGAGTCCAGCCGAGCGGCATAGAGCGATCCAGAAAGGTCGGATAAAAACCTACATATAACAGCCTCTAGGGTCATTTGTAACCCCGTGTATAGAACAGTAAAAGAGCTGCCGTGGGAATTGATCCAACAGGATTCATCCTAAAAGCTTAAGGCATCGTGACTTGGGGGAACATCATGAATGGGGTTCGCAGCGCTTTGGGGCTCGTGGGGGCGGCATTCGTTCTGGCCGGTTGTTCAGGGGTCATCGGAGACCTCGGTTCCGACGCCGACGGCGCTGCGCGAAGTGGCTCGGATGGCGTGCCCGCGGTGAGTACCGTGGAGAGTCTATTCACCTGTGAAACCGCCTCGCCGCAGCCGTCGGAGGCGCGACTGGTCCGACTGAATGGAGCGCAATACGCCAGGGCCGTCGACGTGCTCGGCCGCGGTCGTTCGACCGACCGGAACCGAGACCGCAGCGAGACGACCGTCGCGAGCCCGTTCCAAAGCCCGAACACGGCCGACCGTTTTACGACCAAGGCAAGCTCCTACTTCGTCGGGGAGGCCGAGGTCGAGCCGGTCCTGCAATCCGCGTCGTCGGTCGCTGAGAGCGTGGCCCAGGGCCTGCTCCAAGGCAGTTCCTGCGCCGCGACCGGCCTCGATGCGAGCTGTGCGCGCGAGCTGATCTCCGAGACGGGTGCGCTGCTCTTCAGTCGGGAGCTCGACTCCGCGCAGCTCGATACCTTCGTCGCACTCGCGATGGACGACCGCATTCTAGACCTCGGGGATGAGGCTGCGGTCGCCACTGCCATCGAGGCTCTACTGAGCTCGCCGAGCTTTCTCTTCCGCTCCGAGCTGGGTGAGCCCGTCGGCGACGGCACCTATCGATTGACCCCGTACGAGATCGCTTCCGCTCTCTCATACACGCTCACCGATGGTCCGCCCGATCAACAGCTCTGGGATGCCGCGCGGGACGGTAGTCTCGCAGATCCCGACGTAATCCGCTCCGAGGTCACTCGTCTGCTGATGGACCTCGACCAGAGCACCGTCATCGAACGCTTCGTCCGCGAGTTCTTCCGCTACGACGACGTCAGTGCCGTAGCCAAGGAGATCATGGACTTTCCGTTCCATAATCCCGACGCGCTCGCCGAGGACACCGCCGAGTTCGTCCGGGAGGCGCTCCGAAGGTCGGAGGGCGGAGATCTGCTCGACACGCTGCTTCTCGCCGACTGGGGTTTCGTCCAGAGCGCATCCGCGCAGTCGAACGACTATGCCGGACCGACCTCGCCCTCTCCCGAGCTCGTTTGGTTCAGCTCCGAGAAGCGGGTCGGCATCATGACCCAGCCGAGCTGGCTCGTCGCTTTCTCTCAGCTGGACCACAACGACGTCATCCGCCGTGGGAAGTTCATCCGAGAGAGCCTGCTCTGTGGGGTGATTCCGTCGATCGACATAAGCGCCGTCCCTCCACTCGACCTGAGCGAGGACAAGACCATGCGCGAGTCGCTGAGCGAGCATGTGAGCAATGAGAGCTGTCAGGGCTGCCACAAGTTGATGGATCCACTCGGATACGGATTCGCAGGCTTCGACCACCTGGGCCGAGAGCGCGAGATGGAGGCAGGTCGTCCCGTCGATGCGACGGGTGAGATCACGGGGACTGCCGACCAAGACGGTACGTACGACGGGGTCGCGGAGCTCATGGAGCGTCTCAGTGCTTCGGACACGGTGCGGCAGTGCTTCGTCGCCCATGTCTACGAGTACTTCCGCGGCCAGTCTCGACTCGAGGCGGACGGCTGCGCACTCAACGAGGCACACGACGCTCTCAGCAATGCAGAGGGCGACATCGCACAGGCGATTGCTGCTTTCTTCTCGTCGGACGAGTTCCTCGTCCGCGTACCGGCGGAGACGATCTAATGGCCATGAACCGGCGACAAATGATTCGAATGCTTGGTCTCGGCGCCGGCGCGTCGTTCTTGGCGCCCTGGGCCGAACGAACCCTGTCCTATGCCGCCGGGCAGGCGGCTGCTCCACGGAAGCGACTCATCGTCTTTGCAGTGAGCGGCTTTGATCCTGGCGGCTACACACCCGTCGAGGTTTCGAGCGGGCGCACTCAGGGAAAGGACAGCTTGCCGTCTTCCGTGAGTCCGATGACCAACTTCAGCTGGCCCTCGATGTTCTCTCCGATCGAAGACTTGAGGCAGAACGCCATCATCATCGACGGGCTCACCAATCCGATTACCGGCGGCTCAACGCTCCACGGCTGCGGCTTCGGCGCACTTACCTGTCAGCACCCACAGGGTGATGCGGCCTCGCTTGCTCCGCCTCGTGGTTCTTCGATCGACCAGTACATGGCCCAGACCCTCAGTGCGAATGCGCCAAAATCATCGCTTCTGTTCGGGATCTCCCATCGCGCCTTCGCGAAGGGCTGGGACCGGGAAGCATCGCTGTTCTCGGCAGGCACGGGTCAGTCCCTCGGACACGCCACCAAGGCGAGTGTCCTCCGCAACGAGATCGCCGGGCTGGCAGCACCGGACGCAGGCCCCGACTTGGAAACCGGTCGGCGCGAGGCCCTTCGCGATGCTCTCAACGCGGACTTCGGGCGCCTCCGCGCGCGTCTCGCCGGGCCCGAGCGTGAACGGCTCGACGTCTACGAGTCCGCGATCGTCGAGTTCGATCGCCGCTTCCAGCTGCGAGAGTCCGTGTCCTGTGGCAGCCCGCCAGCCGCCCAGAACAACACCCCGAACTCTCGAATGGAGTCCATGATGGATATGGCCACGCTTTCGCTCGAGTGTGGCCTCACGAACGTAGTTGGAGTCGCGGTAGGGACCGCAGACAACCACGACGAGCACCTGCCCCGGTACGATGGAGTCGGGGAGATCCCAGTCCACGACTACGGCGGAAATCGTTATGGCCAGCTCATGGACGAGCTACATCAGTTCCACTGGACGTTGCTTCGTCGGACGCTGGACACGCTCGATCAGTCGGACGCTCCCGATGACGAGACGTACATTCTCTATGTGAGCACGCGCGGCACGAGCGTGAACAGCAGCCACCATGCTCAGCTCGAGCGATGGCCGGCGTTGCTCTATGCCAAGTCGCCCAACGTCGACTTCGGCGGGCGCTTCCTGCGGTACCCGGGCAGGGAACGGAGCTTCGCGGAGCTCTGCAAAAGCCTGGCTCAGGTCGCGGGCGTCTGTCCCAGCGGCTTCGCAACCGGGGCAAGCGTGGCCGGACCCGTCAACGGGCTGCTGCCAGAGGTCGTCGGCAGCTCCACCGCAGCTTGCGGCTGAGCCACTCAGCCCGCCCAGTCGAGAGAGCCTTCGCCCGTAACCTCGTCGAAGTTGGAGCACCGCAGCTCGACACCCATCCAATCCGACAGGATCGCTAGGTCGGCGTCGAACAGTTCCTCGGCACGCCGTCGATCTGCATCAGTCAGCTCCGGACGCTTCTTCATGCTTAGCCTCGACTTCACGGCATCTCGGAAGGTCTGTGGCACCAATCGACGACGCAGGAACTCCATGGGCTTCGAGTCTACCAGTAGCTCGTAGCCGGCGAATCGCCGGATCCGTTCTGCGGAGACATTCTGAGCCCCCAAGCTCTGGTTCCATCGCAGCGTGCCCTCGTAGCCGATGTGGCGGGCGATGCGCTGAAGCTCTCGGTCGGGGTTCTCTCTCAACGGGCGGAAGAACACCGGAAGGATCCGGTCCTTACCGAACGCTTCGAGGTAGGGCTTCAGCTGATACGCGTAGCGGCCGTAGTTGATCAGCTCCGGATAGGAGTTGATCGCTTCCCCAATGTCACAGCGAAAGATGTTCTGCGTCCATTGGTGAATGTAGTGAGACACCAAGCGATCGACGGGATGCCGCATCACGTAGATCAGCTTCACGTCCGGAACGCAGGATCGCATACGAGCCACCGTCTCGGAATACTCTGGAAGCTTCGTGTAGTGCGTGCTGCTTTCCATGAGCAGATCCGAGGTGCCCGCCTCCGAGAACAGACCGGAGTACCAATCGAACCCGCGCGCGTACTGATCATCGTCGCTGAAGTAGTTCGGTTCCTTGGGGTCGGACCCGTAGATTCCTGAGTGCGAGGCTAGCTGAGTGTGCAAGGTACTGGTCGCGCACTTCATTGCCCCGATGATGATGAAGTCGGGCTTTCGGTTCACTTGAGATTGCATTGCTTCGACAAAACCACCGATTATACTTTTCTTTGCTGAGCTCTTCGTGAGCCGAGAACTGTATGCAGTCCCCTGTTTTCATTGTAGGCGCATTGCGCTCGGGCACCACGCTTCTGCGGCTGATGGTCGACCATCACCCGGACATCTGCATCTTCGGCGAGTTCGAGTACGCGGTCCGGTGGATCGAGGACGGCAATCCTCCGCCTCTGCACGAGTATCACCGTCAGCTTCGAGCAGATCGCGTGTTTCGGGCGGACGGGCTCGAGATCGACCCATCCCTCGACTACCAGGGCCTCGTGCGCAGCTTCCTGCAACAGGCCACCGAGTCGAGCGGGAAGCCCATCCGAGGTGCGGCGATCCACTCGAATTTCCACGAGCTTCCCCCTCTGTTTCCCGATGCGAAGCTCATTCACTTGCTTCGCGACCCAAGAGATGTCTCGCGGAGCTGCATCGGGATGGGTTGGGTCGGAAACCCCTATTACGGTACGAAATATTGGATGGAGCCGGTGTTGCGCTGGAGAGCGCTCGAGCCCTCCCTCTCTCCCTCGCAGAAGCACGAGCTGAGATACGAAGACTTGATCCGAGATCCGGTGGGAGAGCTCACCAAAATATGCGAGTTCTTGGGCGTCGACTTCGACGAGGCGATGCTGAGCTATCCGGGCGATAGCACGTACGCCTCTCCCGATGTCGGCCTCGTGGAGCAGTGGCGCCGGAAGTTGAGCGACGACGAGGTCATGTGGATCGAGTCGGTGTGCTCGCCGCTCATGGATGAGGTCGGGTATGCATCCGAGCACTCGAAACCGCAACGACCCACGGGCTTGACCGCGGCCAAACTCGCCATTCAGAACCGGCGCTCCCGAATTCAGCGCAACATCGATGTCTATGGCCTCCCGCTTTACGTTTCCTGGCAACTCGGGAAACGAATGCCACGGAACGCCCTTCAGAAGAGGATCCTCCGCCGCGTTCAGGACGTCGATACGAGCCGGCTCAAGTGAGCGCA
>Ga0316189_10002669_pt1 | contig 17443 bp, 11 predicted proteins | sample LowCovwburrow_MG_FD_204930 | JGI IMG/M metagenome (GOLD analysis project Ga0316189, IMG submission 204930) | Coastal sediment microbial communities from Maine, United States - Lowes Cove worm burrow | ecosystem: Environmental > Aquatic > Marine > Coastal > Sediment | place: USA: Maine...
CCGTCCGAGGGGCCGGAGTCGGTACCCTAGCGGGCCTCGAGGATAGGAGCGAGCGCAGGGTCGCGCAGGAGGATTTCGAGCAGAAGATCCGGCGTCGGGCTGAGCGATAGCGCGAGGTCGAGCGATGCCTCGGCGCTCGCCGGATCCGCGAGCTCGAGGTGGAGGCGGGCGAGGTTCACCTCGATCTCCGCGTGGAGCTCCTTGTCCGCCGAGTCGCGAGCATGGGCCTCAGCGGCGAGGAGGTCGACCAGGGCTCGCTTGGGCTCACCGACGTGGTGCCAAGCCCGGCCGCGGGCGGCGAGGAGGAGCGCGGCGCGGGGGTCCTCCGCGGTGACGCCGAGGCGCTCGAGCTCCTCGATCAAGGTGCGGGTGACATAGGGGTCGCCCGGGTGCTGGGCGATGGTCCCGGCCCAGGCGGCGAGGAGGAGCTCGGTGAAGCTGCCTTCGAGCGCCTCGCGGAGGAGCGGGGCGAGCTCCTCCGCGAGGCGGAGGAGGCGGCGCAGATCGGGGCGCTCTGCCGGCGGTCGCGGGTCGAGCTCGAGGTTGGTCGCCAGCGCCTCGCGGGAGCTGCGGAGATCGCCGCGGCGGACGTGGGCCAAGGCGCGCCAAAGCTCGTGCTCGGGGGGGCCGTCGACGATCGTGGCCAGGGTCGCGAGGGCCGCGGCCGTCTCTCCGTCGGCGAGGAGACGCGCGCCGGTGGCCGCCGGCTCGTTCTCGGAGGACGTCGGTGCAGAGAGGGTCGCGCCGCGAAGCTCGAGCTCGGTGAAGTCGACGGTGATGTGGGTCCCCGCGTCGTCCTTGCGCCCACCGGTCGCGATCTCGAGGGTGTAGGGGCCGGGCGGGAGAGCCTCGGGGAGGCTGCTGTGGAGCTCGCTCGGCTGGGGGGTGTCGAGGCGGCAGGTCGACGCGTCACGGCTCGGGATGATGGTCAGCGTGAGCGTGTGCTCGAAGCGCTGGCCTATCTCCTCGCTCGGCGCGGCGAGGAGAAGACCGCTGCCGTCGTCGCGGTTGTGGGTGAGGCAGCCGACCTGATGCTCGTAGACCTCGGCGCCGCCGATCGTGTTGAGCCAGAAGCCGGCGATCCTCTCGCCGTCGCCGCCGCGGATCGAGACATCGAGGGCGCCTGCGAATTCGCTGTGGACGACCGCGAAGGCGGCCTTGAGCACCAGCGGGCCGCCGTCCCAGAGGAGCGGGAGGCGGGCAATGGGGGTCGTCTTTCGGGCGGCCCGTACCCGCAGGGTGTCGCTGCTCGGATCGCGGCGGACGGCGAGCGGGTCGAGGATCTCCCAGCTCGGCGCGAGCGGAGACTCGAAGGTGAGCACCGAGCGCGGCGCTGCGTCGACGATATGCGCTAGGTCGGCCGGGCGGAGCTGGTCGGGGAGGTGGAGATCGGGGTCGGCGCGGACCAGCGCGAGGACGGCCTCATCGTAGCGTCCGAGGCGGATCAAGGAGGGGGCAGAGTCGACGTCGGCCTGGGACCCCGGGTGGCGATCATCGGCTCGGTAGAGGGCGAGCGCGCGGCTGTCATCGCCGGATGCGGCGTAGAGCTCGGCGGCGCGGGTCTCGGTCGCCCGTCGTTGATGGCCGGGCTCGGTGCGGAGGGCGGTCGCCTGGAGGGCCGCGGCCGCGGCCTCCGCCTGACCTATCGACGCCATGCGTTCGGCGCGACGCCAGCCATCACGGAGATCGTCGTCGGTCAGGCCCTCGGGCAGGCGCGCCGGGGGGGCGGCTGTGTAGGGCGGCGGCAGGGGCTGATCGGCGAGGCCGATCGCCCAGAAGCTGTTGAGCTCGGAGTGATCGCGGACGATCAGCTCGGGTTCCGGATCATCATCGAGGTCGGCCACCGCGAACGCGTGGAGGCCGAGGAGGCGAGCCGGGCTGAAGCTGTGTTCGCACTGCCGCAGGACGATCATCATCCGCCCGAGCGCGCTCTCGTCGGTGTTCGCGTTGAGGACGAGATCGTCGAGGCCGTCGCCGTCAAAGTCGCCGACCAGGAGGTCTCCGGGGAAGTTGCGGGCCGGGGTGGCGAAGTCGGCGAGGGGGTCGACATAGCCGCGCGGGAGGAGGTGCTCACCGTCGAAGGCGAAGAGGTACACGCCCGCGGGCTCGCCCGTATGCGGCGCGGCCGGGAAGACTCGGCGGTTGGGCCAGCGGTCGTCCTTGAGGGCGGCGAGGAGCGGCCGCTCCTCGCTGTCGCTGAGCACTGCGAGGCTCGCGACGTTGCCGAGCTGGACCCTGTCTACGGGCTCCAGTCCCTCTCCGTCGGGGCGGAGGATCCGGAGATCGTAGGCGTGCCAGGGGCCGAGGGCGGCGATGAGCTCCTGCTCGCCGTCGCCGTCGAGATCGGCGATCGCGAGGGCGTTGATGTCGGAGCGGCTGGCGTCGATCGACCGCTCGGCGACCTCTAGATGTGGCGCCTCACCGGCTGGTCGCCGGAGGACGTGGAGACCGCGGCGGTAGGCGGCGAGGCCGACATAGAGGTCGTCGCTCCGGTCGCCGCTGAGATCGCCGCTGACCGCCGCGTAGGGGGGGGACTGCGCCGGGGTCCGCCATAGCTCGTCGAAGCGGTCGCCGACCCTGTGGAGGCGGAGATGAGCGTCGCCGTAGGTCAGAACCAGCGGGCGGCCAGGGACCGGCAGAGCATGGCCTAGGCCCGAGGGGAGCTCGTGACGGAGGAGGAGGCGGAGCTCGCGGTCGAGGACGACGACGGCGTGCAGGTCGTCGGATACGAGGATGAGCTCGTCGATCCCGTCATCGTCCGTGTCTGCGAGGTTGGCCGTCGAGATCCGATAGTTGAGGCGGCGGCCGTGGGTCAGCGGCGCGACGAGCCTCGCGAGCGCCGCTTGCTCGCTCTTGACCCCGGAGGGGGGCGCATCGCCGAGGCTCGCGGAGCGGGTGGCGATGGCGTGCTGGAGGCGGAGCTCGGCCAGGCGCGCGCTCGCCTCGCCCTGGGCCTCGCCCAGCCGCTCATCGAGCTCGGCGAGGAGGGTCCCGAGGGCCCGCCAGTCGCGGCGGGTGAGGGCGAGCTCGGCGAGATCGAGGAGCGTCTGGCGGGTAAGCTCGTTGTCGTTGGCGTTCGCGTAGGCCTGACCGTAGGCAGCATAGGCGCCGGCTGTGTCGCCTCTTGTGCGGGCCGCCGCGCCGCGCTCGATCCAGGCCTTGGTCAGGGCTCGGGTGCCGCGATGATCGACGGCGCTGGCGAACGTGTTGAAGATCCGCTCGCTCTCGGCGGCCCGCTGGCGATCGTCGGCGAGGGCGTCGATCGACTCGATCTGGGCGGCGGTCGATCGCCAGCGCTCCTCTGCGATCCGCTCGTGACGGTCGCTCTGCCAGCGATCGTAGATCCTGAGCGCGACCGTCGGCGCGAGGGCGAGGATCGTGAGGAGCGTGAAGACGCCAGCGGCGATGAGCAGCGCCTTCCTGCGCCGCCGCACGGGATCGTCGGTCAGGGCGCTCAGGAGCGCCTCCATGCTCTGCCAGCGGGCGCCGGGATCGACGTCGAGGCCGCGGCGGATGATCTTCCGCATGCGCGGCGGGATGACCCCTCGCGGCGGGGTCTGATACTCGCCGCGGATCACCGCGTTGGCGAGCTTTGAGTGGGTCTCGCCGACGAAGGGGCGTTGGCCGTAGAAGGCCTCGTAGAGCGAGACGCAGAGGGCGTAGATGTCGCTCCGCGCGTCGGCGGGGCGGCCCATGTGCTGCTCTGGCGACATGTAGCCGGGGGTGCCGAGGATCGTCCCGGTCGCGGTGATCGCCGCGAGCTCGCCGAGGGCTTCGTGGGCTGCGGCGGCGGCGTAGTCGAGCTCCTGCTCGCTCGTCGAGCCGGTCGGGCGGGCGAGGCCAAAGTCGAAGACCCGGACCCTGCCGTCGTCGTCGACCATGACATTGTCCGGCTTGAAGTCGCGGTGCACGATCCCCGCGGCGTGGGCCGCCGCGAGCCCCCGACCGGCCTCGACGAAGACCCGGAGGATCGCCTTGTGGCTCCGGCTCTCGGCGCGGAGCCAGGTCCGCAGCGTCTGCCCCGAGATGAACTCCATCGCCATGAAGACCCGCCCCTCGGAGATCCCGACGTCGTGGACGCCGACGACGTTGGGGTGGCTGAGGCGGGCCAAGGCTTGGGCCTCGCGGTGCATGCGGTTGGCAGCGGTCGCGCTGGTGTTGCGCTCGCTCAGCACCTTCAGCGCCACCTTCCGATCGAGGTGCTCGTCGTAGGCGGCGTAGACCACACCCATCCCGCCGCCGCCGAGCATTCGCAGCAGCGCGTAGCGATCGATCCGCGCCGCCGTCTCCGACGAGCCGCGGATCGGCTCGCGCTCGCGGTCGCCGAAGGGGAGGGGGGTCGTCGTGTTCACGTCGGGCCCCGGCTCGCCGCCGATGCTCGTCGATGCCATTCTTCCTTGTGTATCGTGCTTCTCGCGGGCGCGCGAGGCGGTGCGAACGCAGTCAGGTGGTGTCGCCAAGCCCCAGGGGGGGACGGGGTGGACCACAATGTGTCTTTTGGGACATGAAACATGGTCGCGGAGTCGCGCGAGTGGGTTCATTGTTGACCGCAAAGACCGCGGCGAAGACCGCGGCGAAGACCGCGGCGAAGACCTCGGCAAAGAGAAGCGCGGTCATGCGCTCCTGCGGAGCTTCCCGTCTTCGCAGCCCGGAATTGCGCGGGCCAGTGGTCGTCATCGCGCGAGAGCGCGGCGCGGGCGCCTGACACTGTTCTCAGGGACAGACTCGGGTGGTAGATCTTGCCGAGTGGATGAGCCTGAGGATGTGCCGGCGGAGTCGAGGGAGCACCCGCTCGGGGCTGTGAACCTGTCCTTCGAAGACTCCGAGCTCCGCGCTCGTGAGCTGGTGCGGATGGTCCAGGCGCGGAGCTGCGCCCCGGGGCCGATCCAAGAGCGCCTCGCGGAGCTCGTCCTCTTGCTCGAGGGCCTGCGCTTGCCGCGGGAGCGGGCGCTCCTCTTCGACGAGGCGGAGCTGATCCTAAAGCAGCTGGAGCATGAGCCGCCCAACCTGGTCCTCGCCGATCGTCTGCTCACGCATCTGAAGGCGCGGAGCGGTCGGCCGCAGGTGCAGCGCCTGCTCCGGCTGGTGATGTCGGCGGCCCCCCATGTCATCGTCGCGGCCGGCGCAATCATGGCGATGGTGATCTCGTTTGTTCTCACCCACGTGATCATCCCGCTGACCCCTCGGACTGACCTGCTCACCCTCCAGCTGGTCACGGAGGCCGGCTTCGTCGGGGCGCTGACCAGCTTGATGCTGCGTTTTCATGCGATCCGCGCGCGATGGCAGCTCTCGACCCGAGACGCCTTCTTCGAGGGCTTCTTTCGGCCCTTTATCGGCGTCTTCTTCGCCTGGATGATCTACTACCTGCTCGACGCGGAGCTCTTCCCCTTCCGCCCTGCGGCCGGCGCCTCCAAGACCCAGCTCTACATCGGTCTGGCCTTTGTGACAGGCTTTAGCGAACGGTTGGCGGCGAGCGTCGTCGAGGGCCTAGTCGCGCAGGCCTCGGGCGACCGCGACGCGGGCGGCGGGTCGAAGAGATGAGCGCGGCAGAGCTCGAGCCACGGCAGCCTGGGCATCGAGTCGCGCGGACGTCGAGAGGTGAGGGGGTCTGCCTGCCCGCCCGTTCGGGAGGGGTCGCTGTCGGATCCTGTACCTTCCCGCGGCGGAATTGCCGAGGACGAGGCGAGGGCGAGCCGCTATTGTGGAGCGCTCCGTGGAGTACAGATGTCCCGCAAAGATCGCCTCACCATCGTCTTCCTCGTCTTCACCCTCTGCGCGGCGCTGAGTCTCGAGCTCTACTGGTTCACCTACCGCGATGAGCTGGTCGTCCGGGCGGAGACCGAGTGGATGGCCAAGCTCTTCCGGATCTACGGCGATGCGGATCGGGGGATCTACGACCAGGTGACGCCGATGGCGGTCGGCCAAGAGGCGATCAACATCTTCATCACCCAGCTCTTCAACCTGTGGTTGATCGTCGCGATCATCGCCCGCAAGCGCTATCGCTACGTCCTCCAGCTCGGGCTCGGCTCCTACGTCGCCTACTCGGTGGTCCTCTACTACGCCTCTGCCCACCTCACGGGCTATCCGGACATGCGCTACCGTTCGCTGTGGACCTTTGGGCTCCTCTACGGGGCAAACTTGCCGTGGCTGCTCGGCTACGGGGCGCTCGCCTGGGCCGCGGTCGGCGGGCTTGGCCGGGGGCTGCGCGGCGAGCTTGACCGTGATTAGACCGCGGCTAGGCCGAGACTGAGGCTGGAACCAGACTCGCCCGCGCTTTGGGCCAGCTCAGGGGCGTGACCGTCCGCGGCGACCATCGGTCTTGCGCTGCGATCGCGGCCCGGGCGGGCGAGGGGGCGATCACGAGCGTGCTAGTGTCGCGCCCGTGTCGATCTTCGCTCTCGGATCTACCGGTCGTCGCTCCCCTCGGAGCGCTCTCTTCGCGCCGCTCCGCCGCCTCCTCGCGGGGGGATGTCTGTTCGCGTTGATCGGCGCCGCAGGGGTCGGCTGCAAGGCAGGCGAGGACTCCGCCGCACCACAGCCCGAGGCGGCCGGCGTCGAGGCTTCGGTCGCGGTCGAGACCGCGTCGGCGGCGGAGGGCTCGGGCTCGGGGCCTGGGAGCGCGGCCTTGGTCGCCGCCGCGGATCGGACGGAGGAGGATCGGGCGCTCGACGCCCAGCGGCACCCTCAGGAGCTCCTCGACTTCATCGGTCTGGGGCCGGGGATGAAGGCCGCGGATCTGATGGCGGGGTTCGGCTACACGACGGAGCTCCTCGCCCGGGCGGTCGGGCCTGAGGGGGTCGTCTACGGCCAGAACAACGCCTTTGTCCTCGAGCGTTTCGCCGAGGCCGGCTGGAGCGAGCGTCTCGCCCGTGAGGCGATGGCCAAGGTCGTCCGTGTCGATCGGGAGCTCGAGGATCCCTTGCCGCCGGAGGCGGAGCAGCTCGACGCGGTGGTGATGGTGCTCTTCTATCACGACAGCGTGTGGATGAAGACGGATCGAGCGGCGATGAACAGGGCGATCTTCGCCGCTTTGCGGCCGGGCGGCGCCTATGTGGTCATCGATCATGCGGGGCGACCGGGGACCGGCACTAGCGAGGCTCAGACCCTCCATCGGATCGAAGAGGCGACGGTCCGCGAAGAGCTGACGGCGGCGGGCTTCGAGTTCGCGGCTGAGGCCGACTTCCTCCGCGACCCGGGCGACGCGCGGGACTGGAACGCAGCGCCGCGGGCCGCCGCGGAGGCGGGCAAGCGCGGCGAGAGCGATCGTTTTGTCCTCAAGTTCATCAAGCCGGTGACGCCGGGGTGAGCCGTCGGCAGCCGGAAAGCGCGTGGTGATGGGGATCCGTGCCCTCCTGAGGGAGCCGCTCGTCCACTTCTCGGTCCTCGGGGGTCTGCTCTTCGCGGTCAACCTATGGCTCGGCGATGACCTCCAGGAGGGCTCGGTGGTGGTCGTTGACCAGGCGTGGGTCGCCGGCGTCCAGGCGGGTCTCGGCCGCGGGCTCGGGCGGGCGCCGACGACCGAGGAGCTGGCCGAGGCGCTGAGCGCCGCCGTCGACGACGAGCTGCTCTTCCGCGAGGGGTTGGCGCTGGGCCTCGATCGCGGCGATCCGATCGTCCGCCGACGGCTGATCCAAAAGACCCGCTTTCTCCACGAGGACAGGGCCGATCTCGAGGGGGTGAGCGATGAGAAGCTCGCGGCCTACCTCGCCGATCACAGTGAGCGCTATCTCGGGGCTGCGCGGCTCAGCCTCACCCACGCCTTCGCGGCGACGGATCGTCACGATGATCCCGAGGCGAAGGCGGCTGGGCTGCTCGCAGAGCTCCGCGCTGGCGGGGCGCTTGAGGGGCTCGGCGATCCCTTCCCCCACGGGCAGCGGATCGGCCTGCGCACACCCGCTGATCTCGAGGCGCTCTTCGGTCAGGGCTTCGCCGCCGGGCTCGTCGGCGTCGGGGTCGGCGAGACCGTCTCGCTGCGGTCGAGCTACGGCTGGCATGTTGTCCGGGTCGAGGAGCGTGAGGCCGCGTCGCTGCCTCCGCTCGCCCTGATCCGGGCTCGGGTCGAGCGCGACCGTGCGGAGGAGCTGCGTGAGCGCGCCGCCAAGGCGGGGCTGGAGCGGCTGCGTGAGGGGGCACAGCTCGTCCTCGAGGTCGAGGATGAGGGGCTGCGTGCGGCGCTCCAGGAGGTCCTCTAGGTGTTTCTGAGGGGCGGTCGGGGCGGTCGGGGCGATCGCCGGAGCGCGGGGCTGATCGCCCTCGCGGTCCTCCTCAGCCCGGCGCTCAGCCCTGCCCATGAGCTGCGGCCGGCGATGCTCCGGGTCGACCTCGTCGCGCCGACCGACGACTCGGGCGATGTGCTCGTCGAGCTTCACCTCCGCCTGCCGCCGCAGGTGAGTTCGGCCTTCGCGGCGAAAATTCAGCCCCGTCTGCCGCCGACGTGCACGCTCGGAGCTCCGGAGGTGACGGCCCAGCGGCGGAGCTGGCGGGGTCGCTGCGAAGGGGGGGCGCCTTTGGGAGCGCTCACCTTGGAGGGGCTTGGGCGCGGGCTCGAGGTCGTCGTCGATCTTCGGCGGACGGGGGGGCGCTCAGGCGTACCTGCGACCACAGCGGTCCTCCACGGCAGCGCTGCGAGCCTGTCGCTCGGGACCGGTAGGGATGCCGGGGCTGGGCCGAGCTCCGGCGCTGCGACGGCCTCGGGCTATCTCGGTCTCGGGGTAGAGCACATCTTCGCCGGCCTCGATCATCTCTTCTTCGTCGTCGGTCTTGTTCTCCTCGGCACCCGCTCTCCGGCGGGCGAGGCTGGGAGCGTGCAGATCGCCGGGTCCTGGGGGGGGCTCCCGTCGCAGGCTCAGCTCCGGCTCCGGCTCCGGCTCCGGCTCCTGCTCCGGGTCCTGGGGTTGCTGACGGCCTTCACCGTCGCCCACTCGCTGACCCTCGCCGCGGCCGCGCTCGGTTGGCTCCGCCTGCCGCCGGCCCCGGTCGAGGCCTGCATCGCCCTATCGATCGTCCTCCTCGCCCGTGAGGTGGTTCGGTCCGAGCCGCAGATGAGCTCGCCGTGGGGCTTCGCCTTCGCCTGTGGACTTCTCCATGGTCTCGGTTTTGCCGGCGCGCTCGCTCAGATAGGTCTACCCAGCGAGTCGATCGTCAGCGGTCTGCTCCTCTTCAACCTCGGGGTAGAGCTCGGTCAGGTCGCGGTCGCCCTCGCGACGCTGGTCGGCCTCTTGGGCCTCTTGGGCCTCGGCGCTCCGCGGCTCGGCGCCTCCGCGGACCGAGCTGTGCGGATCGTTCTCGGGACCGCGCTGGGCTCGCTCGCGGTCGCCTGGACGCTCGATCGGGCCCTCAGCATGGTCCGCTAGAGCGCCGAGCGGCGGAGCTCGGTCTGGTGAGGACTGGCCGGCGCAGGGCTGCTGTGCGACGCTCGCAGGCGCCCATGGTCCCGCGTACGACCTCCGTACTCTTCGCGTTTGCGCTCGGGTCTGCGCTCGGGCTGTGCAGCTGCGCCGAGCCGCCTGCGCCCTGGGTCGACGAGCGCGAGCCCTGCGACGACAACAACCCAGAGCGCAACCTCTACTGGGGCGACCTCCACATCCACTCGTCCTACTCGTTCGACGCCTGGATCGACGACGTTCGGGTCGATCCCGCCCGGGCCTACCGCTTCGCCGCCGGCGAGGCGGTCGCCCTCCCGCCCTTCAACGAGGCCGGCGAGGGCACCCGGCCGCTCGCCCTCGATCGGCCGCTCGACTTCGTCGCCGTCACCGACCACTCGGAGTATCTGGCCGAGGTTGAGGGCTGCACGACGCCGAGCTCGGCGATCTTTGAGGCCGACCGCTGCGTCGCCTTCCGCGAGGCCTCGCCCTCCGCCTTCGTCAACTTCGGCCTCGGCCTCGACGGCGACGCTGCCGATCATTCGCCGGCGCTCTGCGGCGACGGCAAGCTCGACTGTCCGGCGGTCACCGGCGAGGTCTGGTCGCGGATCCAGTCGGCCGCAGAGGCCGCCTACGATCGGACCGCGGCCTGCGAGATGACGACCTTCATCGCCTACGAGTGGTCGGGCTCGCGGGACCTCTCCAACCTCCACCGCAACGTCATCTTCCGCTCGAGCCAGGTGCCGGCGACGCCGATCTCGCGCTTTGACGCGAAGACGCCGCACAGCCTCCTGACCCGCCTTCAGTCGGAGTGCCGCGACGGGATCGACGGCTGTGAGGTGATGTCGATCCCGCACAACTCCAACTGGTCCAACGGCCAGCTCTTCTTCCCGGACTACCCCGAGGGCGAGGACGAGGCTGGGGCCGCGGCCCTCCGCGCCGACCTCGAGCCGCTGGTCGAGGTCTTCCAGCACAAGGGGGACTCGGAGTGCATCAACGGTCTCTCGGGGATCCTCGGCTCGGCCGACGAGTTCTGCGACTTCGAGAAGCTGAGGCCGCCACCGGTCGAGGACTGCGGCGACGGGACCGGGACCCAAGGGATGGTCGGCGTCGGCTGTGTCTCGCGCCTCGACTACCTCCGCGGGGTGCTCCTGGAGGGCCTGCGAGAGGAGGAGCGGATCGGCGTCAACCCCTACCTGCTCGGCGTCATCGCCAGCACTGACACCCATAACGGCACCCCCGGGGCGGTCGCCGAGGACGAGTTTGTGGGGCATTTTGGCAGCCGTGACGCGACGCCGATCGATCGCCTGATGGGGGCGCGGCCGGCCGGCGCCCGCAACAGTCCGGGCGGGCTGGTCGCGGTCTGGTCCGAGGAGAAGAGCCGCGGGTCGATCTTCGACGCCCTCAAGCGGCGCGAGACCTACGGGACCAGCGGTCCGCGGATCGCCGTCCGCGTCTTCGGCGGCTGGGACCTGCCAGATGATCTCTGTGAGCGTCCTGACCTGGTCGCGGCTGCCGACGCTGCTGGCGTGCCGATGGGTTCGGCGCTGCCGGCCCTCACCGCTGGCGAGAGCGAGAGCGGCCCGAAGATCGTCGTCTCCGCCCTCCGTGATCCGGGCAGCGCCGTTCGCCTCGGGGCTCCGCTGCAGCGGGCGCAGGTGATCAAGGGATGGCTCGACGGCGGCGGCGAGGGGCATATCGAGGTCTTCGACGTCGCCGGCGGGGACAACGGCGCGAGCGTCGACCCGGCGACCTGCGAGCCTGTCGGCGCTGGCGCAGACTCCCTTTGCGCGGTCTGGCAGGATCCGAGCTTTGACCCGGCCGCTCGGGCCTTTTATTACGTCCGCGTCCTCGAGAACCCGACCTGTCGCTGGAGCACCCGCGACTGCCTGGCGCTCGCCGAGGGGGAGCGGCCGGATCTTTGTGATGACCCGACGATCGAGCAGACGATCCAGGAGCGGGCCTGGACGAGCCCGATCTGGTACGGCCCCGCGACGGACCCTTAGGGGGTCTGGGTACGCCCTTGGCGACGAAGCTACGTCGCCAAGGCTGAGTCGCGCAAGCCCGGTCGCGCAGGACGAGCCGACCGAGGGTCAGCGCCTGGGCTTGGCCCTTGTTGCATCGTCGCCGCCGACGAGGGCCTGGGCTGACGCGCGCAGAGACTCCGTCGCAGGTCGCATGTCGAGCTCGAAGTCTGCGAGCGCCCGCTCACTCGGCCGACTTGTTGCGCTTCGGCACCAGGTTGCGGACGACGATCCGCTTGCCGTAGCAGAGCGCCACATCCCCGGCCGCGAGGCAGAAGGAGCCGCCAGGGTTGGGGATGACGACGCTCCCGCGCTGGACGCTGAGGACGAGGACATCACGATCGCGGAGATCGAGCTCGCTGAGGGTCTTCCCCGCGAGCGCGGAGTCGACCGGGACGGGGACCTCAGCGACCCCGTAGCCCTTGGCTAGGGTCAGGCGTTGGCGAACGTCGACCTCGGGGAAGGCGACGTGCTCCTCGATCGAGTCGATGATCAGGCCGGCGACGTCGACCTTGGTCGCGCCCTCGATCCCCTCGAGCCCCGGCGAGGAGTTGACCTCCATCACCAGCGGTCCGTCCTTGCCCTCGAGCATGTCCACGCCGGCGACGTGGAGGCCCATGATCTGGGCGGCTCGGATCGCCGTGCGCTCGTAGGCCTCGTCGAGCTCGATCGCCTCGGTGACCCCGCCGCGGTGGACGTTGGAGCGATACTCGTCGCCCTTCGCGATCCTGCGCATCGCCGCGACGACGCGGTCGCCGATGACGAAGGCGCGGACGTCTCGACCGCGGCTCTCGGCGACGAACTTCTGGATCAGGACGTTTTGCCGGGTTCTCTGGAGGGTTTCGATGATCGCCTCGGCGATCTTGACCGAGTCAGCGAGGATCACGCCGATGCCCTGGGTCCCCTCGAGCAGCTTGAGGACGACAGGTGTTCCGCCGACGCTCTCGATCGCCGGGAGCACGCCGTCTCGATCGTGGACGAAGGCGGTCGCCGGCAGGCCGACGCTGTGCCGGCTGAGCACCTGGCTCGCGCGGAGCTTGTCGCGGGAGACGCCGATCGCGTGTGAGGTGTTGAGGGTGAAGACCCCCATCTGCTCGAGCTGGCGGACGACCGCGAGACCGTAGAAGGTGACCGATGCGCCGATCCGCGGGATGATCGCGTCGACCTCGGGGCAGGGCTGGTTTTTGTAGGTGAGGCTCGGCTTGCCGTGCTCGACTAGGATGTTGAACTTCAGCGTGTCGAGGGCCTGGGCTTCGTGGCCACGCTCCTCGGCGGCCGCGACCAGGCGACTGGTGCTGTAGTTGGTCGGCTCACGGGAGAGGATGCCAATCTTCATGGACGGTTCTCAGCGAGGACTATACGCGAGCTGGTCGACGCGAGAGGGTAATAGAGGGTCTCTTCACCCTGTCGCTCAGGTCGTCCGCTGATCATCGGCAACGTGCTCCTGGAGGGCGCGGGGACCTGCGCCCGCTCCCCGCTCCCCCGTCACAGCGGGCCAAATGCCCAGCGTTGGCCGGGTGAGCGGGGGGGCGGGCGAGCGCGGCGCGACGACCCGTCGGGCGTTCATCACCGCGGCTCAGGGCCTCCTGGGGGAAATTTCACGTCGTAGTGTGGAGGTTCACCCGCGGGTTACGAGCCTCAGGCAGACTGTGTGGGTGGGGGGAGCCATGCTAGAGAGCCTGTCGGGTCGATGCCGTCTGCGCTGGGGAGTCGGCGCTGTCGGGGCGATCGTCGCCCTCGCGCTGTGCACCTGCGCCTGTCGTCGTGAGAGCGGCGAGATGACGGTCGCGGGCGTCGCTGCGGAGGGGCGGCCCGCCGGTGCGAAGTCGGAGGAGCAAGATCGGAGGGGCGCGGAGCCGACCGAGCCGTCAACGACGGAGCTCAGCCCCTTCGAGGGGGCCCTCAGAGCGGGTTGGGGAGCGGCGGGGGTCGAGGTCGCGCCGATCGTCGATGACGGCGAGTTCTACCGGCGGATCGCCCTCGACCTGACCGGCTCGGTGCCGAGCGCAGAGGAGGCGGCGCGCTTCATCGACGACAGCGCGGAGGATAAGCGCGAGCGCCTCGTCGACGCTCTCCTCGCCAGCGATGACTATTCGCGCTACTGGGCAGAGGTCTACGCCAGCCTCCTCCTGGGCCAGGCGCTGCCGACCCAGAAGAAGCTGCGGGCGGGGATGGTCGAATGGCTTGAGAGACAGATCTCCTCAGGTCGGCCCTACGACGCGATGGTCAGCGACCTCCTGACCGCGACCGGCGACTTCTCCGGCGGGCAGGAGGCCGGCTATCTCCTCGTCCGCGGGCGTCAGAAGCAGGTCGAGGCGCTCGCGGGGGCGACCGCGCGGATCTTCCTCGGGGTCCAGATCGAGTGCGCCCAATGCCACGACCATCCCTACTATGATCAGTACAAGCAGGAGGACTTCTTCCGCTTCGCCGCCTACTTCGGCCGGACCCAGGTCCGCCAGGCGAAGAAGGACAAGAAGAATAGGAGCAAGGGCGAGCCGCCCGTGATCACGGTCAAGGAGCGGCGTCGTGGCGAGGTCCATGTGCCGCTCGCCGACGGCAGCCCGGGCGTCGCCGTCGAGCCCGGCTTTCTCGGTCGCGAGGTCGAGGCGGCCGAGGGCGAGACTCGGCGGGAGACCCTCGCGCGGGCGATCGGCGGGTCGGATCTCCTGGCGAAGGCGGCGGTCAACCGGATCTGGTCGACGATGCTCGGGCGAGGCCTGGTCGAGCCCTGGGACGACCTCGTCGGGGAGAACGACGCGAGCCACCCGGAGAGCCTGCGACTCCTCGCCGAGAGCTTCGTCAAGAGCGGCTACGATCACCGGGCCCTGCTCCGGCAGATCGCCCTCTCGTCCGCCTATCAGCGCTCGGCCGTCGGCGCCGACGATCAGGGCGAAGCGGCTCGGGTCTTCGCCCGGGCGTTGGTCCGGCCGCTCTCCGCCTATCAGCTCTTCAACAGCCTCGCGGTCGCGACCGGGCTCGGCGAGAGCGACCGCCCGAACTATCGACGGATGGTCGAGGAGAAGCGGGAGCGGGCCTTGGCCCAATACGTCTTCACCTTCGTCGACGACGAGATGGCCGAGGCCGAGAGCTTCGCGGGGAATGTCCCCCAGGCCCTCCTCCTCCTCAACGGCGAGCTCAGCAACGCTGGCGTGCGGGAGCGGGCGGGCGGTACGGTCGCGGCCGCGCGGGCGCTCGCCGAGGGCGAGGGAGGGGAGGCTGCGGCGATCGAGGCGCTCTATCTCAGCGCCTACGGCCGGCGACCCGCGGCCGAGGAGACGAGCGCGGCGGTCGACTTTATCCGCGCCTATGGCGGGGAGGAGCGGGGCCAAGGCAAGCAGGCGAAGAGGGCGAAGAAGGCGAGGGCCTACGAGGATCTCCTCTACGCCCTCCTGCTGAGCTCCGAATTCGTGACCAATCATTAGCTCATTGCGGCGGAGAAGCGGAGGATCCTATGCACACTCTCAACCGACGTACTTTCGTCCGCTTTGGCCTCGGCGGCCTCGCTGCCGCCCTTACGCGCCCCTCCTCAGCCCTCGCGACCAGTCCGGCCGTGGCGAACGCGAAGGCCAAGGCCTGCATCGTTCTCTTTATGCACGGCGGCGCGAGCCAGCTCGACACCTGGGATCCAAAGCCGGGGCGGGACACCGGCGGAGAGTTCCGGGCGATCCGGAGCGCGCTCCCCGGGGTGCGGGTGAGCGAGCATCTGCCGCTCCTCGCCAAGCGGATGCGCAAGATCGCTGTGCTCCGGAGCTTGACCAGCCGGGAGGGGAACCACGACAGGGCGCGCTACCTGATGCACTCCGGCTATCCGCCACAGGGGGGCGTCGTCCACCCGTCGCTCGGATCCCTAGTCGCGTCGTCGCGGGATCCCGGGGCCTTGCCCGGCTACGTCTCGGTCGCCGGTCCGGGGCAGGGGGGGGGGATCCTCGGGGCCCAGTACGCGCCCTTTGTCGTCGCCGATCCGACCGGTCCGGTGAAGAACCTCAAGCTCGCGCGCGGTGTCGATGACGAGCGCCTGCGCTCACGGGTCGAGATGTGGCGTCGCCTCGAGGGTCGCTATGCGGCTCGCGTCGGCGGTCCGGCGGTCGAGGGGCATCGGGCGATAGTCGAGCAGGCCCTGGCGATGATGGGCTCGCCGGAGCGCTCGGCCTTCGATCTCGACCGCGAGAGTGACGCGATCCGCCGCCCCTACGGTCCGACCCCCTTTGGCCAGGGCTGTCTGCTCGCGCGGCGCCTGGTGGAGTCGGGCGTCCCCTTCGTCGAGGTCTCGCTCAAGGGATGGGACACCCACGAGAACAACTTTGAGCGGGTCAAGAAGCTCTCCGCCGAGCTCGACGCCGGGATGTCCGCGCTCCTCGACGATCTCGACGGGCGAGGTCTCCTGGAGTCGACGCTGGTCCTCTGCGTCGGCGACTTCGGGCGGACGCCGAAGATCAACGCCCGCGGAGGTCGCGATCATTTTCCGAAGATCGCCGCGGCAGCCCTGGCCGGCGGTGGGATCCGTGGCGGTCAGGTGATAGGCGAGACCGACGCGGACGGGGTTGAGATAGTCGAGCGGCCGATCGCCGTCCCGGACCTCTTCCGCACCCTCGCAGGCCTCGTCGGCCTCGATCCCGAGGAGACCCGGATGAGCGCCGCGGGCCGGCCGCTGACGACCGTCGACGGTGGTTCGATCATCGACGGCCTGATCTAGACGGCGCTCCCGACTACCCCAGTGCCGCCGTCTCGGGAGGGCTCCGTCAGCGCCTTCGCCTCGGCGCCTGTCTTCGCTGGGAGTTCGGGGGGAGTCACTGCGCGAGCGGCCGCGAGCGCGTCGCGGAGGACCCGCGAGAGGTGCTCCTGCCAGCGGCGTGAGCTCCTGCGGGAGACCGTGACCATCGTCGTCAACCAGGCGGTCAGGCCGAAGGCGACGAGGATGAGGCCCGGTACTAGCCCGAGGGAGAGCCCCTCGCCGATCGCGACGATCAGGATGAGCGTTGGCAGGAAGGTGCCAAAGCCGAGCAGGGCCACCGCTGCGCTGCGGTTGGCGATCAGCTCGATCGCGGTCGAGTCCCCTTGCGGGGAGATCGATACGGCGAGCTGGGTGAGCTCGTCGGCGCGCCACTCGATCCCGAGGGAGGTCTCGTTGATCCGTCCCTGGAGCGCCGTCGTGTTGCGGAGGGAGCCGACGATCGCCGCCTGGCGGTCACGGCTCAGCGTGCCCTCGACCTTCCCGTGCAGGCAGCACCGGGAGGCGCCGAAGAAGGTCGTAGGCGCCGGAGGGGCCAGGCGAACGCTCCTGTCGGCGAGCGCGGCGTCGATGAAGCGACCGTCGATCCCGGCCTCACTCGCGATCTGCTTGAGCTCTTCGGTTGTGAACCCGTCGGCGCGGGCGAGACCTCGCTCCTCTGCGGAGGTGCCCGCCTCTGACTGCAGCTCGATGGCGCGGCGGAGGATATCCGCGACGTCGGCGTTGTCATGACGTTGCTCGGAGGGGTCGTCCATGGCGGCGTGGCGGCGTGGCGGCGTGGCGGCGTGGCGGCGTGGCGGCGTGGCGGCGGGGTTGCGAGGGGGCGAGGTTGCGGATTTGCGAGGGGGCGGGGTTTGCCAGGGGGCGAGGGGTTGCGAGGTTGCGAGGGCAGTGTGGGGGGAAGCGGGCGATCTGGGTAGTGGGGTCTTGCTCGATCTGAGGGTCTGGTTGTTCGAGGAGGCTGAGGTCTGCTCTCACGCCGCTCTCAGGCTCGGATCCTACGAGACGGAGCTTTCTTCGGGGTTGTAGAGCAAGATCCGCCGAGGTCGAGCGGGGCGCTGCGGCGAGCTAGGGGGGCGGGAGGTCGGGCGCCGCCTCCTGGTGTAGTCTCCCGGCGTGACCGCGCTCCACGGCCTCATCTACGCCACAATTCTCGGGTTTGGGCTCATTCAGGTGTTCCTCGCGCGCTGGCTCGCCGGGAACATGCGCGAGCTCGTCGCTCGCGGTCTGCGGGCGCCCGGGAGGGTCTGCGAGGTGCCCGCCAGGAACTCCCCGGTCAGCGGTCGGGGACGGCGATGGACCGTGAGCTTCACGGCGGCCGACGGCAG
>Ga0316189_10002670_pt1 | contig 17440 bp, 15 predicted proteins | sample LowCovwburrow_MG_FD_204930 | JGI IMG/M metagenome (GOLD analysis project Ga0316189, IMG submission 204930) | Coastal sediment microbial communities from Maine, United States - Lowes Cove worm burrow | ecosystem: Environmental > Aquatic > Marine > Coastal > Sediment | place: USA: Maine...
TAGATGTAGAGCTTTTTAATAGACAGCTAGGATTTTCTTTAGAATATTATGATGCTAATACTTCAGATTTATTGTTGGAAGTTCCAGTACCTGAAATTACTGGATTTAAATCAGCCTTACAAAATATAGGAGAGGTAAACAATAAAGGGGTTGAAATTGCCATGAAAATAGCTCCTAAGCTAGGAGATTTTAGGTGGACGTCAAACATGAATTTATCTATTAACCGAAATGAAGTAGTTGCTTTAGGGCCAACCAATGCAGATATAATTACTAACGATGCCGGAAATACATTTTGGTTAACTCGTGTAGGAGAATCTATAGGGTCCTATTTTTTATTGGTGCAAGATGGTATTTTTTCTACACAAGCAGAGTTAGATCAATATCCACACTTTGATAACACGCAAGTGGGCGATTTTAGGTTTGTAGATGTAGATGGTGATGGTGTGTTAGACCCAAGTAAAGACAGAGCAATCGTTGGGAACTTTGCTCCAGATTTTACTTACGGATTTTCAAATGCATTTAATTATAAAGGAGTCGATTTAAATATTGCTTTTCAAGGGAGTTATGGTGGTGAAATACTAAACCTTTCACGTCGTTATTTGGCATCTGCAGAGGGTAATTTTAACAGTACTACAGAAATTTTAAATAGATGGCGCTCTGAAGCTAATCCAGGAGATGGAAGTATTAATAGAGCTAATAGAAAAGCAAGTGGTAATAATGCAAGAGGTTCTACATTTCATTTAGAAGATGGAAGCTATTTAAGGCTTCAAAATATCTCCTTAGGGTATTCACTCCCTCAATCTGCACTTGATAAATTCAATCTTTCAAAACTCCGAGTATATGTTACAGGTAATAACCTACATACTTGGACGGATTATACAGGCTATAACCCTGAAGTAAACTTAAGAGGAGGAGACCAGTTAAGACCAGGAGTAGATTATGGTGTATATCCATTGGCAACTACATATTCATTAGGTATAAATGTATCATTTTAAAAAGTAGATTATGAAAAAAACAATATATAGATGTATCGCATTTTTATTAATTTTTACGAGTTGTAGCTCAGATTTCACAGAGTTAGCTCCTGAGAATTATCTAAACACCAAAGAGTTTTATAAAACTCCCGATGATTTTAATTCAGCTGTAATTGCGGCTTATGCAAAACTACAAACCCATGTAAGTCTTTATTTTGAGCTGGAATATCGGTCTGATAATTTAAATATTGGAGCTCCTACAGCAGGAACGCAAGACCGATTTGATTTGAATGAGTTTAAAGAAACAACGGCAAACAGTATTGTACAAAATGCTTGGACAATTTTTTATAATCAGATATTTCGTTCTAATGTCATAATAGATAATATCAGTGGAGCAGATTTCGATTTAAAGAACCAGTATGAGGCAGAAGCACGATTTTTACGTGCCTTAACCTATTTTAATGTTGTACGTTTTTGGGGAGATGCTCCCTTAGTGCTATCGCAAGTAAGTCCTGAAGATGCTTTAGATATTGGTAGAAGTCCTGTATCTGAGGTTTATGGAGCCATTGAAGCTGATCTTATGTTTGCTGCTGCAAATCTACCTCTTTCAACAAGTGATTTTGGTAGAGCCACTTCAGGGGCTGCAAAAGCGTTATTAGGAAAAGTATATTTAACTGAAAAAAAGTATCCTGAATCTATTTCTATTTTAAACGAAATTATTGGACAGTATGCCTTATTGTCTGATGTTACAGATGTTTTTGATACTGATAATAAACTAAATAGCGAAATTATTTTTTCAATTCGTTTTGATAAAGAAATCTCTGGTGAAGGTCATGGTTTATGGCTTAATGTTTCCGATGTTTCCACAACAAATGTAAGCACTAAAATAATAGATGCTTATGACGCTTTGGATGCTAGAAAATTTTTAGTAGACTACCAGCCTAACGGAAGTTTATTCGCTCCTGGTAAATTTTTGGATGAAGAATCATCTTCTACAAGAGATTTTGGTAACGATTATATTTTACTGCGTTATGCCGATGTCGTATTAATGCTTGCAGAAGCAATCAATGAGGATGCCTATGCTACAAGTGGTGATGCTTACACCTATTTAAACAATGTAAGGTCTAGAGCTGGTTTAACACCAAATTTAACAAGTACAGAGTTGCCAGATCAAGCAAGTTTTAGAAACGCCGTTTTAAACGAACGTTTTTTAGAGTTTCCTTTTGAAGGTCAACGTTGGTTTGATTTAGCAAGAACGAATACCGCTAAAGACGAATTAGCCATATTAGGAAAAACCGTAGGGACACATCAATTAATATTCCCAATCCCACAGGCAGAAATTGAAAAGGTTAATAATCCAGATATTTTTCCACAAAACCCAGGGTACTAATAAAGAGAATTATGAAAAAAGATTTTTCTTTTTTATACTTAATCGCTATTCTTTTTTTGAGTGGTCTCAGTTGTAGTTCTGACGAAGGTGGACAGGAATCAGGTAACGGAAATGGTGAGATAGAGCCAATCAATACGACAGTATCATTGGAGTATGATGCCAATTATAATGTCATTTGGGGGACATCGAAAGTGCAAGATCGAAACTTCTATTTATTGACTTTGTTTGAAGAATTAGAAAATGTTTCTCAGGTCATAGCAACAGATGCTGTTTTTAAAAGTTATTTAGAAACAAGTAAAGCAAGATTAAAAGCTGTTTCTGAAGCATCTAATCCTGCAGCACAAAATTATGCCAATGCTTTAAAGTTTACGACTAACGAAATCACGTCACTTTCTGCAAACTTTAAAAGTTTAGTTGAAAACTCATCGGTTGTACACGATATGGTTGAAGACCACATGGGACCTTCAGGTGCTTTTCAGCAGTTTTCTGAAATCACAAATAGTTACAGAATTATACAGTTGGCTTTTGTTGAAGCGGCAGAAGGCATTAACCATATTATAGATGTTTATGTAGCTGGTCAAGATCCAAAATATCCAGAAATTGATAAAGTAAGTTTTGATGTAAATAGTGGAGAGTATCTGTCTAAATTAAAGACAGAAGTGGATGCTTTAAATCAAGCTAACCATACCTTGTTTTTTCAACCATTTTTAAAATTTGCTCTAAAAGCTATGGGCTTAAATAATCGTGACGAAGCTGGTCGTTATTATCCTTTAATAGAAGGAGAAAACAAGGCTGCTTATGAATACATTAAAACAATTAATTGGGATGATTTTGAGTATGCTTTGGTGCTTGCTTTGGGAGATGGCCCTAATGGACCAAATGATTTACCACATATAAGTATTGGAGGCATGCGAAATGCAGATCAAGCAGTTACGCTTTATCAACAAGGAAAGGCGCCATTAATCGTCTTATCAGGTGGGCATGTTAAACCTTTTCAGGTAGCATACAGCGAAGGCATCGAAATGAAAAAATATGTTATGGATACTTATAATATCCCTGAAAGCAGAATCTTAGTTGAAACACAAGCAAGACATACGACTACTAATATGAGAAATACAGGTAGATTGATTTTCCGTTATGGAATTCCTTCAGATAAGAAAGCGGTTGTTACAAGTTCAGAATCACATATTAATACTATAGAATCAAGCAATTTTAACGCCCGTTCTCTAAGAGAGATGAATCACATAGCTGCTGAAGTTTATACTAGGGTTTCAAATATATATTTGGAGTTTACTCCTAAAATAGAGGTACTGCATTTAGATTCATCTGATCCTTTAGATCCATAAAAATTAACAAAAAAATTAAAAACATACACATGAAAAAATTAATATTAAAAACAGTTTTCGTACTTCTCTTACCAGTTGTTATTATGGTAAGTTGTCAAGAAGAAAATTTGCCAAAAGCAAATTTTAATACCAGTTTAGTAACCAGTTTTGATGCCGCTTTAAGTCATGAAAAAGTGGTATTGTCTTGGATAAAACCAACAGAAGATATTCCAACAGCCTATAGGGTATCATGGACTCCAGGAGGAGAAACAGTAGATCTTAATGCAAACGAAACCTCTCATGAAATAACAGGTTTAGATGTAGGGAAAGACTATGTCTTTTCAGTACAAGTCATTTATGGAGATGAAGGTGTTTCTGGTAAAAGAAAAGTAGAAGTCTCTATCCCAGATGAAATAAATTTTAAAGCTTTTGCTGGTTCAGAGTTTGTTCAATTACAGTGGAATACGCCAAATCGTTCAGACCTTGTAGGTTATGAGCTAATTACGAGTGCTGATTCTGGAACCATACAGTTAGATGAAAATGCGACTTCTTATGTTGTAGCAGATTTGCAAAATGATACAGAATATACGTTTACATTAACGCCTAAATATCAAGATGGTGCTGGAAATCCTTTAGAACAAAAAGCAACACCTGGGTTTGTAGAAATGATTTTTGCTTCAAAAGTGTTGGAAAACTCTGGAGAGTCCATAGATTTCTCTTATAATCCAGCTTTTTTATTAAATCAGGAAATAGCTACTTATAGTTGGGATTTTAAAGACGGTACAACAGATGCAACCCAAGATCCTTCGCATATTTTTAGTACAGCTGGTAAATATGAAGTGTCTTTAGAGATAACAGATACCAATGGAGTTTCTTATTCTTCAACAAAAGAGATTGATGTTGTTGGAATTAATTGGGAATTTGCTGTTTCAAGTCATATCAAAGGAATTACAGCTTTAAGAGGCGATGACGGAACACTTTATATTGGAGATTCCGGAGGGACATTTTACGCTATAAACCCAGATGGAACAGAAAAATGGAATTTATCACTTACAACTGGTTCTGGAAGTCAAGAATTATATGATGGTAGTCCAGCAATGGGACAAGACGGTACTATTTATGTAACCAGTCAAAATGGAAACTTATATGCCATTTCCCAATCTGGTTCTATTAATTGGACGTTTACTACAATTAATTCGGCTGATATGAGAATGGGTCCAGCCATAGCAAATGATGGCACAATTTACGTAAATGATAGAGAAGGTAACTTTTATGCAGTAAACCCTAACGGGACTCAAAAATGGAGTTTTGCACATGCTGGTGGAGGCGATTCTAATCCTGCCATAGCACCAGATGGAACTGTCTATTTTGGATCTGATGATGATAATTTATATGCACTTAAACCTGATGGGACTTTAAAATGGAACTACACTACTGGAGGAAATGTAGATTCTTCTCCGAGTATTGGAGCCGATGGAACAGTATACTTTGGTGCAGCCGATAATAATTTTTATGCAGTAGCGTCTGATGGCGGATTGAAATGGTCATACAGTTTTGATGGACAAAGAACTATAGGAGCAGCAGCTATAGGTGTTGATGGAACCGTTTATGCAGGCGTGAGAGATAATAAATTATATGCCTTTAATGCTGGAGGAGGCTTAAAATGGTCAACTACATTTCCTAAAAGATTTCTTTTTGCTTCTGCAACACTTGATGCTAATGGTAATTTGTATGTGGGGAATGATGATGGTAATCTATACGCGTTAACCCAAGAAAGTGGTGCCATTTTATGGAAAGTTAAAACTGGAAGGATATTTTCATCTCCAACAATGGATGAAAGTGGAAATATATACATAGGAACTTTAGTAGACTCGAATGTTGCACCAACAGCTCGTTTCTTCTCAATATATGGTGCAGCCACTACATTGGCTGATAGCCCATGGCCTACTAAAAGAGGTAATAAAAAACAAACAGGAATGAGACCTTAAATTTAAAATTATTTAGAAATTTCAAACTAATTACTTAGAATAAAAAGATAGCTAGAAATCTTTTTATTCTACTCGATGGTTATAGTCAATACATGAGTTGTTGACTATAATCTAACAGGAGAGTTTTGTCCAAAATTGTTTCAAATTGCCATTAGCAATAACCTACTTATATGATGATTTATTAATCTTTAAAAACAATTAAATTATGAAAAAAATTACAAAAAGTAGATTTCAAGGAATGTATGCATTTCTTTTTTTAATGCTGCTGAGCTCTTTAAGTTCTTTCTCCCAAACTTTTATAGAAGTGGGAAGTATACCGTTTACCGCAAATAATGACGGAAGGAATACCTTTGCAGATATTGACGGTGATTCAGATTTAGACTTGCTTATTATTGGAGATATATCTGGATCATTTATTGCAGAACTATTTAGAAACGACGGTTTAGGAGGCTACACCTTAATAGCGGGTACTCCTTTTACAGGTGTAGAAAGAGGCGATGCTGTATTTGGTGATGTAGACGGTGACACTGACTTAGATGTTATTATTGCTGGTGATGATGGGCCGGGACAGATTACAAAATTATATCTAAATGACGGAACAGGTGCTTTTACAGAGTCTGTAACACATTCTTTTTCAGGTGTTCGTGGAACTAGTGCTTTAGCATTGGCAGATGTAGATGGCGATACTGATCTAGATTTGATGCTTTCTGGCTGGGATGGATCTACAAGAGTTACAGAATTACATACTAATAACGGTACAGGAGTCTTTACATTGGTAGCAGGCACTCCTTTTTCTGCATTTGATGGTGTTACCATTGATTTTGCAGATGTAGATGGTGATACTGATTTAGATGTACTACTTACCGGTAAAGAACATGTTTCGGCTGTTGGACAGACAGAATTATATTTAAATGATGGCTCAGGAGTATTTACGCTTGATGCAACTACAACGTTTACAGGTTTGAGAACATGTGATGTACAATTTGGTGATATTGATGGTGATACAGATCTAGACGTAATAATCTCGGGTTGGAATGAGAGTGCTGGAATAACTGAAATATACAAGAATAATGGCTCTGGAGTATTTACAATTGATGCAACCGCTAGCTTTTCAGGATTTAGAACGCCAAGTCTTGATTTGGTAGATATAGATAACGATTCAGATTTAGATGTATTAATTTGTGGTAAACAGGAAGCTTCACTTCTTGCAGAAACCGAACTATATTTAAATGATGGCTCTGGTAACTTTACAATCACAACAGATACTTTTCTAGGAACAAGAAGTGGTGATATAGCATCTGCGGATATTGATGGAGATGGTGATAATGATGTGATTATAAGCGGTTGGGACGAAACAGCAAGAAATATAAAATTATATACAAACGACCTTATAGTATTAGGCGTTGAGGAATCTTTGTTAAGTGAAGTCGCAATTTATCCAAATCCAACTAATGGGTTAATAAAGGTTAGTACAAAAAATAATCAATTAATCAATAACATTCAAGTGTTTGATCTTTTAGGAAAAACGGTAAAAGATGTAAAAGTGAATAATAATTCAGTAGATATATCGAGCCTTTCTTCAGGTGTATATCTTTTAAGACTTGATTCAGAAAATGTATCAATTATTAAAAGAATTGTAAAAGAGTAATATAAACCCGTTGTGCATTTTGATTTATATAGAGCAAATGAATGTCAGTTCGAGTAATTTTCGATAGAAAATTGTATCGAGAACACTAGTTTAAGAGCTAAAATTTGATTCTCGATACTAATTTTACTCATTTTCAATCGTAAAATTCACTCGAATTGACAAAGTTTCCTCAAAATGCACAACGGGTAATATTTAGTAAAAACAACTGTGTATGTCTTTAAAATATAAGCAAATTTTAACCCTTGGTTTAATTGTAATATCAATGATTCATTGTAAACAGATAAAAGAGCAAGAGTCAATTAATAACAAAATGAGGGTAACTGAATTATTAGAAAACTTTAAAAATAGTGAAGGTAAAGATGTTATTGTTGTAGCGCATAGAGGAGATTGGAGAAATGCTCCAGAAAACTCTATACAAGCCATTGAAAACTGCATAAAAATGGGCGTTGATATGGTAGAATTAGATGTTCAAAAAACAAAAGATAATTATTTGGTTATTATGCATGATAAACATTTAGATAGAACAACTACCGGTAAAGGCTTGGTCTCAGAGTGGACATTAGATTCATTAAAAATACTATCACTTAAAAACGGTTTAGGAAACCCCGAAAGATTTCATAAAATTCCAACTTTAGAAGAGGCACTTCTCGCCGCAAAAGGAAAAATACTGGTTAATTTAGATAAATGTTATGAGTATTTTGATGATGCACTAAAGGTCATTCAAAAAACAGAGACTTCAAATCAAGTACTCATCAAAGGGTTTTATAAAACTGTTGCTGAGGTACAAAAAGATTTAGGAACTAGTCTAGATTCAATATTATTTATGCCGGTACTGCATTTAGATCGTCAAGAGAATTCAGATAAAATAATTAAAGATTTTCAGAATCAAATTAAGCCGGCTGCGGTTGAACTGATTTTTTCAAAAGATACATCTAGAGTTATTAATCAACTTTCCCAAATAAAAAGGAATGGTAGCAGAGTATGGGTGAATTCATTATGGGCATCCTTAAATGCAGGCTATGAAGATGAATTGGCTGTTAGTAATACAGATAGTATTTATGGATGGTATATCAAGAAAGGAGTAAATATTATTCAAACGGATAGACCAGAATTGTTACTTAGCTATTTAAGAAGTAAAGGTTTGCATGAGTAATATTACGTTTTATTATTTTGTTTAGTTAAAGATAAAAGGTGCATTTTGAGTAGCTGCACTTTTTTAGCTTAAAAGTTATATAAAGATATGTCCTATGATAAATTATTTCAAAAAATCACATCCAAAACCGATAAAAGGAACAGAGCAAGAGCAAAAATCATTTTATAACAAGCTAAAATGGCAAGTATTTATTTCGGCTACTTTGGGGTATGGACTATATTATGTTTGTCGATTAAGTTTAAATGTAGTTAAAAAGCCAATAGTTGATGCAGGCATCTTAACAGAATCAGAATTGGGAATTATTGGTTCAGCACTATTCTTTTCATATGCTATAGGTAAATTAACCAATGGCTTTTTAGCAGACCACAGTAATATTAAGCGTTTTATGGCTCTTGGCCTTTTAATTTCTGCTTTAGCCAATTTAGTAATGGGTTTCACTGGGACTTTTTTATTTTTCGCTATTTGTTGGGGTGTTAACGGTTGGGTACAATCTATGGGGGCACCATCAAGTGTGGTATCCTTATCGCGTTGGTACAAAGATAAAGAGCGTGGAAGCTTTTATGGTTTTTGGAGTACGAGTCATAATATTGGTGAAGCTATAACCTATATATTAACAGCAGTTGTAGTCTCTTATTTTGGATGGGAATGGGGATTTAAAGCAGCAGCCATAGTAGGTTTGTTAGGTGCTTTAATGATTTCTATTTTCTTTCATGACACCCCAGAAAGTAAAGGCTTACCTCCAGTAAATAAAGATTTTACCAAAAAGCAAGTTTCTACTTGGGATGAACAAAAAGGCGCATTAAAAAATCCATATGTATGGTTATTGGCACTGGCAAGCGCCTTTATGTATATATCCAGATATGCTGTAAACAGTTGGGGACCATATTACTTTGAAGCAGCCAAAGGCTATACCCTAACACAAGCAAATAGTTTAGTGGCTATTAGTGCTGTTTGTGGTATAATAGGAACAGCATCATCAGGCTTTTTATCAGATAAGTTTTTTAAAGGACGAAGAAATGCACCAGCATTAATCTTTGGGTTGATGAATGTATTTGCTTTATCACTTTTCTTATTAGGACCAAAAAATGTATGGTGGTTAGATGCTATAAGCATGGTAATCTTTGGCTTGGGCATTGGTGCGTTAATATGCCTATTAGGAGGCTTAATGGCAGTAGATATTGCTTCAAAGAAAGCATCAGGTGCAGCTTTAGGAATTGTAGGTGTTATGAGTTATGCAGCAGCAGGTATACAAGATATAGCTAGTGGTTATCTTATTGAAAACAACAAAACAATTGTAAATGGAGAAACACTATATAATTTTGATACTATTAGTATCTTTTGGATTGGTGCAGCCATAATTTCTGTGATTTTAGCATTGTTTACATGGAAGAAAACTTAAAAATAATAGGATGAGAAAATATACAATAAGAATTCAGGCTTCAATATTGTTTTTTGTTTTTGTACAGTTTTCAATAGGGCAAACTAGAACAGAAATTAATATTCCAAATATTTCAGATTATGTAACCCTAAAATGTGATTTTCACATGCATACGGTCTTTTCAGATGGACATGTTTGGCCTACTATTCGTGTGCATGAAGCATGGAGAGATGGCTTGGATGTAATTGCCATTACAGATCATATCAATTATAGAGACCCAAAATTAAAAGAGAGCAATCATTTAAAAATGGGCAATCATAATGCACCTTATAATGAAGCAAAATTGACTGCACAAAAATTAGGTATTACACTTATAAAAGGGGTAGAAATTAATAGAGATTCACCAACAGGTCATTTTAATGTTTTGTTTGCAAAGGATATTAATAAATTAACAGATAATGACTTTTTTAAGGCTTTAAGAGTAGCTAAAAAGCAAGGTGCTTTTATTCAATGGAATCATCCAAATTACAAAAGAAATGGCAAACCTCTTAAATGGTTTGAAATACATGAGATTTTATACAAAGAAGGATTATTAAATGGTGTTGAAGCGTATAATGGAAGTTTTTTTTCTGAGACACTTGAATGGGCAAATGAAAAAAAATTGCACTAACAGCAAATTCTGATGTGCATTTATTAATAGATATGCAGGTTAAAGAAGAATCACACAGACCTATTACTTTAGTTTTTTCCAAAGACAATTCAGTAGCATCTATTAAAGAAGCGATGTTTAAAGGAAGAACTGCTGCTTATTTTGATGACACTATAGTTGGTGATTACAACTATTTAAAACAAATATTTGAAGCATCAGTTAAAGTAATTCATTTACCTATGATTGTAGATTATTTATCAAGATCTATTCAATTTAAAAATAATTCTGACATCAATTATGAATTAGAACTTGTTGAAAAACCAAAAGGTACTAAAATGCCTAAAGTCATTGTATTAAAGTCAAATAAAACTACGTTGCAGACTATGAAATTATATAATGAGAATGTTATACAAGCAGAATCATTAAAAGGAACATATCACGTTAAAAATTTTAAATCAATTTCAGGAGAAAAAGTATTAGTAGAATTTAATTTTTTAAAAAAGGAGCCAATAATAGAAATAGAAATAGTAAGAATTAAATATCCAAAAGTTCGCTATTAATAAATTAATTAAGAAATAAAAATGAGCAAAATAAAAAATATAATTTTTGATTTAGGAGGTATTATTATGAATCTTGATGTACCTAAAACCATTATAGAATTTGAAAAGATAGGAATAACAGATATTGTGAATAATACAGGGCATCATTATACAGATCCTATTTTTTATGATTTTGAAATAGGAAAAGTATCCGAGTTTGAATTCATAGAAAAACTTAGTAACATGTCAAGTTTAAATCCGTCAACTAATGAAATTAGAGACGCTTGGAATGCCATGATTTTGGATATGCCAAGAGAAAGAATAGAGATTCTTTTAGACTTAAAAAAGAATTATAAAATTCACCTTTTAAGTAACACAAATAGTACACATCAAAAAAAATTTCTAGGTGAAGTTAATGAAGCTAATAATTTTTCTTTTAATGATTTATTTAAAAAAGCCTATTACTCATTTGAAATAGGAATAAGAAAGCCAGACAAAGAGGTTTTTGAATTTGCTCTAAATGATAGTCATTTAAATCCAAGTGAAACTTTATTTGTAGATGATTCTTTAGACAATATAAAAGCAGCTCAAAATACTGGTATTAAAACATACCATATTGATGGCGATAACTCAATTGAAAATTTATTTAATAACTGATGTTACGCAGCGATTTTGTTAAAATTGACATTGGGTGTTGATAACTTCTCCAATTGTTTCCATGCAGTTTTTGTAGCTGCAAGCCAGATTTCACTTTTCATTGCATAATGATTTTTACTATTTCTTAGCTTTAGGCGTTCTAACTTTATAAAGGCAACCATAGATGCTGTAAAGTGTGCTTTTTGTATTTTTATGGTTTTAGTAGGTGCTTTTGCAAAAGCAGCGTTGTTTTTTATTGAGCGAAAGAAATCTTCTACTTTCCATCGTTTTTCATAGATTGTAGTCAGGCTTTGATAATCCAAGTTTAAATCACTTGTCGCCAGATAAAGCGTACCAGTACTACCATCTCCATTTTTGAAGACTTGCTTAGCTATCAGTACAGGTTTACTGTACTGTTTTAGGGAAACTGACATAATACGCCCCTCCTCTAAAGATTCAATACCGCGTTTTAATAACTGATCCTTTACTTGAGTAAAGTCTCCTTTGTTGGTGATTTTGCTGATTAAAGCGTCTAATTGTTTCTCTAATTCTGTGTTCATAAGTATAAAATTTAAAATTAAATTTTTGCCTACGAATTTCAAAATCATTTTTCAACTAACTAATCGCTGAAACACAAAATATTTTTTAGGCTCTGGAATTCTAAAAATGTAGCCAACCTTTTATGGTATAAAAAGCGTATTACAACTTACAGAAATAAACTTAAGTTTTTAAACGATAGGGATACGTTTACTCTTCAATAAAAGTTAGAGTTTGAATAAGGCCCCAATCTGCCCTAATATCATCATCCATTTCAAAATGACTTACACGTTCTGGTTGAATCTTTTTAAGGTAATTACCCATGTCATATTTTCTATTGCCATTAGTATCAAAAATTACTCGAATAAAGTATTTTCCAGAGTCTAAATTTAAAAAATCTAGGGGTTTGGGTTCTGTAGCATATTGCTCGTATTTAACATCGCCTTTAGCATCTGTTAATTGAAAAATAATAGGATATTTTGCATTTACAAGAGTAAATCGTATATAGCCAAAATCAGACTCTTTTTTTGTTCTTACAGCGTAATTTAAAGTATCATTTCTATTGTCAAAAAAATCAGTAAAAGCCTCTGGTAATACTTGAATTTTATAGTTGTTGTCTTCTGTTTTTTTAAAGTTGAAATGGTATGCATTTGTAATAGAATCGTATTGGGTAGTAAAATCTACGGTTGTAGAATCTTTATCCATAATATTCATTTTTGAGGCATCAAAAGCTGTAAAAGGCGTATTTGCAAAAATTTTAAAAGGCGCTTCGTATGGAATGTTTCCTGTAGGTTCTACTTTAAAGATTAGGGAGTCTCTTTTTTGCTCGCTAATACGCACGGTATAATCCTTTTCAAGAGAGGGATGCGACACTTTAAATAGTAGCGAATCTACTTTTAGCCTAGGCTTATACCAATAGTAAAGCGTGTCTGTTTCTTGATCTTTTGTAATTCTATGTGTAAAATCTTCTGGTGTTTCAGAGGTGATTTGAATATCCATATCTTTATAGTCTCCTTCAAAGCCAAAAGCGATTTTTTCGCCAGATATTAAACGTGGTCTTACAGCCTTAAAATCGAGTGCTTCAGAAAATAATTTTAATGTGTAAAGCGAATCTGTTGGTACATCAATAAAATTTTTATGAAACGCTATTTGGTCTGTTTTTTGTTGAAATTTATTATCGCTATTACCATCTTTTAAAGCCATTAGCATATATTTTCCAGCTTTAATATTCTCAATAGAAAATGTGGTAACACTATCTAAGGTGTTGGTAATGTATTTAGGTGTTTCTCTATAAATAATAGAATCGTGAAACGTAGAATCTACCTCGTATAAGGCTACAGACACAAAAGTTTCTGGCTGCCGTTTTAAAGCATCGACAATTTGCCCTTTTACGGTTAACGAATCTATATAATCGCCTGTAGAAAGCACATATCTGTAATAAGGAAATGGATTGCCTTCATTGTTGTCGGTAATACTATTCCCAAAGTTAAATGCATAAGTCGTATTTGTTGGTAATGTATCGTTAATTTTAATCTTAATTTCTTTGCTAGCGCTGCCAATTGGCGATATATCTGGTTGCCATTTCATAGGTGGCGAAATAATAAGCTGTTTTTGGATATCTTTTATTTTAATATATTCATTAAAAACAATAGTAATTTCGTTGCCTTTAAAATGAGTAGTAAAGTTCTCTGGAGTCGATTTCTCTATGCTTGGAGGTGTTTCATCTTTTGGTCCGCCATCAGGTGTACCACGATTTGCACAGTTAATAAAAACCAAGCTGATAAATGTTATAAAAGTAAGGTTAGAAAGGGTCTTGCTCATTGACTAATTTTAAATTTTTAACAAAAGTACATGAATTTTTTTGTTCTGAAATTCACAAAAAACAGAATAAAAAATTTATGTACTAGCGAAGTGGTTACTAAAGTGAAACTAAATTTTGTATTTTTTAGAGCAAAATTTAGTTTTACTGAAGAAACCTACATAATTTTAGAAACATAACGATTAAAGGTGTTAAGCTATTGCCATAGTAGCAATACTTATTTTTATGTTTTTTACTTGATTTAAAACGGCAATGCAAGCTTCGAGTGTGGCGCCTGTTGTAATAATATCGTCTACTAAAAGGATGTGTTTGTTCTCAATGGTTGATGCCTTTTGTAAAGTAAAGAGTTCTTGATTATTATTCCAACGTGCCAATCGTTTTTTATTGACTTGCGATTTGGTATTGGTTACTTTTATAAGAACATCATCTTTATAATTTGTATTTAAAGCTTTTGCTATTTGCTGACCGAACTTTGTTACTTGATTAAAGCCTCTTTTTTTTAATTTATTTTTATGAAGCGGGACTGGAATTACAACATCAATAGCATTATAATTTTCAATCGTTTTTAATTCACCACCAAGCCAATTCCCTAAGAAAAACCCAATGTTGTCGTAGCCTTTATATTTTAATCCATGAATGAGTTGTTGTACCAATCCTTTTTTTTCAAATCTAAAAAGTGCTGTTCCGTTTTCAATTTTAGCGCGTCCGTAAAGCACTTTTTTAATAGACTCGTCATCATTAAAATGAAAGTTGGTAACAGGCAAATCGTGTCTACAATTTACGCAAATCGTGTCTTCATTGTCATTTAATAAATGAAGACACGCATAGCATACTTTTGGGAAGAATAAATTTACTATTGCTTTAAGCATTTTTTGAAATTGAGAATTATTAACAAAAATTAGCCACAAATACACGAATATAAATATTTATTAGTGAATTCCCAGCAAATTTTATCAAAGAAAGCTTTAAGTTTCATGGGGTTTTTTATTTTTGCACCATGGCAAATCAAGATGATAAATTTAAGAAGGTTATTTCGCATGCAAAGGAATACGGATACGTGTTTCAGAGTAGTGAAATATACGACGGTCTAAGCGCCGTTTACGACTATGCACAAAACGGGGCAGAATTAAAGAAAAACATACGGGGCTATTGGTGGAAAGCCATGGTGCAAATGAACGAAAACATAGTAGGTATTGATGCCGCTATATTTATGCACCCAACTACTTGGAAAGCTTCGGGACATGTTGACGCGTTTAACGACCCATTAATTGATAATAAAGATTCTAAAAAACGTTACCGAGCCGATGTTTTAATTGAAGACTATTGTGCTAAAATTGAAGCTAAAATTGATAAAGAAGTTAAAAAAGCGGCAAAACGTTTTGGTGATGCGTTTAATAAAGAAGAATTTGTTTCTACCAACGGACGTGTAGTTGGGTATCAAGAAAAAATAAATATAACGCTTTCGCGGATGGCAAAATCTTTAGAAAATGAAGATTTAGCAGATGTAAAAGCACTAATTGAAGAATTGCAAATTGCCGATCCGCTAACTGGAAGTAAAAATTGGACCGATGTAAAACAGTTTAATTTAATGTTTGGTACAAAACTAGGTGCGAGTGCGGAATCTGCGATGGATTTATATCTGCGCCCAGAAACCGCACAAGGTATTTTTGTAAACTTTTTAAATGTGCAAAAAACGGGGCGTATGAAGATTCCGTTTGGCATTGCACAAACAGGAAAAGCCTTTAGAAATGAAATTGTAGCACGACAATTTATTTTTAGAATGCGTGAGTTCGAGCAAATGGAAATGCAGTTTTTTATTAAGCCAGGAACGCAACAGAAATGGTACGAATACTGGAAAGAGCACCGAATGAAATGGCATTTATCTTTAGGTATGGGCGCTGATAATTACCGTTTTCACGACCATGAAAAATTAGCACATTACGCTGATGCCGCTGCCGATATTGAATTTAAATTTCCATTCGGATTTAAAGAATTAGAAGGGATTCACTCAAGAACTGATTTTGATTTAAAAGCACATGAAGAATTTTCTGGAAAGAAATTACAATATTTTGACCATGAAGATAATGCGAGTTATACGCCTTATGTTTTAGAAACTTCTATTGGTTTAGACCGTATGTTTCTTGCGGTTTTCTCTAATGCTTTACAAGAAGAAGATTTAGGAGATGGAAAATCACGGACTGTTTTAAAATTACCAAGTGTTTTAGCACCTACCAAAGCCGCCATTTTACCATTGGTTAAAAAAGATGGCTTGCCAGAAATTGCAAAACAAATTCTAGAGGAATTAAAATGGGATTTTAATGTGATTTATGATGAAAAGGATGCCGTTGGAAGACGTTATAGAAGGCAAGATGCCAACGGAACACCATTTTGTATTACTGTAGATCATGATACTAAAGACGATAATACAGTAACCATTCGTCATAGAGACTCTATGGAGCAAGAACGTGTTAAGATTGAAGATTTAAGAGCGATTATTAAGCAAGAAGTAGATGTGCGTTCTTGGTTGATGAAGATGTAAGAATTCTTGCGAAGGCAGGAATCTAAAAATACTAAAGAATAAAAAACAAATCCCAAACATTGCCTTTAGGATTTGTTTTTTTAATCGAAAAGAATCTAGAGGCTTGCGTCGAAGTATTTCAAAATTTAAAATCTATATCCTAAAGTAATACCTATTTTCCCAACAATTTCGTAATCATATCTATCATTATTAAATAGGTTTCTTGCAAAGCCTAAGTTTAATTCGCCAATAAAACCACTATTAGTAAGCCATTTTCCTCCTAAACCAATTCCTAAAGCAAAATCGGTAATATTTTTTTCTTGTAGTACTGTGTCGAATCCATCACCAGAAAATCTGTAATCATTTATAGAGTTTAGCATTCCAAAGCCTTCTAGGAAAAAACCGGCAGCATATTTTTTGCCAAAATAAAAACGGTAATACGGAGAAATGTAATAATTCACTTCATCGTTTATATCATCATCAAATGGAAGGAATACGTTTAATCCAAAAGCAGATTCTTCATTTATAGTACGCTCGTATGTAATATCGAATGCTCCAAGGACAAGATAAAGCCCATTTAATTTTATTTCATTAAAGTTTTGCGGGTTAGCATTTTCGTTTTGTGAAAAAGATACAGAATAAAAGAAAAGTGCAGTAAGAGTAAGTAGTGATAATTTTTTCATACAGATTGATTTTAAAATTTGATAACAATATTATCAATAATTATACCAGCAATAAAAAAATATCTTACAAAAATAAAGATTAAATTAGTATTTGTTGGCTCTAGTTTATTACGGTGTTGATATTATTAGTTTTAGCCACGAATGGTACTAATATGCACAAATAAATGAGTTTATCTCATTTAAAATCCGTGAAATGTTTGTCC
>Ga0316189_10002671_pt1 | contig 17440 bp, 17 predicted proteins | sample LowCovwburrow_MG_FD_204930 | JGI IMG/M metagenome (GOLD analysis project Ga0316189, IMG submission 204930) | Coastal sediment microbial communities from Maine, United States - Lowes Cove worm burrow | ecosystem: Environmental > Aquatic > Marine > Coastal > Sediment | place: USA: Maine...
GATGGGGTCGCCGCCCTTGTCAGGGTCGAAGAACCCGGTGCCGAGGTTCTGGTCGAACAGCAGCATGATGGCGCCGGCGATCAGGGGGCCGACGCTGGCCATGAACAGGATGCTGGCGATGCAGATCATCCACACCACCATGGGAACGTCCTTGGCTCCCATGCCCGGGGCGCGGGAGTTCATGGCGGTGGTGATGAAGTTGATCCCGCCGATGAGGAAGGCGACGAACTCCAGCGCGACCGCGACCAGCCACAGCGTGGAGCCCCAGGGTGTGAGGCTGTACTCCGCCTTGGCCGACAGCGGGGGGTAGGCCGTCCACGCGCCACCGAAGCCCCCGTTGGGGACGAACCAGGACGCAATGATGACCAGCACCGAGACGAAGAAGATCTGATACGAGAGCCGGTTGAGCTTCGGAAACACCATGTCGTCCGCGCCGATCATCAGCGGGATCAGAAAGTTTCCGAACGCTGCGATCAACACCGGCATGGCGACCCAGAAGATCATCACGGTGCCGTGGTTGGTGACCAGCGCGTTGTACTCGTGCGGCGAGACCGTGCCGTACAGCGGGACGCTGATGCCCGGGAAGGCCAGCTGCATCCGGAATGCATAGACGAAGAAGCCACCGAACAGCGCCATGAACATGCCGGTGAACATGTACTGGATGCCGATGTACTTGTGATCAAGAGGGAAGATCCACTTCTCGAGGAACGTGGGCTCGTGGTGATCGTGCCCGTGGTGTTCTTCGTGGACGTGTTCGTCGGTGGGTGCGCTCGACATCGGGTCTCCGGTCTATTGCTGCGCGGAGGCCATCCAGGCCTCGTGCTGCTCGGGGGTCTCGATCCGGATGCGCGCAGCCATGATTCCATGGCCAATGCCGCACATCTCTGCGCATTGAATGTCGTACTCGCCGGTCTTGGTCGCCTCGAACCAGCCGGTGATGCGCCGCCCGGGGATGGCGTCCTGCTTCAGCCGGAAGACGGGTACAGAGAAGCTGTGCAGCACGTCGCGAGACTCGAGCTGGAAGTGGTACACCTCGTCGACCTTGACGTGCAGCAGGTCGGCCGTCTCGATGTCGTCCTCGGTGTCCAGCTTGCCGTCCGGGCCGGGGTGCACGAAGGACCACGCCCACTGCTGGCCCACGATGCGGATCGTGTTGTTGGACTCCGGCAGATCCTGCTTGATCGTGTACCAGACGTTGATCGCGCCGGCGATGACAAAGATGTCGAGCAGGATGATCAACGCGTGGGGCCAGGTGATCCACCGCTTGAGGTGGGGTTCGTTGCCCGTGATGTACTGGGCCGGGACGCCTTCCTGGTAGCGGAAGCGCCACAGCAGCCAGAACAGCATGCCTTCTACTAGGAAGAACCACGGCATCACGATGGCCGCGATCAACAAGTAGAGGTTGTCGATGCTGGTGGCGTAAGTAGAGACAGGCTCGATGAGCTGGTGAATCATCTGGATCTCACCGAAGGATGAAGACGGCGACGACGCCGATGAACAGTAGGGCACCCACCATGGTGACCCAGAAGGTCTTGCGGGCGATGATCTCGGGGCTCTCTTCCTTGGCCATGGCGGCGTTCCCCTACTTGCGCAGCGTGAGGATGTGGGCGACGACGTCGTGGATCGCCTTGTCGTCAGGCAGCGTGGCTGCCATCGGGGCCATCTGGGCGCCGAACGTATCGCCAGCGATCTGGCCGCGGTCGCTGTTCTTGAAGTTGTTCAGCTGGGTGACCAGGTACCAGTCGTGCGTGTTCGTGAGCGGCGGCGACCCGAGGGCCTCGTTGCCCCGACCATCCGCACCGTGGCAAGCCTGGCACGTGACGTACAGCTTCTCTCCGGCCTCCGCATCGCCCTCGACAGAGGCCGACGGCGTGACCGTCGGCAGGCTGGCGATGTGCTGGGCCACCGCGGTGATGTCCACGTCGGTGGACAGCGTCCGGGCCATCGGGCGCATGCGCATGCCCGCGATGTCGTCGAAGTCCGCCCCGCGGAAGCCATCGCGAAAGCCGTTCAGCTGCCGCTCGACATACCAGACGGGAAGGCCCGCGATCGCCGGGGACAGCGCCGCCGGGTTGCCCGTGCCGTCCTCCTGATGGCACGACGCGCAGTAGTTGCGGAACATCCACTCCCCGCGCTCGGGCGTAGCCGCAGGAGCGGAGTCGCAGCCGGAGCCTGGGATCAGGACCAGCAGTGGGGCGACCGCGAGGGTCATCCAGTTGCCGAGACGCGTCATCGGTTCCTCGTGAGCAGGGTGCAGTGGTAAGCCATGGGCCAGCCGGACAGCAATGCCCCAAATCGCTGCATGATCAACTGTGCGCCAGCACGACGATCAGCACGCCCGTAGCAGCCACGTACAGCCACAGCGCCAGCGTGACAGGTGCGATCCGCCGATGGGAGGTGATCGCCCCGGTGAATCCGCGCACCCAGGTGTGGAGTGCCAGCGGGAGGATGACGATGGCCAGCAGGATGTGGGTCACCAGGATGAACAGGTAGCCCGCGCGAAACGCGCCGACGTACTCGGCATGCCCGACCACGAAGAGGTGGTATGTAGTGTAGCTGGCGAGGAACAGCGCTGAGAGCCCGAGTGCCGAGGTCATCAGCGCTCGGTGCAGGGCGACGCGGCCCGTCTTGATGGCCGCGAAGCCGGCGACCAGCACCAACATGGTGACGGAGTTGAGCGCCGCGTTGACCCAGGGGAGCGCGGAGACGTCGACGGCGCCCGCGACCCCTGCGGGGCGAGGCCCCGCCATCAGCAACAGCACCACGGCGAACACCATCACCGAGAGGATGGTGCCCGCCCGCTTCAGGCGCTGCGCGGCGGGGTGCGGAGACTCGCCGACCCCGCTCAGCGAACGGCCTGGACGTCTTCGGGAAGCACCACGCCGTCGTCGTTGCCCCAGGAGTGACGCTCATAGGTGGCGACCGCGGCGATGTCGTAGTTGGACAGCGTCCCCTGTGGGGGCATCACGCCGTTCCACTTGGTGCCGTTGATGACGATCTCGCCCTGCAGCCCGTGCACGATGATGCGCGCGTGGTTCTGGGCATCGCCGTAGTACTCACCCGACCCGGCCAGCGGCGGGAACGCGCCAGCAACCCCCTCGCCGCTTCCCTGGTGGCAAGCCACGCAGACCTCGCCGTAGACCTGCTCACCACGGACCATCAACGAGTCCTTGTCGATCTTGGTCTCGTCGACCGGCTCGGCGGTGCCGGCCTTGGGCATGGCGGCCCCCATGTTGACCGGGACCTGCACCTTGTCGACCATCGAGGCGCAGTACCGGAAGCCCGACTTGTGGCTGATGAGCCAGGACGGGCACGGGACGGTCACCTTGTGCGAATACGCCGCGGCGACCTCGGGCACATCCGGATCGAAGGACCGGGTGGAGCATCCGCCCAGCACCAGCGTGGAGCAAGAAGCGACGATCAGGGAGCGCATGGATGGCATCAGGATCTCCGGCTCAACCGAGCCACAGCCACGGGGCCGCGAGGTCGGCGAGCATCGCGAGGAACAACAGGGAGAGGTAGACGATCGAGTCTTTGAAGACGCGGTAGTCGACCGCGGGGCGCTGGGCGCGCAGGGAACGCACGACTGAGAGCGTGAACCACCCGCCGAGGGCCACCGCGGCGACGCCGTAGACCCCCGAGAGGTACCCCAGCCACACCGGCACGACGGTGGTCGGCACCATCGCCAGGGTGTAGCCGAGCGACCGCCAGCGGGTGCCCTGGTCGCCGACCGCTGACGGCATCATGGGAAAGCCCGCCGCTTCGTACTCTTTGCGGCGGAAGATGGCGATGGCCCAGAAGTGCGGCGGGGTCCACAGGAACACGATGGCGAACAACAGCCACGCGCCCAGCGACACCGAGCCGTCCATCGCCGCAGACGCGATGAGCGGCGCCGTCGAACCGGCGGCACCCCCGATCACGATGTTCTGGGGCGTGCGCGGCTTGAGCCACACGGTGTAGACGCCCACATAGAAGGCGATGGTGGCGAGCCCGATGGCGGCAGCAGACGCGCCGCCCGAGGCGGCGAGGATGGCGGTGCCCGCCAGGGTCAGGACCGCACCGTAGGCAAGGACCGCGCTCGGCAGCAGCGCTGCGGCTGGCAGTGGACGGCGGCGGGTGCGGGCCATCTTCGCGTCGCTGTCCCGCTCGACGTAGGCGTTGAACGCCGACGAGGCGCCCCCGATCAGGCCGGTGCCGAGCAGGACCCAGAACGCCTGGCTCCACGTGGGCCACACGTGCTGGCCGAGCAGCAGCGCGGGAAACCCTGTGAACACCACCAGCGCGATGACCCGGGGACGGGCAATGTCGAGGAGCAGGCGCGCGGTGTCCGGCAGGACGACCTCGGCAGGTACCATCTCGGGGAGCTGACTCACGCACCCTCCACAGCGAGCGCCGCGGCGCCCTGCCCCGCGGACGCTGCCACCGGAGAGACCCACACCTCACGGACGAGCCAGGTGGTGCTCAGCGCGACACCGGCGGCGCCGAATGAGTGCAGCAGCGTGACCTCGACCGGGAGCCGCAGCCACACATTCGCGACCCCGACGGCCGCCTGGAACAGGACTGCGCCGAGCACGACCCCTGCCGCGGTGAGCCGCCGGCCCTGGCGCCAGGACAGCACGACCTGCAGCCCGGCGGCGCCCAGCAGCAGGTACGCGACCAAGCGGTGTGTGACCTGCAGCCCGACCAACCCCGAGAACGTGGGGAACCACCCGCCTCCGTTGCAGCCCGGCCAGTCGCCACAGGCGAGGCCCGCGAACGACGAAGCGACGAAGCCGCCGAGCCCGAGCTGGAGCACGACCAGCGCAGCGAGGACCACGGCCGCGATGCGCTGCGTTGCGCCGACCGCAGCCCGCGACACCGAAACCTCGCGGTCGCGCAGGGACAGCGCGAGGAGCAGCAGCAGCGCACAGAAGGCGTTGCCGGTGAGCAGGTGGCTGGTGACCGTCCACTCCGCCAACAGCTCGAGGACCGTCAGGCCCCCCAGGACAATCTGGACTCCGAGCGCGATCGCGGCGACGAACCACAGCACGAGCGGACCTCGCCCCACCGCAGCGCGGCGCTGGAACACCGCGGCGCCCAGCCCCAAGAACCCGAGCGAGATGAGGCCCGCGACGACGCGGTGGCCCCACTCGAGCCCGACCGAGAAGTCGAGCGGCGGAACGATCTCGCCGAAGCAGAGCGGCCAGTCGGGACACGCCAAGCCAGCACCGTGTACGCGCACCGACGCACCAAACACGAGGAGGGCCCAGGTGCAGGCAACCAGCAGCGCAGCAGGGCGGGACAGTCGGCGCATGGTCGGTCCGGTAAGAGAGCCGCTCCTATGCGGGCTCCCCCCCCTGAGCACCGCCGCACGGTGTTGCACACGCCGGACTACTCCGAGACGGCAGAGCCGCCCTGCCCTTCGGGCTGATCCTGGTAGTCCGAGAGCACGGGTACCGGACGCTCGCACAGGTAGTGCGCCGACTGCGCGTCGTACCCCGGCGCGCTCGCCGCACTCGGTGCGCCGCGGCACCAGCCACCGCCGCTGCTCACCATCACCAGCCGGACCCCTGCCAGGTGCTCCTCGAGCGTCGGCAGCGCGTTGGGATCGCCCGCGTTCAGCGCCGGGAAGAAGTCGGCGACTGTGGGCTCCACGCCGCCGCACGCCGGGAGCGAGTCGGGCGCAGACCCGTCGGACCACTCCCACGCGCCAGTGTCCAGCGTGCCAGCCCAGCGCAGGTCGACGAACGCGCCGAAGTCCGACTGGCCGAGACCGTCCAGCAGCTCCTGCTGCACATCGGCGGCCTCGGGACCGGTCGAGAGCGTGGCCAGCCCGCGGTGGCCCCCCGCGTCGTCCAGGGGCACGCCCGCCCACGCCTGGCAGCGCGCCTCGGCCTCCGAGAACCGCTGCGGCTCCGAGGCCCCGAACACCACCAGGTACTCGCTGTCGCCGCGGCGCAGCCCGGCGAAGTCGGCCGTGCCGCCCGCGTCGAGATCCTGCGGGCACAGGCTCCCGACCTGCCCGGTGATGTCCGGGTCGGTGTCGTCACAGTCGAGGTTGTTGGACGCGGTGAGCCCATGGTCCACATCCGGTGCGCACAGCGGCGAGCCCACGCTGTCGGCCTCGCCCCAGCCGTCCCCGTCGGCGTCGAGGTAGAAGTTGAGCACGTTGGCACACCCGATCGGGAGCTCCTCGCCGCCGCGGAGATCCCAGTACGACCCGCAGCCCGTGAAGAGCCCCGCCATCGCGATCCACTGTGCCCGCATTCCGACCTCCGGCGGGAGTGTAGACCGGGTCTGTCTCGGTTGTCTCCCCGCAGTCTCAGCGCTACGAGCGGGGCTGCAGGGGGCAGACATGGGGATCGAGTCGGAGTGGATCTGGATGGACGGAGCTTGGGTCCCCTACAAGGACGCCACAGTGCACGTCCTGTCCCACACCCTGCACTACGGGCTGGGCGCGTTCGAGGGCATCCGGGCCTACGAGCAGCCCGATGGTGGGCCTGGGGTCTGGCGGCTCGACGCCCACCTGGAACGCCTCCTCGGCTCGATGCGCATGGTGCGGATGCCTGTCGAGTGGACGGTCGCTCAGCTTCGCGAGGCCTGCCTAGCGGTCCTCGCACGAAACAGCTTCAGCGCTGCCTACCTTCGCCCGCTCGCGTTCCTCGGCGCTGGCGCCATGGGCCTCGGCGCGCGCGACAACCGAGTCCACCTGGCGATCTCGGCCTGGGAGTGGGGCGCGTACCTGGGCGAGGAGAACCTGACCAAGGGAGTCCGGCTGCGCACCAGCTCGTTCACGCGCAACCACCCGAACGCCGCGCTGTCGCGCGCAAAGATCGTCGGGCACTACGTCAACAGCATCATGGCTCGCTACGAGGCCAACGACGACGGCTTCGACGAGGCGTTGATGTTGGACCACACCGGCCTGGTCGCGGAGGGTTCCGGCGAGAACGTGTTCGTGGTGCAGGACGGGCGGGTCACGACCCCGCCGGCGACGAACATCCTGCCGGGCATCACCCGCCTCTCGGTGATGGAGATCCTGCGCAACGAGGGCGTCGAGGTGGTGGAGCAGCCGTTCGGGCGCGACGCCTTCTACGTCGCGGATGAGGCGTTCATGTGCGGGACCGCCGCGGAGATCACCCCGGTCGCCAGCCTGGACCGCCGCCCGGTGGGAGCCGGCGCGCGCGGGCCCCTCACGAAGCGCGTGCAGGACATCTACGCGGCGGCCGTCCGCGGCACGGACCCCGCGTACGCCGCACACATCGCTCGCTGACGCGCGTTTGGCGCCACGGCGCCTCGGGCAGCAGAGCGTGGACCCACATCGCCCGCATCGACGCGTGGTGCCCGATGCCGCCGATGGGGTCCATGTGGCCGTGGGTCAGGCAGACCCGGCGCGCGCGCCGTGCAGCGGTGGGCGGACAGCGCCCGATGTCGAAGCACAGCTTGAACCGAGGCAGCTCGATGCAGGTCTCGAGGCCCGCTACCGACACCGCCTCGAAATCGATCCCCGCGCACGGCAGCCGCAAGGGCACACTCCGTTATCATTCGACAGGGGATGCCATGTTGAACCTGTGGATGGCCGTTGCGCTCGCCGGGCCGATCGAGCCCCCTGCTCCGGCTCACTCCGCCGGCAGCTATCACCCCATGCAGAGCTTCGCTCCGCTCGTGGATGCGGTCCGACCCGGCGTCGTCACCATCGAGGTCGAGGAGCGCGGCCTCGAACAGCTGATGCCGCCCGCGCTCAGAGATCTCCACGGTCACCGCCCCTCCCCCACCGGCCAAGGCAGCGGGTTCCTCGTGGGCGGTGGCGGGCGCGTCCTCACCAACCACCACGTGATCTCGCACGCTGCCGAGGTCACCGTCGTTTTGCACGACGGGCGGCGCCTGCTGGCCACGGTCGTCGGTAGCGACGCCTCGCTCGACCTCGCGATCCTGAAGCTCGAAGACGCCGAGGATCTGCCGGTGTTGGTGCTCGGCGACAGCGACACGGTGCGCGTCGGCGACTGGGTGCTGGCGCTCGGGAACACGCTGGGGCTCGGCACCACCGCGACCGTGGGGATCGTCGGCGCCAAGGGGCGTGTGCTCGGCCACGACGCGTTCGGCCAGGAGGACTACATCCAGACCGACGCCGCCATCAACCATGGCAACTCCGGCGGGCCGCTGTTCGATCTGTCGGGCCACGTCGTGGGCATGAACACGGCGGTCATCGCGGGCGCCAACACCGTCGGCTTCGCCATCCCCAGCAACCTGATCCAAGCCGCCATCCCGGATCTGGAGACCCACGGCCGGATCACCCGGGGCTACCTTGGGGTGCGGCCGCGCACGCTCGACGAGGCCCAGCGTGCCACGCTGAGCGCGGTGGTGGCACAAGGCGCGGTGGTCTCCTCGGTGTTCGACGACACCCCCGCTGCGCGCTCGGGCCTGGCCGCCGGAGATGTCGTGTACGAGGTGGACGGAATCCCCATCGCCTCCGAGACGGAGCTGATCGAGCAGATCGCCAACAAGCGCCCAGGTGACCGCGTCGAGCTCAGGGTCGAGCGCGCCGGCAAGCGCAAGACATTCAAGGTCGTGCTCACCGAGCGTCCCCTGCCGGGTGACCCGGGTGTCGACGACTCCAATCCCGTGTCGCTGACCGCCATCGGGCTCGACGTCCTGCCGATGTCGCGCGCGCTCGCGACCGCCCTGAACGTCGCACAGGGCGTGATCGTCGCCGACGTGGGCGTGGGGTCTGTGGTGCACGGCGTGCTCGAGCCTGGAGACGTGATCCTGGAGATCAACCGCCAGCCCGTCCGCTCCGCCCGCGACGTCTCGATGGCCCTCGGACAGAACGAGGACGAGGCTGCAGTGCGCGTCCTGCGCGACGGCGAGGAACGGTTCGTGACCATCGCCCTGCCCTGAGGCGCTCCGAGCGATACACGGCGTCCAGCCTGAGGGTGTGATGTTCGATGACTACCTGATCCTCGGCGGCGCTGGCCTCGTCGGGCTGCAGGTCTGCCGCCGTCTTGCCTCCCAGATGCGGCCGCGCCGCATCGTGGTGGCCTCCCTGCTGGAGTCCGAGGCGCGCGACGCGGTGGCGCGTCTCGAGGCCGAGTTCGGCAGCGCGGTCCGTTTCGAGCCGACGTGGGGCAACCTGTTTGTGCCCACCGAGCTCGCCGACCAGCCGCGCAACGCGGTCCTGGCCGACCGCGACAACCGGCGGCGCCTCCTGCGGTGGCTGTACGGCGACTTCGACACCGCCTACAAGACCAACCACCTGGTCGTCCTTGTGCAGCGACACCGCCCACAGGTGGTCGTGGACTGCGTCAACACGGCCACCGGCCTGTCCTACCAGAACGTGTTCGAGGGGGCGACCAAGGTGCTCGGGTGGCTCGACGGCGACGCCTTCGACCCCGAGGGCACCGACGACCTCGAGCACTTCCTGCTTTCGCAGTCGGTCCCGCAGCTGATCCGCCACGTGCGGTTCGTGCACCGCGCGACCACCGAGCAGCGCGTGCAGGTGTACCTGAAGGTCGGGACCACCGGCACGGGCGGCATGGGCCTGAACATCCCGTACACCCACAGCGAGGACAAGCCGTCCAAGGTGCTGCTCGCCAAGACCGAGGCCGCGTTCGGGCACACCGGGCTGCTGTTCCTGCTGGCGCGCACCCCGTTCGCCCCGATCGTCAAGGAGGTCAAGCCGGCCGCCATGATCGGCTACAAGGGCGTCCGTACGATGGCCGTCGCCGATCGCCACGGCAACCGCTCCCTGTTCGCGCCGCGCGCAATGGCCGTCGCCGGCGCGCTCGCCCTGACCGAGGACGCCGCGGGCTACGAGACCGAGGGCGAGCTGGTCCTCTCGGTGGTCGACACCGGCGAGAACGGGCTGTTCACCCGAGGCGAGTTCGCCGCGATCACCGCTCTTGGGCAGATGGAGTACATCACGCCCGAGGAGATCGCGCGGGTCGTCGTCCACGAGATCCGCGGCGCCAACTCAGGTCACGACGTGATCAGCGCCATCGACAGCTCGGTGCTCGACCCCTCGTACAAGGCGGGTCTGGTGCGCTCCGCCGCGGTCCACGACCTCTCGCTCGCCGAGTCCGAGTCCGGACTACCCAGCGTTGCGCTCGGCCGCCTGGGACCGCCCGAGCTGTCCAAGCTCCTCTTCGAGGCGCAGCTCCTCAAGGAGCGCTTCGGCTCGCTGGGCGAGGCCCTCGAGCAGGACGGGCACCCACGCACCCCCGATGAGGTCAGCGCGGAGCTGCAGGCGCAGCTCCAGCAAAGCCGGGTCCGCCACCTCGCCCCCAGCATCGGGATCCCGATCTTGGCTCCGGACGGCACCACGCTGCTGCGCGGTCCCCGGATCAACGTGCCCGAGGTCCCGGGTCACGACAACACGGTATCCCTCGACGACGCTGTGCAGGTGGACGCCTGGGCACGAAAGGGCTGGATCGACCTGCGCCCCGAGAACGCGGCGGTGTGGCTCGATCGCCTCGGTCGCATGGCGAGCACCCGCATGGCGCTGCGCGACGCGGGCTCGGCCGCCGCCTCCATCAAGACGTATCTCCCCACCTCGTTCGAGATCGGCGAGGTCGTCGCCTGGATCTTCAACAACGAGATGGGCGGCTTCCGCATCAAGTAGACCCAAGGTGCAGGGACAGTGAGCAGGGAAGAACCCGCCTACAAGCTCGTCGAGATCTGCGCCGCCGGCACGTTCGGGACCGTGTGCGTGGTCCGCGACCTCACGACCGGCGAGCTGCTCGCCGTCAAGGTGCTCAAGCAGCACCACCTGAGCCGGCCCCGCGTGATCGCGCGGACGCGCGACGAGGCCGCCATGATGGCGCAGCTCGACCACCCGGGCATCGTCCGGGTCCGGCGGCTGCTGTCGATGGCCGATCGCCCGGTGCTGACCATGGAGTGGGTCCGCGGGCTGTCGCTCGAGTCTGTCCTCGAGGCCGCCCCCAAGGGCCTGCCCATCGCGGAGACGGTGGAGATCTTGCGCCTGGCGACCGAGGCGCTCGAGGCCGCGTACCACGCGCTGCCCGCCAAGGGCGGCGCCCCCATGCAGATCATCCACCGCGACGTGAAGCCGTCCAACATGCTGCTGTCGGTGGACGGCGAGCTGAAGGTGATGGACTTCGGCATCGCCCGCGCGCAGTTCGACGGCAAGGAAGCGAAGACGCTGTCGATGGTGCTCGGTGCCCGCGGCTACCTCGCTCCCGAGCGGCTCGACGGCCACGACGACCGACCCAGCTGTGACGTGTACAGCCTGGGCATCATGGCGCACGAGCTCGTCACAGGGCGCCACATTGCCCTGTCGGTGCACCGCGACTACCACGCCCAGGCGCTGCGCCGGCACCTCAAGAGCCTGTGCCCGCCGGGTATGGACGACGCGGGGATCGATCTGTTGCGCGCGCTGATCGCACAGATGTGTAGCTACGACGAGGCGGACCGGCCCAACTACCCCGAGATCACCGCGCGCCTCGACGAGATCGCAGCGCGCGCCCAGCAGCGACCCGATCTGCGGCGCTGGGCGCGCCGGTACCTGCTGCCGACGTTCCGCGCACGCCCCCGGGTGCCCCCGCCCGACCACCCCGCCTACCCTGGGCTGGCGTTTCTCGAGCGCGGCGCCCACACGGTGGCGAAGCCCGCACCACCGGACGTCGACGAGCGAGTCCGGGCGCTGCTGCGCGCGCCCGAGTGGTGGGAGGATCTCGACGAGCTGCAGCTGCTCCAGGTGAAGAACCCTCACTGGTCCGCGCGCCCGTTCCTCGAGCTGCTCCCGGAGACCCAGCGCCGGTGGTGGCGCTTCTGGGGGCGCGACCGCAGCTCCGCCGCCGAGGCGATCACGATCCTTGGGGTGCTGCGAGACCGCCGCACCGAGGAGGTGTACACCCGGATCCGCGCGCTGAGAGCCCACGAAGACCCGCAGATCTCCGGTGCTGCACGCCGATGGCTCGCGCGGCCCTGATCGAGCGGGCCGTCGAGGGACGCCCCCGTGTTAGGTGCCGCTATTCCGCGGAGGCCTCGTGAAGCTGTCCGGACGCATGCTGCACCTTGTCGATGACGCCGAGACGATTCGCCGCCAGCTAAGTGGCGCCGACCTGCGGCTCGATCATGACCACGACTACGTCTACGGCGTGAACACCGACCTGATCATCTCAGGCCGTGCGTGCACGCTCGGGTACACGGGCGAGATCCTGGGTCCGTACTTCCTCGAGAACTTCCTCGACGTCGTCACCAAGGACAGCATCCAGTCCGGCGGCTTTCAGGTGACGGTCGGTGGCCACGCCTACGGCTCGGGGAGCAGCCGCGAGGTCGCGGTGGTCGCGCACCAAGGCGCGGGCATCGAGCTGGTCGTGGCCGACAGCTTCCAGCGGATCTTCCAGGAAAACATGGTCTACAGCGGCATGCCGTTCACGACCGACCGCGCCGTGCTGCAGCGCCTCACTGACGGGCAGGACGTCGATCTCGCCAGCCTCGCCGAGGCGCTTCCGCCGTTCTTCCGGGCGGTGGCGGCCGCCGGCGGGCTGATGAAGTACGGCACCTCGCTGCTCGCCGGAGACGTCCAACCCACCTACGAGACGGACCGACCCGCGCGTCCGCTCAACGTGGCCGAGAAGCTCATCGCGCGCCGCACCTGGACCGGCGGAGCCGAGGGCGTGGCGAGCGTTGCGCCCGGCGACCAGGTGTTCTGCCGGGCCAGCTTCCGCGGCATGCACGAGTACACCACCGGCATGGTCATGGCGCTGTACCGCGACGAGTGGGGCGATGCGCCCATCGAGCGGCCCGAGCTGGTCGCCGCCTTCGAGGACCACTTCGTCCTGATCAGCCACGAAGCGGTCCCCGACTTCGCGAAGTCCGCCCGCCTCGCGCCCGCCATGAAGCTCACCGAGGAGATGGTGCAGGCCGCCGAGCGCGATGGCATCCGCCTGCACGGCCCCGGCCGCGCGCTGCCCCCCGGGGTCTGCCACCGCGTCGTCGTCGAGGACTACGCACTGCCGGGCGACATCGTCGTCCTCACCGACTCCCACTCGCCCACGGCCGGCGTGCTCAATGCGTTCGCGTTCGGCGTCGGGTCCACCGCCATGGCGTTCGCGCTGCGCACCGGCCTCATCCCAGTCACCGTGCCCAAGGTGATCCGGGTCGAGATCTCGGGGGAGGCCAAGGGAGTGCTGTCGGCCAAGGACGTCATCCTGCACCTGATCGGCGACCCCTACTTCCGCGAGGAGCAGTGGCGCACGTCGCCGACCGACACCGCGATCATCGAGTTTGGCGGACCCGGACTCCTCCAGTGGACGGTCGACGAGCTGTCGGTGCTCACCAACATGACGGTCGAGGGCGGCCTGATGACGGGCGTGGTCGAGCCCTGCGCGCCCATCGTCGACTTCCTGATCAAGCGCCGCGGCATCGACGTGTCAGGCACGATGGTCGCCGCTGACCCCGGCGCCACCTACACCCGCACCATCCCCCTCGACCTGGCGGACGTGCCGCTCACCGTCGCCACCCCGGGCGACAGCCGCAACCGCGCCCCCCTCGACGCCCACACCGACGTCCCGATCAACAACGTGGTCATCGCGAGCTGCACCGGCGGCTCCCTCGCCGACCTCCGTGCCGCCGCGGACGTGCTCCGGGGTCGTGCCCTGGCCGATGGCACCCGGCTCACGGTGACCCCGTCCTCGGCGCAGGTCGCCAAGGACGCCGAGGAGGAGGGCCTGCTGGCCTTGTTCCGCTCCATGGGCGCGGTCGTCACCAACCCGGGCTGCGGCTCCTGCATCGGCAACGGACCCGGCATCCCGCTGCCGGGCGAGACCACCGCGAGCACCACCAACCGCAACTTCGAGCGGCGCATGGGCGGACCCGGCCCGGTGTACCTCGTCTCCCCCGCTGTCGCGGCGGCCTCGGCGATCACCGGTCGCCTCACCGACCCCCGCACGCTGTAGCCCAGCGATGCGGGTCACGACCTGGAACGTCAACAGCCTGCGCGCGCGCATGGACCACCTGGCCCGATTCGTCGAGGAGGCCGCGCCCGACGTCCTGTGCCTGCAGGAGCTCAAGCTCGACGACGACCTGTTTCCCGCTGATGAGATCGCGGCGCTGGGTCTGCCGCACCAGCTCTGGTGGGGCCAGCCCACGTACAACGGCGTCGCGATCCTGTCGCGGCGGCCGCTCGAAGACCCCCAGCGCGGCTTCGACGGCTTCGACGACGACCAGGCACGCGTGGTGGCGGCGACGGTGGACGGGGTCCGGATCTACGGGCTGTACACGCCCAACGGGCAAGCGGTGGGCTCGGACAAGTTCCGCTACAAGCTGCGCTGGCTCGACCAGCTCCGCACCGAGCTCGACCGCCACGACCCCCGCGACGACCTGCTGGTGTGCGGCGACATGAACATCGCGCCGGACGACCTCGACGTGTGGGACCCGTTCAAGGCCGACGGCACCGTCCTGTGCCACCCCGACGAGCGCGGGCGCTTCGCGGGCCTGATCGACTGGGGGCTCACGGACTCGTTTCGCGAGCAAGACCCGTTCTCCACTGCGTTCACGTGGTGGAACTACCAGAAGATGGGGTGGCAGCGAAACCACGGGATGCGCATCGACCACGTCCTGCTGACCCGGTCGCTGCAGGCACGGAGCACCGGGGTCACCATCCACCGCGAGGTCCGGGGGTGGGACCAGCCCAGCGACCACGCCCCGGTCTCGGTCGACCTGTCCTGAGCCGGATCGTCGTCGGCGGGGTGCCGCCTTGGGTGCCCATCTCCCGGCTCCTCGACGACGAGCCCTGGGAGCAGGACCCTGATGGCGCCTGGGTCGCCGAGCGGGGGCGCGCCGAGGCCGCCGACCTGCAGGCCCGCCTGCGCGGCGTGACGCTGGGCGGCAGCGCGCTGACGGTCCGGGTCCAGCCGCCCCCCCGCCGACCCGAGGTCCGGCGCGCGCGCACCGAGGACGCCCGCCGGCGGCGCGATACCACCCCGGGCTTCACCCGACCGGGCGCCCGGCTCGACGACGCGGGGCGCCGATTCCTGACGCCGGAGGCCCTGGCCCTGGCCCTGGGACGTCGGGTGGCCGGCCAGCGGGTGGTCGACGCGACGGCAGGGTGCGGCGGCAACGCGATCGGCTTCGCGCGGGCGAAGTGCCGGGTCACCGCGATCGAGCCCGACGCCGCGCGGCTGGCCATGGCAGCCCACAACGCGGGCATCTACGGGGTCTGCGACCGGATCCGGTTTGTGCGCGGCACAGCGCAAGCGCACCTGCAGGACCTGTCGGCCGACCTGCTGTTCATCGACCCTCCTTGGGACGATCTGGGCGTGCTCGACGCGCTCCTGGAGCACGCCGACCGCTTCGCCCAGACCTGGGCCAAGGTGCCGCCCACGCTGGACCCGGCGCGGGTTCCGGGGTCTCGGGCCGAGGCGTGGTTCGGACACCGGGACGGCGACCGGCGTCGGGTGAAGTTCTTGCTGCTGACCCGGGGCGCGGCGAACGAAGGGGGCTGACGACCGCCCGCCCCGTGGACGGTCACTCGGCAGCGGCGACCTTGGCGCGCGCGCTCGCCCACTCGCGGTCCGCGAGCCAGCGCGAGACCCTGGGAAACCGGCTGTACATCCACCACACCAGCCACACGTCGAAGCCCGGGAAGTTCTCGAAGCGACCGCGCTCGATGGCCTTGAGCACGCTCGCGGCGACATCCGCGGGCTGGTGGGTCTTGCTGAACGCCGAGTCGCTCTCCATCGCCCACACCGCCGCAGGCTTGCGCGCGTTCTCGGACGCGAGACCCGGCGTCTCGGTCGTGCCCGGGTAGAACAGCGTGACCCGGATGGCGTGGTGCGCGACCTCCATCCGCAGCGACTGGGCAAAGCCCGCCACGGCGAACTTGCTGGCGGAGTAGGCGCTGTAGCCGGGCATCGACATGAACCCGAGCGCGCTCGACACCATGCTGATGTCGCCGCCGCCCGCGGCGATCATGCCCGGCAGGAACGCCCGGATCACGTTGACGTGGCCGTGGTAGTTCACGCCGATCATCGCGTCGAAGGCATCGTCGTCGAGGTCCTGCAGGTACCCGGGTCGGGCGGAGCCGACGTTGGTCAGCACGACGTTGGGTGCGCCACCGAGCAGGGTCTCCACGTCGGCCACCGCAGCGCGGACGGCGCTGCGGTCGGTGACGTCGAGCGCGACAGCGCCGAAGCGGCCAGCCCCGGCCGCCTGCAGCGCGGCGACCGTCTCATCGAGGGGCCCCTGGCGGCGCGCGGCGACGACGACGTGGGCGCCGGCACGCGCCAAGGCCAGGGCCGTCTCGCGACCGATGCCCTCGCTGCCCCCGGCGAGGAACACCCGCCGATTCTGGAAGTACGACATCGACCGGACCTATCCGACGCTCAGCCGCCCTGCCACAGCATGCGTGCGGCGGTATCCGTCTCGTCGTGCGGGTCGATGTAGACGTAGGCCATTCCGCCGCGCGTGATGTCGAACGTGACGATCTGCGTGGTGAGCTGCGCGAGCAGACGCATCTGCCCTTTGCCGGTGGGACTCTGCGGGACGTCCTCTCCGTGCAGCCACACGGGGCCGCCCCCGAGCTTGTCGTGGCGCAGCGACGCCATGGCCTGCTTCATGGTGCCGCCCTTCGCCAGCGTGCTGCGCACGAGCTGCGACTCGGTGAGCGCGGGATCGGTGGCGAGGCGCACGCGACGGTACACCCGGACCGTGGGCGGCCCGTCGTACAGGTTGTCGTCGGCGGTGCGCTGCAGCACCACGCGGTTGGCGCCCTTCCAGGGGTCCCAGTCTTCGCAACGCCCGCCGGTGGCGTGGCAGATGAACAGCGTCATGCGGGCGAAGCCCTGCAGGTTCAGCAACGGCCCGGCGTCGAACTGCGCCATGTGACACATCGCGGCGCCGCAGACACCGCACCGCGGCCACAGGCGCGATGGGATTCCGCGCGGGTGACCGCCGTAGGCGCCGACGAGGACGTCTGCGTCCGAACCAGACTTACGAAGCCGATACGAGAGCCACTCGTTGTTCTCGCGTTCATGCATTGACAGCAGTGTGCCACCCGCCGCAGTCGACCCCAAGCGCAAGCGCGCCGCGACTCCGATTGTCCCCGCCACACCGCCGGAGGCACGCGGGATTCCGGACCGCGACGGGATCGGGATCCGCCGCGGTCTTCGGGCCGCGATAGGGGCGCTGATGTATGCTGCGACTTCCGGCTAGGAGCCATGCGTGAGTGACAAGACGCCCCGCGCACATCACGATCCGGGTGGTGCGATCATCGCGGGCCGGTTCCAAATCGACAAGTTGATCGCGCGCGGCGGCATGTCCACTGTGTACCTCGCGCAGCAGGTGAAGCTCAACCGCTTGGTTGCTCTCAAGGTGCTCACGCCCCCGCCGGATGCCGAGGAGGCCGCCGCCTTCGAGCAGCGGTTTCGCCTCGAGGCCGAGACGCTGGCCTCCCTCGATCACCCCAACATCGTGATCCTGCACGACTTTGGCGAGACGAAGG
>Ga0316189_10002672_pt1 | contig 17439 bp, 16 predicted proteins | sample LowCovwburrow_MG_FD_204930 | JGI IMG/M metagenome (GOLD analysis project Ga0316189, IMG submission 204930) | Coastal sediment microbial communities from Maine, United States - Lowes Cove worm burrow | ecosystem: Environmental > Aquatic > Marine > Coastal > Sediment | place: USA: Maine...
ATTAGTAGGAGACACTGATGGTTCTTTACATCCAAACAAACTATTTACTAGATGCTCCTGCTCTGCTTTTGTTAATGATTGACCTGTTTTTATTGCCAAACTTTTTGACATTGATTTTGCCAATAAGTCGGTAGCACTAAAATTACTATCTGGCACTTCTTGTTCCACATCACTGATGAGTTGCTCTAATATAATGGAGACTTCACTTTCTGGAACGTTTACAGGAACTCCTGTAATTTCAATAATAGAGTCCTTAAACGCTGAAAACACAAATCCAGTATGCTCTAAATCTTCTTTTAGCTGAAGTAGTAATTCCATTTCTGATAATGCAAATTCTAGTTTCAACGGAAATAATAACTGCTGACTTACCGCCTGTTTAATCGTCAAATGCTTTAGAAATCCTTCATATAAAATACGCTGATGTGCACGATGTTGATCAAGAATCATCATACCAGACTTTATAGTACTTATAATATATTTATTATGGAGTTGATAGGTGGTTTGGCTCGTTTCAACCTGCTTATCTCCATTAAACAAAGACCCATTTTCAGGTTCACTTTCAAACTCTACATTACTAAAACTATGTTCAGTTTTTGTGCCTTTAGATTCTAGCCCAACATACAGACTTTCCCATTGTGCCGCTGGTTGACTTTTATAAGAGGTAGAAAAACCAGATTTTGAACTTGTTCTCTCATCTTGAAACGGATTAAAAGAACGGTCAACTTCTACGGTTGGTGTCGCTGCATTTTTATGTTTATACTCATAAGGCGTATCTAAATTGTTATCACGCTCAAAATCTAAAACAGGTGCAATATTAAACTGCCCTAAACTGTGCTTTACTGAAGAGCGTAATATGGCATATAGCGTGTGCTCATCGTCAAATTTAATTTCGGTTTTAGTAGGATGAATATTGATATCTATCGTTTTAGGATCGACTGTAAGATTCAAAAAATAACTAGGATAACTTCCATCTTTTACTAAGCCTTCATAAGCTGAATTAATAGCATGATTAAGATAAGCACTCTTTATGAATCGATTATTGACAAAGAAAAATTGCTCGTTTTTGGTGCGTTTGGCAAATTCTGGCTTACCAACAAATCCTGAGATTTTTAAGACTTCTGTTTCTTCTTCAACAGGCACTAATTTTTCGTTCGTTTTTCCACCGAAAATATTAACAATACGTTGTCTATAATTACTAACAGGAAGGTTGAAGCTCTCACTACCATTATGATACATTACAAATACAATATTTGGATGAGCGAGCGCTACACGATGAAATTCATCAATGATATGTCGGAGTTCGACGTTATTAGATTTTAAAAAATTACGTCGTGCAGGAATATTAAAAAATAAGTGTTTAACAGCAATTGACGTCCCTTTAGGTGTTACTGTAAGGTCTTGATTTTTGATGGTACTCCCTTCAATTTCAATCCGTGTTCCGAGTTCATCTTGCTCTTGTTTGGTTTTTAACTCCACATGAGCAATCGCAGCTATACTTGCTAAAGCTTCACCTCGAAACCCTTTAGTATTGAGGCTAAATAAATCTTCTGCTTGACGTATTTTAGAAGTCGCATGACGCTCAAAACTGAGTCGAGCATCGGTAGCACTCATGCCTTTGCCATTATCAATCACCTGAATTAAGGCTTTACCAGCATCTTTAACAATGAGTTTTATAGAAATTGCTCCAGCATCAATAGCGTTTTCTAGTAATTCTTTTACAACCGAAGCTGGTCGTTGTACAACTTCACCTGCTGCAATTTGATTCGCAACATGATCGGGTAACAATTGAATAATGTCTGCCATTAGCGTTCAGGAAAGAATATGGATAAATCAAAGTCGATGATAAACAAAAAAACCAGAATTAAAACACCAATTATAATAAGTATACGGCGGTTTGCACCACTTTTATCGCTATTGTATTTATAGTCTCCAACAGCGTTATTCAGTTTCGTTTTCAAACCTTTATCATTTCCAACAGTAACACGAAAATCGTCAAATTTATGTTTTAATTCATACGGACTTCCTTCGCCTTTATAGTAACGCGGTTGATAGCTATATCTCTTATTTTTTCTTGTGTTTAAAATTCCCATAATGCTATGATGTTTCGTAGTGTGTTAAAATGTACCATACAGCAATTATCATTCCTAAAATCACTAATAGTATTGGCAATGGCAAACCACCTTTACTCTTGTTTTTACCTTGTCCCCTTAGTGACTGCCATTGAGTTTCAAGATTTTCATCATTCTCATTGGAGTCTTTAAGGTGCTTAGGAATGTACTTAAAGCGTTTATGTTTTCGCTGTTTAAACAAACTCACTACTTAAACTAGTCTATGTTATCCTTCAAAAGTACAGAATTTACTAGGAAAATGGCGCTTTTATGTCTTAAAAATTGTTAACATTTTGCTTCCTCGTTATCTAATTTAGTTTTCAGCCTCAGTGGACCCTTACAACACTTACTCTTAAATTTTTAGATGACGCTTACTTTTAATATGAAGTCGTTTGTTTGTTATATAGGAGAAGTGCAACCTCAGATTTGAATGTCTCAAAAAGTCGCAAAGACGCAACTCAAAGGTTTAGGTAATGACATATAACTTCGAAATATTACTATCTGATTACAATCGCTTGTTTGATTGCTTTCTCGTGAAATAGATTTTGAGCTTGAGAATTAATGAAGGAAAAATAAAATACTAAAAACTGATATTAAGACCTACTTATTCCGTCGTAAATCAGCCATTTTTATAGCAGCTATACCAGCTTCTGTGCCTTTGTTACCGTGTTTTCCTCCAGAGCGATCGATAGATTGTTGCATGTTATTATCTGTAAGTAAACAGAAAATAACAGGCGTGTCTGAAGCTATATTAAGATCTTTAATCCCTTGAGTGACACCATCACAAACGAAATCAAAATGTTTGGTTTCACCTTGAATCACACAACCAATAGCAATGACCGCATCTACTTGACGCTCAATCATTTTTTTACTTCCGTAAATCAATTCAAAACTACCAGGAACATCCCATTTAATGATGTTTTCAGGCAAAGTACCACAATCAACTAAGGCATCGTAAGCGCCTTTGTAAAGTCCGTTAGTGACCGTATCATTCCACTCAGAAACAACAATCCCAAACCGAAAGTTATTCGCGTTTGGGATTGTGTTTTTATCGTAGTTTGATAAATTATGATTTGCAGTTGCCATATGTATTTTCCGAATTATCGGAAATCTATTTAATTATTTACTTGCTTCTGCTTTACCGATAAAGGTATCAATATTTTTAGCTTGATCAGAAGTTGAAAATTCAGATTTAATTCTCTTATAATAGTCTAATGCTTTATCTGCGTTCCCTAAAGATTGCGCAACATTAGCTGCTTTAAACAAATACATTGGAGTTGTATAATCATTTGTAGAACCTGCAATAGCTTTTTCGTAGTATCCTAAAGCATCATCTAACTGATTTAATTGAACAAATGAATCTCCTAGTCCACCTTTTGCAATAGGACCTAAAACTTTATCATCAGTACTAAAATCACTTAAATACTTCACAGCGTTTGTGTAATCTTTTGTATTAAGATACGCCATTCCAGCATAGTAGTTTGCTAAGTTTCCAGCAGGTGTGCTGCCATATTGTTCAACAATATCAACTAAACCATACTTGCCTTCACCACCTTTTAAAGCGAGGTTAAATAAAGAATCTTTATTTACTCCTGTCGTAATAGCATCATCAAAATATTTTTGAGCTGTATACATTTCATTCATCGCTTCTTGAGCTTTAGGCTCAGCAATAAATTTATTATATCCTAAATATCCTAAAACGATTACCGCTGCTAATCCTACAATAACAAAAATTCCTTTTTGATTTTTTGCAACAAAGTCTTCCGCTTTATTTGCACTATCATCTAAAGTATTAAATACTTCTGCTGTTGTTGAATCTTGCTCTAAGACATCTATCGTTTCACCTTTTTCCTTAATAGGTTTCGGTTTGTATCCTCTTTTCTTATATGTTGCCATAGTTCTTTATTTGTGGCGCAAAAATAAAATTTTTATTGGGATTTAAAAGGTAAATTATTTGTTATTTTTACTTCCGCAGATCTAAACAGCAAACTAAATAAGAATATTCCTATCAATTTTATGATTTTAACCACGCTAAGCTTAGTGAATTATAAGAATTTTGAAAGTCAAGATTTTGAATTCGATACTAAAATTAATTGCTTTGTTGGTGCAAATGGTGTCGGAAAAACCAACGCTTTAGATGCTATTTATCATTTATCCTTCGGAAAAAGCTACTTTAATCCTATTGCATCACAAAATATTAAGCATAATGAAGACTTTTTTGTGGTCGATGGAATTTTCGATAAAAACGACAAATCCGAAAAAGTTGTGGTCTCCTTAAAACGAGGTCAGAAGAAAATGATTAAACGTAACGGAAAAGCGTATGATAAGTTTAGTGATCATATTGGATTTATTCCTTTAGTGATTATTTCTCCTGCAGATCGCGATTTGATTATTGAAGGTAGCGATACACGTCGAAAATTCATTGATAGTGTCATTTCCCAAAGTGACAAACCCTATTTAAGCAATATCATTAATTATAATAAGGTCTTATCACAACGTAACGCATTACTAAAATACTTCGCACTAAACAATACGTTTAATGCACAAACACTTGAGGTTTACAATGAACAATTAGATACTTACGGAAAAGAGATTTTTAAAACTCGTAAGGCGTTTTTAGAAACCTTTATCCCTATTTTTAAATCACGTTATGTAGCTATTAGCAATAATAATGAGAACGTGAATTTGAGTTATAAAAGTGATTTGTTTGAAGGCGATTTAAAAACGCTTCTAGCCAAATGCGTTAATAAGGACAAAGCTTTACAGTATACGAGTACTGGAATTCACAAAGACGACCTCAATTTTGAAATTGACAGCTATCCTATTAAAAAGTTTGGAAGTCAAGGTCAACAAAAATCATTTTTAATAGCTTTAAAATTGGCGCAATTCGATTTTATAAAACAACAAAGTGGTGTCACTCCGTTACTATTATTAGATGATATTTTTGACAAACTAGACGAAAATCGGGTGGCACAAATAATTGGTTTGGTTGACAATGAAGATTTCGGGCAATTATTTATTAGTGATACCCATGCCGAACGTACTGAGAATGTGGTGAAACAAATTCATCAATCATATAAAATTTTTAAATTATGAAAAAGTTAGTATGTCTAATTTTTACGCTTTCAATGTTTAGCTGTTCAAATAATCCTGAAGTTTTTATTCCTTTTATTGATGGTTACTGGGAAATTACTGAAGTGACTCTAAGTGATGGTACAAAACGAGATTATAATTATAATGACACTATAGATTATATAGAAGTTTCAGATAGTTTAACTGGATTTCGAAAAAAACTAAAGCCTAATTTTGTAGGAACTTACGAAACCTCAAAAAGTGTGGAAACCTTTAGTATTAAAATAGAAAACGATAGTCTTAATATCTATTACAAAACACCTTACTCCAATTGGAAGGAAACGATTTTAAATGCAAATGAAAATCAATTAGTGGTGGTTAATGCTGATAAAAATGTATATATTTATAAACGTTACGAACCTCTAGATTTAGACTAATGGCAAAACGACATAACGATAATCTTCCAATTAGCGATATCCTCAAAGAATTTGTTGAGACTAACAAACTACAATCTGGTTTAGATAAAGTAGATGTTAGAGATGCGTGGGCTAAATTGATGGGAAATGGTGTTAATAATTATACCACAGACATCACATTAGATAGAGATGTTTTATATGTCGCTTTAAGTTCTAGTGCGCTTCGTGAAGAATTAAGCTACGGAAAACAAAAAATTATCGATATGCTGAATGAATCGCTAAGGAAAGATGTGGTAAAAAAGTTGGTGTTGAGATAAAAATTAGAATAGGAAAGCTCAACCTTTATTATAAATATCTAATTCTATTCACAATATTACTTACCATTCAACATCCCTTTTTCTATGAAATACCTCAAATTCATCCTAACTCTAGTGCTCACCTTAACCATATTTTATGGTCTAAATACAAAACTAGGGTCAGCTCCTCCAATCGGCAAATTTTTAGATCCAGTGAATGGGTTTTGGCAAAATGACACCAATGAGGTAATCGATGGCACTATTTCTATTAAAGGTTTATCGGCTCCAGTAACCATTCATTATGATGAACAATTAATTCCGCACATATTTGCGCAAAATGAAACCGATTTATATAAAGCTCAAGGCTATATCACAGCAAAACATCGTTTATGGCAAATGGAATTTCAAACACATGCCTCTGCTGGTCGACTTTCTGAAATACTAGGTGATGTCGCTTTAGATTATGACCGACAAGAACGCAGACGAGGCATGGGTTTTGGTGCTGACAATGCTATAGAGAAGATTAAAGAACATCCCACAACATTAAAATATGTTGAAGCTTATAGTGAAGGCGTCAATAGTTATATTGCGACTTTAGACAACAAGACTATTCCTTTAGAATACAAACTATTAGATTATAAACCGGAAGCTTGGACAATCAAAAAAACATCATTATTACTCATGTATATGACCAAAATGTTGTCTAGTAGAGAGCATGATTTAGAATATACTAACGCACTTCGTAAATTTGGAAAAGAGCGTTTTGATTTGCTATATCCCGATTTTTTTCCTGATAATGACCCTATCATTCCAAAAGAAACCGATTGGAGTTTTATAGATACCAAAATCACACCAACACCTCAGAGTGAGCTTCCCCTCGACTCTATTGCTGAAACCATTACAAAACCACATCCGGATAATGGCAGTAATAACTGGGCTGTCTCTGGTGCAAAGTCAACAACCGGAAACCCTATTTTAGCAAATGATCCTCATTTAGGACTAAATCTGCCTTCCATTTGGTTCGTTATGCAATTGAGTACACCCAATCACAAAGTTATGGGAGCCACATTGCCTGGAGCATTGGGTATTATTTCAGGATTTAATAATCACATATCTTGGGGAGAAACCAATGCCACGCGTGATGTCACAGATTGGTATAAAATAGAATTTAAAAATGAATCGAGAACGCAATACAAATACGACGGACAATGGAAAAACACAAGTTATCGTGTTGAAGAGATAAAAGTAAAAGGCGCGCAAACCATAAATGACACTGTCATATACACACATCATGGACCCGTAACTTACGATCACAATTTTAAAGGTGATAATGAGAAATCAGGTTATGCGATGAAATGGATTGGTCATATTGGTGCTAACACTCAAAAAACCTTTTTAGATTTAAATACAGGAAAAAACTATGACGACTATGTAAATGCTATCAAACACTTTTCCGCTCCTGCTCAAAACTTTGTCTTTGCCTCTACTGAAGGAGATATTGCTCTTTGGATTCAAGGTCTTTTGCCAAACAAATGGAAAGGTCAAGGTAAATTTTTAATGGATGGTTCAAACCCTGAACATGATTGGCAGAGCTATATTCCTCAAAAATTTAATGCCCATACCAAGAATCCAGAACGTGGATTTGTGAGTTCTGCAAATCAGCATCCTGTGGATGAAAGTTATCCTTTTTATGTATTTAATGATGGCTATGGAACCTATAGAAATCGAGTCATCAATGACTTTTTTCGATCTAAAGATAAATTTAGTGTTGAGGACTTTAAAGCCTTGCATAATAACAACTATAATTTGAAAGCTTCAGAGTTATTGCCGCATATCTTTAAAACGATGGATGTTTCTTCTTTAACTTCCGAAGAACAAGAGCTCTATAACCAAATCAAATCTTGGGATTTTGATAGTGATATCAATGCTGTTGCACCTAGTATCTGGTTAGCCTGGTGGAGCGAACTTTACAGCTTAACTTGGGATGAATATGATGTAAAAGATGTGGCATTAGACAAACCTTTTGAATACCAAACCATACACATGCTGAAACATAATCCTAATGATGACTTTATGGATATTTTAGAAACTCCAGAAAGAGAAACTTCAAAAGACTTGTTTTTAATTTCGTTTAAAGAGGCTTCAAAAACTATTTTAAAATTTAAAGCTGATCATGGTAATTACCTCTATAAAGATTACAAAGCTACTTTCGTTGGACATTTACTTAAAGCCTTACCTGCTTTTTCACGTTTTAATATACCCATTGGAGGGGATCGTAATACTGTGAATGCGGCCGATAAAAATCATGGACCATCTTGGCGAATGATTGTCGAAATGAGCACACCACCAAAAGCTTTGGGCATTTATCCTGGTGGACAATCTGGAAACCCAGGAAGTACATACTATGACAATATGATTGATGATTGGGCAGTTGGTAAATATTACGAATTACTATTTATGCAGAATGAGACTACAACTGATAAAATCATGTCTACACAAACTTTAACACCATCAAAATAATGCGTAAATCAAATCTAATAAACTTCATTGTTACCATCTTATTAGTAGCCATACTATCTCAGTTTTTACCATGGTGGTCAGTCATGGTGGCAGGATTTGTATCATCTCTATTTTTTAGTCTAAAAAAAGTAGCTGTATTTTTTGTGCCGTTTTTAGCAATTTTAATATTCTGGTCCATGTATGCATTTATAATAACGAATGCTAATGATTTTACGCTCGCTAAAAAAATTGCAATCCTATTTCCGTTAGGAGGAAATCCTTATGTATTAATCCTAATCACTGGTATTATTGGAGGTGTAGCTGCAGGAATTGCTGCCATGCTAGGCAAGCAATGTAGCTTACTTGTAAAACGTTAATTTCAAATTATGAGCACCTAACCTTAGTACTCATTTGTAATCTTCATTTCCTGATTTTCGTTATATCTCTGACAAAAAGGTCAGAGGTCAGGAGTAGCGAGAATAGTTGTTTTGTATTACCTAGCGACAAACACTATGAAATGAAGAACGAATAGCAAAAGTATACTTAGAACTATACATAAGTTTTTAATGACATAAAACAAACACCTAAATATTTGTCTTCTAAACAAAAATTGATAGTCTCATTACTGCGATTAAACAACTCATTATTGGACATTTACAACGTATTATAGTAGAAATGCCATATAAATAACTATCTTCTACGGATAACCAACAATTTATATATTATGAAAAAAATTTCACTAGTACTCATTGCTATGATGTTCTGTTTTGCATCATTTTCTCAAACGAAAAAAAAACCAACACAAATTTCCGAATCGCTTTACATTTTGCCTAAAGCAGGAATGAATTTGCAGTTTGAAGCAGCCATCGCAGCTCACAACGAAAAATTTCATCCAGTTGGTCCTCATCACGCTGTACTAAGAAGAATTGAATACGGTGCAAAATCTGGATGGTATTCTTGGATTATGAAAGGTACTTATGCATCACTCGATTCTCGACCAGTTACTGAAGGTGGACATCAAGAGGATTGGGATAAAAATGTGGGACCTACTGTTGAAGAATATGGTGATGTAGGTCTTTGGGCTTATGACGAGGATCTTTCCTTTGGAGCAGACATATTTAAGAAGTCCAAAAAATATTTGATTTGGTCTATAGATGTCAAACGAGGCAAAAGTGATCGATTTAAAGTTATTGTAGAAAAACTTCGGGAAGCATACAAATCTATAGGAACTCGTGCGATGTTAGTCTATACAAATGAGGTGCATACATCAGGTAGTGCGGATATTGCACTAATTTGGACCTTAGAAAACTACGCTGATTTAGATTCAGATTGGAAAACAAAAGAAGCCTTCGAAAAAATTAATGGTGAAGGAAGCTGGGAAAAAATGGTAGCTGAGTGGTACGATACTACAGTTGATCATGAAGAGGAAATTAGAACTATGCTCTAGTAGCATATTATAAATATCAAAAGGCTCTTATCACAAGTTGATAGGAGCCTTTTTTAATTCACTTCAACATTTATGTCATATTTGACTATACCCTTTGTTGATATTTTCCATCAACAAACTCATTTTGAAATAAAAACTGTTGGCTAAAAACACCTACAGCGGCAAATCAAAAAACATACTTAGAACTATGTGTTTTTATTATTATTAATTTTATTAACTTAGTAAAACAATAGCCTCAAATTACTGATAATCAATTATTATCATCTTAAAACTACAAGATTCACTAATCCTTTATTAGTAAAAATTAGCTATTATGAAATTAAAAATCGGAGTTTACAATGTTGAATGGATGAGAAAGTTATTCAATTCAGATGGCACTCCTAAAACAACAGGCAAAGAATTTGAAAGAAGCCAACAATTAGCTACGTTAATCAATACCATGAATTTAGATTTTCTAGGTATAGTTGAAGGTCCTGATACTTTATCTGATGGCTCAAAAACGGCATCGATGCAATTGAATAATTGGGTTACAGAGTTTGGACTTAATTCAAACCTAAAAGGAATACATGGTACACCATCTAGAGGTCAACAAGAACTATGCGCTTTGTATGATTCGGCTAAAATCAATGTTGAATTTACTCCAACTACAAGTAAAAAAAACCAATTTGACCAACCTTTTCTCGTCGACACCACCAATAAACTTATTAAAGAACAATATAAACATTACAGACCACCTTTAGAATTGACTATTAAAAATCTAACTGGTGATGAATTCTCAAAAGTTATTGTTGCTCATACTAAATCAAAAGGCATCTTTACAGCAGTTGATTATGCAAAATTTGAACAAATTTCAGCAAGGGATAGAATGCGGTTGTTTGCAGAATGTATGTCAATAAGATCAAAATGTAATGATTATTTAGAAAATGGATCTGAAGTTATTGTAATGGGTGACATAAACGACGGTATAGGTATGGATTTTTATGAAAATAAATTTAGTAAAAGTGCTGTAGAGCTATTACTAGGCGATGTTTGGGAACCAAATAAAATATTAACATCAATTATTACCAAGCCAAAATGGACTAGCTATGGTTGGAAACCTTCCTCAAGTAAATTCAAAGATCGAATTACTGAAGATCGGGTCAATGTCTTAATTGATCATGTTTTGGTTAGTAAATCCTTAACATCTTTAAATGGTAAAGTGTGGAACCCTTATGAACAAAAAGATGATTTGGATATTCAAAGTGTAAAACAAGAACTTAAATTTGCTTCTGATCATTTTCCTTTAACTTCAGAAATTGAAAATCCAAATATTTAAATTATATAAAAAAAGCGCAACCAATGGTTGCGCTTTTTCAATATTATAAAGTATGCAATACTTAAAACATGTCTCTACCTGAAAAATGAAAAGCACCTTCAATAGCTGCATTTTCATCGCTATCACTTCCGTGAACTGCATTTTCTCCCATTGACGCTGCGTATAATTTTCTAATCGTTCCTTCAGCTGCTTCTGCAGGATTAGTTGCACCAATTAAAGTTCTAAAATCTTCAACTGCATTATCTTTTTCTAAAACTGCAGCAACAACTGGTCCTCTTGTCATATACTCTACTAACTCACCATAAAAAGGTCTTTCACTGTGAACCTCATAAAATGCCTGAGCATCTTGAGTTGTCATGTGTGTTAATTTCATTGCTACGATTCTAAAACCTGAAGCTGTTATTTTTTCTAAAATTGCACCAATATTCCCTTTTTCAACAGAATCTGGTTTAAGCATTGTAAATGTTCTATTTGTTGCCATTTGTATTTTATTTTAAGCTGCAAAAGTAATACATTTCTTTAAAAATTCAGTAAAAACAAATATTAAAAAATTGTATCTTCGCCATCTATGAATAAAGACCACATTAATAGTATTAAAGCTCTTTTGAGTTCTCCAAAGTCAATTGTAATTATTCCTCATAAAAATCCTGATGGCGATGCCATTGGCTCTACACTTGGCCTGTTTCATTATTTAAAAAAACACAATCATAATGCAACAATTATTGCACCTAATGATTATCCGGACTTTTTAAAATGGATGCCAGGAGAATCTTCTATCATGAAATATGATCAGCAAAAAAAAGAAAGTGATACCTTAATAAGCGGCGCTGATATCATTTTTACTTTAGATTTTAATTCCTTAGGAAGAATTGGCTCTATGGAAGATTCAGTAAAAGTTTCAAAAGCCATCAAAATAATGATTGATCATCATCAGCAACCTGATGATTATGCCAAGTACATGTATTCTGATGTGACCATGTCTTCAACCTGTGAAATGGTTTTTAATTTTATAGACATGCTAGATGATCTAGATAACATAGATAGTGATATTGCAACCTGTTTGTATACAGGAATTATGACAGACACAGGGTCGTTTCGATTTCCGTCAACGACAAGTGCAACACATAAAACTATTGGAACCCTTATAGAGAAAGGTGCAAATAACTCTGAGATTCATAATAATATTATGGATACTAACAGTTATGAGCGCATGCAATTACTAGGAAAAGCTTTGAGTAACCTTAGAGTAATTCCAGAATATCGCACAGCATACATTACCTTATCTCAAGAAGAACTCAATGCCTTCAACTTTAAAAAAGGAGATACAGAAGGATTTGTGAACTACGGATTATCACTAAAAGGAATAATTTTTGCTGTGATATTCATAGAAAACCACCAAGAGAATATCATCAAAATATCGCTGCGTAGTAAAGGTGATTTTTCTGTAAATGAACTCTCAAGATCACATTTTCAAGGAGGAGGACATACCAATGCTGCAGGAGGAAAAAGTGATTTAAACTTGAGTGATACCATTGATAAATTTATTAGTATATTGCCTCAATATAAACAAGACCTCAAAGCCTGATGAAATTATATAAACTGCTTATTGTCATCCTACTTGTCGTGAGTTGTAAAACTCCTGAAGCTCGAAAACCCGAAAGTGTAAAATCAGGTTCATTCATTAAAGAATCTGCCGAGCGCAATAAAAAACTGAATGAACAAGAATATAAACGTATTGAAAGTATTATGAATCAAAATCCTGAATACGACTTTGTCGCTTCTCAAAACGGATTTTGGTACTACTACCACACTAAAGTAGAAATAGATACGATTACACCACGATTTGGTGATATTATCAACTTCGATTATAATGTTAAAGACCTTGACGGAAATGTGATTTACTCAAAACAAGAGATAGGAAATCAAAATTACGCTATGGATCAAGAAGAGATTTTCACAGGATTACGTGAAGGCTTGAAATTAATGAAACCAACTGAATCCGCTACATTTCTATTTCCGTCGCAAAAAGCTTATGGCTACTATGGAGACAAAGGAAAGATAGGAACTAATATTCCGCTAATGGTTAAAGTAACCGTAAATAACATAAAACAAAACCAATAAATTTTAATTATATATCTATGCAATTGATTAGCAAAACATTTCAATTTTTAATGCTCTGTGTATTACTAACAGGAACTTCATGTAAAGAAGAATACCCTGATTTAGAAGACGGCCTTTATGCCGAAATTGTAACCTCAAAGGATACAATGATCGCCAAATTATTTTATGACAAAGTGCCTGTAACTGTATCAAATTTCGTGGCTTTAGCTGAAGGTACACATCCTATGATGGGTGATGAATTTAAAGGAAAACCTTTTTATGATAGTTTAACCTTTCATCGTGTTATGGATAAGTTCATGATTCAAGGAGGAGATCATACAGCTACAGGTGGTGGAGATCCTGGTTACAAATTTACTGCCGATTTTCATCCAGATTTGAAGCATGATAAAGCTGGTATTCTTTCCATGGCTAACAGTGGAGGAACCAATACAAATGGAAGTCAGTTTTTTATTACTGAAGCCGTTTATCAAAGAGGAGATGCTTATGACGGTGAGGGTAATTTAAAAAATTGTGATCAACCAGGTGTGAGTTGCCATTCTGTTTTTGGAGAATTAGTAAAAGGAATTGAAGTTCAAGATTCGATTTCAAATGTTCCTGTAAATAGACAAAATAACAAACCACTTGAAACGGTTTATATCTTAAAAGTAAACATCATCAGAAAAGGATCAGATGCAAAATCATTTAATGCGCCAAAGGTCTTTGAAGAAGAAATGCCAAAAGTAGAAGCCGAATTCGCAAGAGTTAAAGAAGAAAAGCAAGCAAAAGCATTGCAAGAGCAAAAAGAACGCGAAGAGAAATCAGCTTCTGCATCAGCGGCAACAAAACCTATGATTGATGACTTTGAAACGAAAACCACTCCGCTAGCTTCTGGTCTTAAGAAATATGTGATCACTGAAGGTACTGGTTCAGAACCTAAGGCAGGTGATTCAATAAAAGTCTTTTATGAAGGCTATTTTACTGATGGCCGTTTATTTGATAGTGACCGAATAGAAGTTGCTGAAAATTACGGAATGTTTAATCAAAGACGTATGGATGCTAATGCTTACGGACCAACAAAAATGTTTGTAAGTCCTGATGCACAAATGATTTCTGGTTTTAAAGAAGCGTTGACAACACTCAAAGTTGGTGAGAAATCATTTTTCTATATGCCTTCACATTTAGCTTACGGTGAACGCGGAAACAGAGGAATTCCTCCTAATACCGATTTAACGTTCATTCTTGAATTAATCAGTATTGTTGAAAAATAAATTAATAGCAGTTAATAACTTAACTTTAATATGTAAAAGCAAAAAATGCGATTTTCATTTCTGAAAATCGCATTTTTTTGCTTCATACTTAAAGCTATTATAGCTTTATTTTTTTGGAATGTTTTTTAAAATCTCTAAAACATACTTCCAGTATTTCTGTGCCGAAGAGATCTGTGCACGTTCATCAGGTGAATGTGCTCCTTTTATATTAGGACCAAAACTAATCATATCCATATCTGGATAATTTGTTCCTAAAATACCACATTCTAAACCTGCATGACAAGCCGCTACATGTGGTTCTGCTCCATTATTGAGTTCTTTATATAAAGGCACTAATACTTTTAAAATGTCAGAATCCATATTAGGTTTCCAACCTGGATAATCACCAGTACATTCTACATCACAACCTGTTAATTCAAAAGTTGAACGTAATGTGTTCGCCAAATCCCATTTTGAACTTTCTACTGATGACCGTGTTAAACAACCAATCTTTATCTCTCCATTTTTTACGATTACACGAGCGATATTATTTGATGTCTCTACCAAATCTTTAATATCTGGACTCATGCGATACACACCATTTAAAGCAGCATAAATAGCTCTTGTCAATCCTTCTTGAACACCGAGATCCATAATTTGTTCTGGAGTTTCAATTTTTGACACTTCAATAACCATATCAGGTTCCATGGTTTTAAATTCGGTTTTTATCTCATCAGCAAGATCATTCATTTCTGTAATAAATGCCTCTTCATGAATAGCATCGATAGCAACAATAGCATTACTTTCTCTTGGGATGGCATTGCGAAGACTTCCGCCATCAATTTCAGAAATACGTAAACCAAAATTTTCAAAACCATCAAATAACAAGCGGTTCATCAATTTATTAGCATTCCCTAATCCTTCGTGAATTTGCATTCCAGAATGTCCGCCTTGCAAGCCTTTCACTGAAATTTTAAATCCAACTTTAAACTCAGGTGTTTCTTCTTGCTCGTAGGTTCTAGTTGCAGTAACATCAATTCCGCCTGCGCAGCCTACTCCTATTTCATCATCTTCTTCTGTATCCAGATTTAAAAGAATATCGCCTTCAAGCAATCCTCCTTTTAATCCCATAGCACCTGTCATTCCCGTTTCTTCATCAATTGTGAATAAGGCTTCAATAGCTGGATGTGCAATATCAGTACTTTCTAAAATTGCCATAATCGTTGCAACACCCAATCCATTATCTGCACCAAGAGTTGTACCTCTAGCTCTTACCCAATCACCATCAACATACATCTCAATACCCTGTGTGTCGAAATCAAAATCGGTATCATTATTTTTTTGATGAACCATATCTAAATGCGATTGCATAACGATGGTTTTTCGATCTTCCATACCTGATGTTGCCGGTTTTTTGATGATGACGTTTCCCACTTCATCTTCAATAGTATTTAAACCTAAACTTGCACCAAAATCTTTCATGAATGCAATAACACGTTCTTCTTTTTTTGAAGGTCTTGGTACTGCGTTAAGATCTGCAAATTTGTTCCAAAGTCCTTTAGGTTCTAGTTGTCTTATTTCTGAGCTCATTATGAATAGTTATTTTTAAATTAGAAGCTGTTTGAGGCTTTTCTTTTCGGAAATATTAACCCAAACATCAATTTTGCAAAGGTACGAATTGCAATTCACATAAATGAAATAGGCCTCTCAGGTTTTGAAAATCTAATCGTTTAATTAGTAATACACAATAGCTACTCTCGCTACTCCTGATTGCAGTGGCATCCTCTGACCATTTCGTCAGAGATATAACGGAAAGCAGGAAACCAAGGTCGCAAACACTGACTGTATGGTAGGTTCTTATATATATGAAACCTAACATAAATTTATAAGCAACCTTCTCCAGTTTTAAAACCTCCCAGGATAATAAGTATTGTTATAAGAATTAGTACTAAATTCACTATTTTTGAGTCATGCTGAAACACAAAAAACTCATCATTGGCTTATCCATAATTCCACAGATTATCCTTCTGAAAATCCTTGCTTACTTTCCTAATTTTGTAGAGTCTGTTTATAGCCATGGGATTTATATTTGGATTTCAAAACTCATGCGTTATGCCTTTGGTTGGTTACCGTTTTCGGTAGGCGATATCTTGTATACACTTCTCGGTTTGTATGTAATTCGCTGGTTCATTGTAAACAGAAGACGAATCACAAAAGACACAAAACATTGGTGTTTAGATGTGTTATCGGCAATCTCCATTGGATATTTTGCATTTCATTTGCTTTGGGCTTTTAATTATTACCGTTTACCGCTTCATGAATCTTTAGGTATTGATAGCGAATATACGACTCAAGAATTAGTAGATCTTACCAAGCAATTAATTACAAAAACCAATAGTTTGCAGTTACGTTTGGCTGAAAATGATTCTGTGAAAGTTGTGATGCCTTACAGTAAATCAGGTATATTAAAAATGGTGCCAAATGGTTACGATAAGCTCTCAAAGGAGTTTCCGTATTTAGCATACCAACCTAGAAGCATCAAACGCTCGTTGTATAGTTTGCCGTTGACCTATATGGGGTTTTCTGGGTATTTGAATCCGTTTACTAATGAAGCTCAGGTGGACGGATTGATTCCATCGTTTAAATTTCCAACGACTGGAAGCCATGAAGTTGCGCATCAATTGGGTTATGCTGCTGAAAACGAAGCAAATTTTATAGGTAGTATGGCAGCGATGCAGCATCCTGATGTGTATTTTAATTATTCGGGCTATGCCTTTGCTTTGCGACATTGTTTATATGAAACGTATAAACGTGATCAGCAATTATATGAAGAATTATTGGCAGAAGTTAATAAAGGTGTTTTAAAAAATTATCAGGAAGTTCGTGACTTTTGGGATGGCTACCAAAACCCAACTGAGCCGTTATTTAAATCTACCTAC
>Ga0316189_10002674_pt1 | contig 17436 bp, 16 predicted proteins | sample LowCovwburrow_MG_FD_204930 | JGI IMG/M metagenome (GOLD analysis project Ga0316189, IMG submission 204930) | Coastal sediment microbial communities from Maine, United States - Lowes Cove worm burrow | ecosystem: Environmental > Aquatic > Marine > Coastal > Sediment | place: USA: Maine...
CATATTAGTCATATTCACTACAAAAAAATAGCTCAAATTGTAAAAGAAACTGCAGACGAATTTAGTTTACCTTACAATGAGTATAACAGCATTTGGAAAGCTATAGCAGAACATTACAGACAATTAAAAGTACTAGGTGAAAAACCTACTCTAGCATAGTTATAATATTTGAACTACAAAACAATCTGTTTCAATGACACAACTTTCAGATAGAGTTCTCAATATGGCAACATCTGCCACATTAGCAATGGCGGCAAAAGCTAGAGAACTAAAAGCAGAAGGAAAAGATATTATTGGCTTAAGTTTAGGGGAACCTGACTTTAATACGCCAGATTTCATTAAAGATGCAGCCATACAAGCTGTAAATGACAATTACAACTCGTACACACCCGTTGACGGTTATGTGGAATTAAAAGATGCTATTATCACCAAGTTTAAAAGGGATAATAATCTTAATTATCAACGTTCACAAATCGTTGTGTCTACAGGAGCAAAACAGTCTTTAGCAAATATTGCAGCAGTGTTATTAAACAAAGGAGACGAAGTTATTTTGCCCTGTCCGTATTGGGTAAGCTACAGTGATATTGTAAAACTTAATGAAGGCGTACCTGTTGAAGTAAAAACTTCAATTGAAAACGACTTTAAACTTACACCTCAGCAATTAGAGGATGCTATTACGCCAAAAACAAAAATGATTTGGTACAGTTCGCCTTGTAACCCAAGTGGATCGGTTTACAGTAAAGATGAACTAAGAGCTTTAGCCGATGTATTGCAGAAATATCCAAATATCATAGTGGTTTCTGATGAAATCTATGAGCATATCAATTTTATTGGTGGTCATGCAAGTATGGCTCAATTTGACGATATGTTTGACAGAACGGTGACAGTAAATGGTGTGTCCAAAGCATTTGCTATGACAGGATGGAGAATTGGCTATATAGGTGCTCCCGAAAAAATTGCAAGAGCATGCAACAAAATGCAAGGTCAAATTACAAGTGGAGCCAATTGTATTGCTCAACGCGCCGTAATTACTGCTTTAATTGAGCCGCCTTCACGAGTACAATTCATGGTTGATGAGTTTAAAGTAAGACGTGAACTTATTCTAAATTTACTTAGCACTATTGAAGGGTTTAAAACCAATGTTCCAGAAGGTGCATTTTATGTATTTCCTAATGTGTCTTATTTCTTCGGAAAAACTTTGAAAGGACAGCACATTAATGACGCAACAGACTTTTCATTATTTTTATTAGAGCACGCTAATGTGGCTACTGTTACTGGTATTGCCTTTGGAAATCCTGATTGTATTAGAATATCTTATGCTGCATCGCAAGAGCAGATTATTGAAGCTGTGAAACGCATAAAGGAAGCGGTGAGTTAACCATACTCTAAAACCTAAAAAACAATATTCCAAAACATGTTGATTTTATTATAAATCAAATTCAAGTTTTGGAATTTTTTTATCGTTATAGATATTGAAGATTATAAAATCCGTAGATAACAATTAAGGTTACAATAGTTCCAATAATTGTTTGCTTTATTAATAAGCGTCTATTATGTCTTCGAGTTTTTATCCTAACACGTCTTAAAACATGTGGAGGCACTTTAGGCATAACTTATTTTTTATAACCCAGTTTTTTCCCTAATCCGCCATTCATTTTTAAGAATGGCTTACGCTTTCCGTTTCTTAATAACTTTTCTGTTATTCTTTAAAGTAATATTCATTGATCCAATTGAGCTCATAACATCTTTATTTAATTCTGAAATAGATTCAGAAGTCCAACACATGTACCATCTCAAATTCAAAATAACTGTAATAAAACATCCTTTTTTACATTCTAATTCAATTGAAAAAGAGACCGTAACTGAGGCTATGTTTTATTTTTATATTTCTTATAAAAAAAATATTTCTTTTATTCTACAATGATTTCAAAGTAGAAATGGTATGCTAAAATTGAAGTATATTATACCTATTAATATAACTCAGTATACCAGAATTGTATAATTAATAATGTAAAAGATAGTTTTGAGTAAAAAATCAATCGTACCAGTTAAAAAGGTCTTTAATAGTGACTTATAAGATAAAGGCTAATACTATTACAAAAACAGACAGTTTTAAAAGTGTATCGATACTTGAAGTAAATTGATAGCGTCTGCTTTTTACGCGTTGCTTAATACCAAAGATTGAAGTTGACCTTGTGTAGTGCAAATTACATTTAGCAACAGACTTATAGTTTGAATTTAATAAACCCTCAGGTCTAATAAATTCTGTTTCTAATCTAGGTTTGGGTGAAGGCTCTAATTCTTGAGATGATAATACTAATTCCATGATTGATTAATTTAATTGGTTATACAAATAAGACGTACAATTCAAATAAATGTTACAACCAATCCTAACTCTAAACCTTTAAAAACCAACACAAAACTCCGGAAACACCTATGAATATTAATACTGTAGAAGTTAAAATATTTTTAAAAATAATTTTAAGTTATTAGTTCAAGCACCTATTTATATCTAAAAAAACGGGGTTATTTAGATTATATATACTCAATTAATAAACTACCTGTTTCGCCAGAAAAAAGGAGTCAATAATATCAAAACAGTGAAGAGTTCCAATCGACCAATAAGCATCAGAAATGCCGACCACCATTTTCCTAATGCTGGCAGTGCAGCATAATTATTTACGGGTCCAAAATCGCCCAGTGCTGGTCCAACATTTCCTAAACTTGAAGCCGATAAACCAATAGCAGATTCAAAATCAATTTCAAACATCGAAAACACCAAAGCGCCTAAAATAAAAGATAACATATAGAGAATAAAAAACCCAAGAATATTAAACACAATATCACCTGTAACAGCTTTTTTATTATATCTCACTGGAAGTATTGCATTAGGATGCAAAGCCCGTTTAAATTCTAAAAATGCATTTTTGATCATAATCATGTGTCTCACAACTTTTACACCTCCAGAGGTACTACCTGCCGAACCACCTATAAACATCAACCCAAAAAAGAACACTACCAAAAAGGGTGTCCACAAGGTATAATTAGCCGTAACAAAACCTGTTGTGGTGATAATTGCAATGACTTGAAAAAGTGCATGTCTAAAAGAGGCTTCACCTTTACCATAAACCATTGGGTGCTCAATGGAAGACACAGAAAAATCTGCTTTAAAATAAATGATAAGCGATGCTATAATGGTAAATAAGGCTATGGATTTAAAGTAGAGTTTAAACTCTTCATCACGTATAGCTTTTTGAACTTTTCCTTTAAATGCAAAGTAACTCAATACAAAATTTGTTCCTGCCAAAAACATAAATAATATAATGATATATTGAATTACAGGTTGACCATTCCAATAGGCCACACTGGCATTTTTTGTTGAAAACCCACCAGTTGACAAAGTACACATCGAATGATTTATGGCATCAAAAAATGTCATTCCAGCTACTTGAAGTAAAATCGTTTCAGCAGCAGTATATCCAAAATAAATCAACCACAAACGCTTTGCTGTATCGGTAATTCTCGGGTGCAATTTATCAGCATTAGGTCCAGGAGCTTCAGCGGCAAATAATTGCATACCTCCAATGCCTAACAATGGTAAAATAGCAATCGCCAAAACGATAATACCCATACCTCCAATCCAATGTGTCATGCTTCTCCAAAACAAAACACCCTTTGGGATTGATTCAATATCGTTTAAAATACTTGCACCTGTAGTGGTATATCCAGACATGGTTTCAAAAAAGGCATCTGTAAAACTTGGGATTGCACCTGTCATCACGTAAGGCAAAGTTCCAGATAATGCCATAACGATCCAACCAAAAGCAACTACAATATAACCATCTCTCTTATTGAGTTCCTTCTTATGATTTTTAGTGAGTAGCATTGAAACTGCTCCAATGATAAGGATAATGAGACCTGCTCCAAACATCTCGAGTACCACGCCATCTTTATAAATAAGGCTAGTAAGCGCAGATATGAGCATGAAACCACCATTAAAAAGAAATAGTAATCCGAAGATGTGAAAAATAATTTTATAATTGAGTTTCATTAAAAATGCTTAGAAAAAAAGTTTTTCAATACTATTAATTGACCTTGGCAGGCAACACACAACTACCTTATCTCCTACTTGAATTTGAAAATCACCTAAAGGAATAATGCCTATATCATCTCGTATCACACCTCCAATAATAGCCGAAAGCGGAAAATTAAGATCTTTTATAACTTTTTTTGTGATTTTTGATTTGGAGGTCACTTTAAATTCTAAAAGCTCAGCATTCATATTACTCAACTTAGTCATTGCGACCACTTCACCGCGTCTAATATATCTAAAAATATTATTGGCAGCCAAAAGCTTTTTATTGATTAAAGTATCAATTCCTATAGATTGTGATAGTTGATAGTAGTCCATGTTTTCAACCAATGCAATCGTTTTTTTAACTCCTTTAGATTTTGCAACCAAGCAAGACATAATATTGGTTTCAGAGTTCCCTGTGACCGAAATAAAAGCATCCATGTCCTTAATATTTTCCTCCTCTAGAAGTTCTACATTTCGTCCATCACCATTAATTACAAGTGCATTAGGTAACTGGTCTGCCAACTCAAAAGCTATATCTTTATCTTTTTCTATAAGTTTCACATTAAACTTACTACTACAAAGATGATTAGTTGTTTTCGAGCCAATTTTACTTCCACCCAAAATCATGACATCTTTGATTTCAGTTTTTACACGTCCTGAGAGTTCAAATAACTCGTCGTCACCTCCTTTAGAAGTTATAAACACCACTTTATCACCTTCCTTAAACTCAGTATCTCCTCTAGGTATAATGGTATATTGTGTTCCAAATCGCTGTATAGCAATAGGAACAAAATGTAACTCTGGAAACACCTGTGCAGCTTCTTTTACCGTTTTACCAACAAAACTTGCCGTTCTTGATAAACGTAAACTCAGCATCGTTAAAGCACCTTCTTCAAATTCATACGTATCATTAAAACCGTATTGATTGAGTAATAATTCTATTTCAGCAGCAGCTAAATTTTCAGGAGAAATTAGCTCGTCTATACCAAATTTGGTAAAACCAACCTCATCCTTTTGATCAATAAATTCAGAATTTGAAATTCTAGCAACCGTTTGTTGCGCTCCTAATTGCTTTGCTAAAACGCATGCTGTAATATTTGTAGTTTCAGAAGAGGTTACTGCTATGAATAATTCTGAAGTATTAATTCTTGCCTCATTTAAAATCGCAATTGAAGTCACATCACCTTTAATAACTCTAATATCTAAGTGATCACTTGCGTAAGCCAAACTATTTTTATCGGTATCGATAAGCGTTATCTCTTGAGATTCATAAGACAATAGCTTTGCTAAATGAAATCCGACTTCACCTGCTCCTGCAATAATTATTTTCATAGAAAATTATATTCAAAAAAACCATACAAATATACTATAATATTATGTGACACAGTGCGATTGAATTTGATTCTCAAATTATTTAAACCTATTTGTTTTGAGTATATTTGCCAAAAAAAAGAAATGTCCTCAAAAGTTACTCCGTATAAGGATAGTGAATTGAATAAAAAGCAACAAGTCACTCAAATGTTTGACAATATCTCAAAAGAATACGATGGTTTAAATCGTGTAATTTCTTTTGGAATTGATATTAAATGGCGTAATAAAGTGGTTGAAATTGTCTCTAAAACCAACCCAGAACGTATTTTAGACATCGCAACAGGTACTGGAGATTTAGCCATAAGTCTTGCAAAAACTGACGCTAAAGAAATTATTGGTCTAGATATTAGCGATGGAATGCTCGAAGTTGGTCGACAAAAAATAGCTGATAAAAAATTAGACAATCTTATTAACATGGTTATTGGAGATTCAGAAAATTTACCATTTGAAGACAATAGCTTTGATGCGATTACTGTTGCTTTCGGTGTTAGAAATTTTGAAACCTTAGAAAAAGGTCTCGCAGAAATTTTTAGAGTCTTAAAACCCAACGGTATATTTGTTATTCTAGAAACGTCTGTACCAACGAAAACCCTATATAAACAAGGCTATAAACTATATACTAAGTTCATATTACCAGTTATCGGAAAACTGTTTTCTAAAGACCAATCTGCTTACTCTTATTTAAGCGAATCTGCATCTGTTTTTCCTTATGGTGAGGTTTTAAACAATATTTTGCGTAAAATTGGGTTTATTAACGTGCAAGACAAACCACAAACTTTAGGTGTTGCAACTATCTATACAGCATCTAAAAACTAACGTTTCCCACGTCATTATCGTGATTTATGAAAAAAATATTTATAATTTTAACCTTATTTATTGCGTGCCAAAGTGTTTCGGCGCAACTGTTTAGCCGGGAAAAAATAAGAAATCAAGAAAATTTTGATAAGAAATTATTGTCTTGGGGATTTTTTCTGGGCCTCAATAGCTACGACTATCAATTTAACTACGAAGAAGATAAAAGAGACATTTTAGTGGAAACCAATTTAGGTTTTAGTGTAGGTTTAGTATCCAACCTAAGAATTAACGACTATTTAGATTTACGTTTTGAACCAGGTCTTTTCATTACACAACGAAATTTACAGTACGACGTTGGTTATTTTAATGGCATCGAGTTTAATGATGCTGATTTACTACGTGAAGTGAAATCGACCTATGTTCATTTTCCTTTACTCCTTAAAATGTCAACAAAGCGTATCAATAATTTTAAGCCTTTTATTCTTGCCGGTATTTCAACTTCATTAAACCTTTCAAGTAACGAGGAAAATCCTGATGACAATTCTGCTGGAGAATTTAGATCAAAGAAAAGCGTCTTGTTTTATGAATTAGGCTTTGGTGTCGATTTTTATAACCAATGGTTTAAGTTTACACCATCAATACGTGGTATTTTTGCTATTGATGATGAAATGGTAAGAGATGTAGATCCTAATAGTCCTTGGACTGGCAATGTAGCTTCTATGAAAACTCGTGGCGTTTTCTTGAATTTCACGTTTCAATAGACATAGTTTTCAGTGTTTACTCTTATTCGAAATAGTTTCCCCTTTTTTATTTAACTGCCGTCTCAAGCAGATGCCTTGTCATAATTTCAAATTGAATTCTACAACCATACTGAACACTAAACCCGTCTAAACTCGCTCAAGACAATAGCAGTGGCTGTTGCCACATTTAAACTTTCAGTAGCTTTAAGCGCTCCAAATCTTGGAATACTTAATCGTTTTGTGACTAATTTTTCAATTGCTGTAGAAATGCCATTCGCTTCATTACCCATGACTATGATACCGCTATCGGGTAGTGTTTCTTTATAAATCGAATGTCCATCCATAAATGTTCCGAAGACTGCTTTTTCAGCAGTATTAATATATGTTTCGAGGTCTACATAATTTATGTGCACTCGCGTTAACGATCCCATAGTCGCTTGAACAACTTTTGAATTGTAACAGTCTACCGTTGCCTTGCTACACACTAAATTTTTTATTCCAAACCAGTCGCAAAGCCTAATAATAGTACCTAAATTTCCAGGATCGCGAACATCATCAAGAGCTAAGGTTAATCCTTGAGAATTCAGTTTGTTGTCGTTTGGAATCTTAAAAATTGCAACAGCAGTATTTGCTGATTTTAAGGTGCTTATCTTTTGTAATTCTTTTTCTGTAACAGTTATCATTTCAGCATTAAATAAGGCTTCAGTTGAAAACAATAGGTGCAACTCAAAACTAGAATTCAAAAACTCTTGAATACCTTTTACGCCCTCAACAACGAATAATTGATGCTGAACTCTAAACTTTTTTTGGTTGAGACTTGTAATTAATTTTATATGGTTTTTTGAAAGATTAGACGTCATTGAAATGCTTTTACTTTTATGATATATCAGCTAAAATACAAAGTAATACTTTTTTGGTCTATTATTTGTTTGCATAAGAAGATTAGAATATAATAAAAACAGTAAATTTGGGTAGAATTTAAATGCAAACACCTTCTTTTTTGAAATTGCGCTTTTCCAAGATATTAATCTTCATTTCGATATGCACCATATTTTCATGTGATGTGATGAAGCGTGTAAAAAAAGACCAGCACTTATTAACTAGTAATACTGTTTTGGTAAATGACAAAAAAAACAATACTGAAACGGTCAATAATCTTATCTATCAAAAAACCAACGGAAAACTCTTAGGATTTCCATTACGTATTCATATCTATAATTTGGCAAGACCAAACATTGATTCTATCTTAAAAGCAAAAGTACTTAGCAATCCTAAAAAAGTATCTTGGAAAACAAAATTGCTTTCAGACAAACAATTCCGAAGAGAAATTCAATCTAGAAGAAATCTTAATTCATGGCTAAAAAAAACTGGAGAAGCACCAGCAATCTTTAATGAAAAAAAAGCTGAAAGAACCGCTTTTGAACTCAGAAAGTATTATTTCAGTAAAGGTTGGTTTAATGCCAAAACCTCCTATGATGTTGAAAAAGATAGCAATCAAAAAGCAAAAGTCACTTATAAGATAAAGACAGGTGATCCATATTTTTTAGATTCGATTAGAACCTTTATCAAGACGCCTGTAGTCGATTCGCTGTATACATCTCGTTTAAAAAAAGGATCATTGATAAAAAAAGGGCAACAGTACGATGATGCTAATTTCGCTGCAGAACGTGACAGACTCACAACACAGCTTAGAAATTCAGGATTCTATCATTTTGGACAAGATTATATTTCTTTCGTTATCGATACGATAAGCAATAACAAAAAAATCTATTCCGATTTATTAATTGAAGATAGAGCGATCAGAACCGAAGACTCTGTGCAACGCTTACCTTTTAAGGTTTATAAAATTAAGGACGTTAATATCTTTACCGATTTTAAAAACGAAAATCGAAATTTAGCAATCAAAGATTCTGTCAAATATAAAAATTACAACCTTTATAGTTATGAAAAATTAAAATTCAGACCTTCAGCTATTACTGATGCTGTATTTATTGCCAAAGGTGAGGTGTTTAGAGATATTGACAGAACACGAACCTATAGATATTTAAGTGAGTTAAAAGCCTTTAGATACCCAAGAATTGAATACACAGAAAATGAAGGCGACTCTACATTAACGGCTAATGTATTTTTAACGTCTAAGAAAAAATTTCAAATGACCAATAGCTTTGAAGTTTCTCAGAGCAACATACAAACCGTAGGCTTTTCTTTTAGTACAGGTTTACTCATTAGAAATATTTTTAGAGGCGCTGAAACTTTAGAAATTTCAGCTCTTGGCGCTATAGGTTCGTCAAAAGATGCCTCTGATACAAAAGATCAATTTTTCGATATTAATGAAGTTGGTGGAAATTTAAAACTGAGTATTCCACGATTCTTTCTACCGTTTAATACCGAAAAAATTATTCCTAAGTACATGTCTCCAAGCACTAGAATCACACTTAGTGCGGCAAGTCAAAGAAATATTGGGCTAGATAAGCAAGCCCTTACAGGAACCCTAAATTACAATTGGTATCCTACAAAGAAGGTAACTAACAACATTGACTTGTTCAACGTACAATTCGTAAAAAACTTAAATACCGATAACTATTTTGGTGTTTACCAAAACTCTTATAATCGATTAAATCAAATTGCAAGAGATATTGACTACATCAATGACGATGACAATTTATCAATACCAGATGGTGCAGATGCTTTTATTGATGATGTTTTAACTGATGGTACTTCATTAAATCCAGATGATGACAGTTATGAGGACGTCAACAATATTTCGCAACGTAAAGATCGACTTACAGAGGATAACTTAATATTTTCTACAAGTTTTAATTATATAAAAAACAGACGCGAAAATATATTTGATAAGGATTTTTCAATCATTAGATTGAGAGCTGAATTTGCAGGAAATTTATTATCAAATTTATCTAGCGCATTTAATATTGCTAAAAATGATGATGGGCGATACGAGGTTTTTGGAGTCCCATTTTCTCAATATGCAAAAGCTGAAATTGATTATGTTAAACACTGGGATTTGGGAAGAAAAAATGAATTTGCCATCCGCACTTATCTCGGTATCGCTATCCCTTACGGAAATTCTAATAGTATTCCATTTGCTAAAAGTTTCTTTGCTGGAGGACCAAATGATATTAGAGCATGGACAGCTTATAACCTAGGACCAGGAAGATCGCAATCAACAAATGAATTTAATGAAGCCAACCTCAAAATAACCTTGAGTGCCGAACAACGTTTCAATTTATTGGGTCGCTTTAATGGCGCTGTATTTGTAGACGCAGGAAACATCTGGAATGTATTTGATAACGTTGAAGATGATGATGCCACGTTTAATGATTTTAGTTCTTTAAAGGATATTGCGGTAGGCTCTGGATTTGGTATTCGTTATGATTTCAGTTTCTTTGTCTTAAGAGGTGATATTGGATTTAAAACTTATGATCCTTCAAGAGAATTAGGCAACCGATGGTTTAAAGAGTATAATTTTGGTAACGCCGTGTATAATATTGGTGTCAACTATCCCTTTTAAGTCGATTATTTTTTCTTTCAAAGCGATAACGATTTCGTAAAATTTTAGTGTTTCTTAGTTCGAAAAACTAAAAATATTCGCCAAATTTTCCCTATTTTTGGTATCTAACTTTTCAATTAAAAAAACCATGAGTCATAATATAAAAGCAGGAGTTGCAACAGGACGTGAAGTACAAGACATCTTTAACTTAGCAAAAGAAAAAGGATTTGCCTTACCAGCAGTTAACGTCATTGGATCAAACACAATTAACGGAGTTTTAGAGACTGCTAAAGCATTGAATGCTCCAGTAATTATTCAATTTTCAAATGGTGGCGCACAATTTAATGCAGGAAAATCGCTTAGTAACGAAGACCAAAAGGCAGCTATTGCAGGTTCGATTGCAGGTGCAAAGCACGTTCATTTAATGGCAGAAGCTTATGGTGTTCCAGTAATTTTACACACCGATCATTGTGCAAAAAAATTATTGCCTTGGATTGACGGACTGTTAGATGCAAGTGAGCAACATTTTAAAGAAACTGGCAAATCATTGTACAGTTCTCATATGATTGATTTATCTGAAGAACCTATTGAAGAAAACATAGAAATTTGCAAAGCTTACCTTGAGCGTATGAGCAAAATGGGAATGACTTTAGAAATTGAATTAGGAATCACTGGTGGTGAAGAAGATGGTGTTGATAATACGGATGTTGATGATTCAAAATTATACACACAACCAGAAGAAGTGGCTTATGCTTATGAAGAATTGAGTAAAGTAAGTGATCAATTTACTATTGCTGCTGCCTTTGGAAATGTACATGGGGTTTACAAACCTGGAAACGTGAAGTTGACGCCTAAAATTCTTAAAAACTCTCAAGAATTCCTTTCTAAAAAACACAACTTACCTCATAACCATATCGATTTTGTATTTCACGGTGGATCAGGTTCTACTGTTGAAGAAATAAGAGAAGCTATTGGTTATGGTGTTATTAAAATGAATATCGATACAGATATGCAATATGCCTTCTTAAGTGGTGTTCGTGATTATGTGCAAGACAAAAAAGATTATTTACAAACACAAATTGGCAATCCTGACGGTGATGATGTACCAAATAAAAAGTACTATGACCCAAGAGTTTGGCTCAGAAAAGGAGAAGATGCATTTGTTGAACGCTTAAAAAAGGCCTTTGAAGACCTAAATAATGTAAATACTTTATAACTTTGCAGAACTAACTACTAATTAAAATCATTTTTAATGTCTTGGTTCAAAAGAAAAGATAAGGGAATTCAAACAACTACCGAAGATAAAAAAGACACACCCAAAGGGCTGTGGTACAAGTCTCCAACAGGTAAGATTGTTGATACAAAAGAATTAGAACAAAACTTTTATGTCAGTCCAGAAGACGGCTATCATGTAAGAATTGGAAGTAAAGAGTATTTCGAAATTTTATTTGACGACAATAAGTTCAAAGAATTAGATGCTGATTTAACCTCTAAAGATCCTTTAAAATTTGAGGATACTAAAAAATATACAGACCGTTTAAAAGCAGCTCAAGATAAAACTAATTTAAAAGATGCTGTTCGCGCAGCAGTAGGAAAATCTAAAGGTAAAGATTTGGTTATTGCCTGTATGGACTTCTCTTTTATAGGAGGTTCTATGGGAAGCGTTGTAGGTGAGAAAATCGCAAGAGCAGCTAAATACGCGCTTGATAACAAAATTCCATTTATGATCATATCAAAATCTGGAGGAGCTCGTATGATGGAAGCCGCATTATCCTTAATGCAATTGGCAAAAACCTCTGTAAGATTAGCACAATTAGCAGATGCAGGAATTCCTTACATTTCATTATCTACGGATCCTACAACGGGTGGTACAACCGCATCGTTTGCGATGTTAGGTGACATTAATATTAGTGAGCCAGGCGCTTTGATTGGTTTTGCTGGACCTCGTGTGGTAAAAGACACAACAGGTCAAGAATTACCTGAAGGGTTCCAAACTTCTGAATTTTTATTAGAACATGGTTTCCTAGATTTTATTACACATCGTAATCAGTTAAAAAATAAAGTGAATTTATATATTGATTTAATTACAAATCAACCTTTAAGAGCATAAAAAAAAGCGAGCCAAATGGCTCGCTTTTTTTTGTATTGATTTTAAACTAAAACCTTAATCCAAAATCACCTCAATCATAGTTCCATTATTAAAGACAAATGTGGCTTGATTATCACAATCTCCTGCGCCATAGTCAAACGTTCCACCAAAATTAGTGCGTTGCACATCCACACTTCCGCTTACAAAATAAAAACAAGTCATTTCTCTACGCAAAGGCATCAAGACTTCATAGGTATGTGTATTTCCGTTAACGAATGTTGTTGTCCAATTTCCTGTGACTTCAAAAACGTTATCTGCCCAAACACCACTTCCAAAACCTTCAATCCATTCTTTTTGTTTTACACCTGCTCTACTCGCCTGTGAACCATTTGGCCAAATAACGGTTAAATCTAGTGTATGCGTAAATTGCGGATTCCCATTGTCATTTGATAATTGTTTGAGTAAGGTTTTGCTACCCAATATGTTTTTAGCATCAAAGAAAAAATCCACTAAGCTATAGCTAATTAATATCTGTTGCACTTCAGAATCTCTTGTATATGAGAATATAATTTGCCCTTTAAGTAAATGCCCATGAACGATACAGCCTTCAGTACCAAAATCTACAGTAACCTGTCTAAATCCTTGTTGTGCAACTACTGTAATCGTCACACAATCTGGTAACCCGTTTCGTTGTTGTACTTCGGCATACCTACCAGAATCACTTAACTCTTGCCCCTCATAAGCATCGATAATAATGTCACCTACAACACTTGCAGCATTATCAATTTCAGAAGAGCGACTTACTTCTGAAATATCTTCATTTTGTTCTTCTTGTACAACTGAATCTTCGTTGCTACAACTTGTAAATGTCAAACCTAAAACTACTGTAGCAAACATTAGTTTTGTAATTGCTTTACTCAGACCACCTCTATTGTGATTAATGAGTTCTTGATTTGTAAAATTCATATTTGAGTTTTTGATGTTAATATGAAGTTAAGACCAAGCAAAATTGAAAACGTTTAATTTTCAATGCAAAAAAATGAATCTAAGCACTTCAATGAGTTGCAAATCATTAAAAATTACTATATTTGCCGCTTGAAAGAAAGACTTTCAACGTACATAAAAATCATTTACAATAATATTAGCATGTATTTAGATCAAAAAGAAAAAGAAGCCATCTTTAAAAAACACGGCAAAAATGCAAAAGACACTGGTTCTGCAGAAGGTCAAATCGCATTATTCACTTACAGAATTAATTACTTAACTGGACACTTAAAAGCGAATCGTAAAGATTATAACACTGAGCGTTCATTAGTAAAATTAGTAGGTAAAAGAAGAAGTTTACTAGATTATTTAACTAAGAAAGATGTCTTAAGATATCGTGCAATAGTTAAAGAATTAGGATTAAGAAAATAATATCAAAGAGGCTTCGTGCCTCTTTTTTTATACAATTAACTCTTACGATAGAGTATAACAATCGTAAATAAGAAGCTAATTGATCCCGAAATGAATTCGGGACTAAAGGTTTTTCATTGGTCAAGACTTCATGTCTTACAACAACTACAACAACACAACGACCATTGTTTAACATTTTTTGCTGTGCATTTCGGATACACTCAATGACCAGCAAAACTAGAATTAAAAAATTTATGATTCCAAAAGTATTTAGAGAGGTCATTGACCTTGGTGACGGTAGAGAAATTTCTATCGAGACCGGAAAATTAGCAAAACAAGCTCATGGTAGCGTTGTCGTGCAATCAGGAAAATGTATGTTATTATGTACAGTTGTTTCCAACTACGAACAAAAAGACCTTAACTTTTTACCATTAACGGTAGATTACAGAGAGAAATTTGCTGCTGCAGGTCGCTACCCTGGAGGTTTCTTCAAAAGAGAAGCAAGACCAAGTGATGGTGAAGTATTAACGATGCGTTTAGTGGATCGTGTATTACGTCCATTATTCCCAAAGGATTATCATTCTGAAACACAGGTGATGATTCAATTAATGTCTCACGATGACACTGTAATGCCAGACGCAATGGCAGGATTAGCGGCTTCTGCTGCAATTCAATTATCAGATTTCCCTTTTGAATGTGCCATCTCTGAAGCAAGAGTTGGTCGTGTTAATGGTGAATTTGTAATCAACCCAACACCAGCACAAATGGAAGAGTCTGATCTAGACATGATGATTGGTGCTTCTGCAGATTCAGTAATGATGGTAGAAGGTGAAATGGATGAGATTTCTGAAGAAGAGATGGCTGATGCCATTAAGTTTGCTCATGAAGCGATTAAAGTACAATGTGCTGCTCAAGTAAAATTAGCAGAAGCATTTGGAAAGAAAGCCGTTCGTGAATATGAAGGTGAAAGAGAAGAAAAAGATTTAGAAAAGAAAGTGCATGACATGGCATACGATAAAGTATATGCTATTGCAAAAGCTGGATCAGCTAAACACGAAAGAAGTGCTGCATTTCAACAAATAAAAGAAGATATTAAAGCAACATTTTCTGAAGAAGAATTAGAAGATTACGGTGGTTTAGTTTCTGATTATTATCGTAAAGCTGAAAAGGCTGCAATTAGAGATTTAACCTTAAATGAAGGGTTACGTTTAGATGGTCGTAAGACTGACGAGATTAGACCAATCTGGTGTGAGGTAGATTACTTACCATCAACACATGGTTCTTCAATCTTTACACGTGGAGAAACTCAAGCACTAGCTACAGTAACTTTAGGAACCTCTAGAGATGCAAATCAAATAGATATGCCTTCTAAAGAAGGTGAAGAGCGTTTCTATTTACATTATAACTTCCCTCCTTTTTGTACTGGAGAAGCTAGACCTATTCGTGGAACATCTCGAAGAGAAGTTGGACATGGTAACTTAGCGCAACGTGCATTAAAAGGAATGATTCCTGCGGATTGTCCTTATACAGTTCGTGTGGTTTCTGAAGTATTAGAATCTAATGGTTCGTCTTCTATGGCAACAGTTTGTTCTGGTACAATGGCACTTATGGATGCTGGAGTTCAAATGACAAAACCAGTTTCTGGTATTGCTATGGGATTAATTTCTGATGCAGATTCTGGAAAGTACGCTGTATTATCTGATATTTTAGGTGATGAAGATCACTTAGGAGATATGGATTTTAAAGTAACTGGTACTGCAGATGGTATCACCGCTTGTCAAATGGATATTAAAGTAAAAGGTTTGTCTTATGAGATTTTAGTAAATGCTTTACAACAAGCACGCGCTGGTCGTTTACATATCTTAGAGAAATTAACCGATACGATTGCTAAGCCAAATGCAGACGTTAAAGAACATGCACCTACTATGGTTACAAGACGTGTTCCTAACGAATTCATAGGCGCCTTAATTGGACCTGGTGGAAAAGTGATTCAAGAAATGCAAAAAGAAACTGAGACGACGATCGTTATTAACGAAGATCCAGTGACTGAAGAAGGTATTGTTGAAATATTAGGTGTTGGTAAAAAAGGAATCGAAGCTGTCATGGCTAAAATTGATGCTATTTTATTTAAACCTACAGTTGGTAGTGTATACGAAGTAAAAGTTATCAAAATGTTAGATTTTGGAGCTGTTGTTGAGTATATGGATGCACCTGGAAACGAAGTGTTATTGCACGTAAGTGAATTAGCATGGGAACGTACAGAAAATGTATCTGATGTTGTAAACATGGGAGATGTATTTGATGTGAAGTATTTCGGTCAGGATCCAAGAACGCGTAAAGAGAAAGTATCTCGTAAAGCGATCTTACCAAAACCAGAAGGTTATGTAGCAAGACCACCAAGAGATGATAAAAGATCTGGAGGACGTGATAATAACAGAGGAAGAGATAATCGTGGACGTGATAACAGACGTGATGATCGTAAGCCAAGAGAAGATAAGAAGGAAGATTAAATTCTTTTTAAATTTTATTATATTAGAAAGCCCGTCAAATTTTGATGGGCTTTCTTATTTTAGAATAGGATAACAGTTTTCTATTTGGAAGTCGGTAATGTATACTGTGCTATTGTAGCTAACTGATTTATATAGTTTTCTTTTTTGTAATCTAATTCTATTTTCTTTTTACTTGATCCGATTAAACCTCCTATCATTCCGCCGGGAACAGCTAAGGTAGCAGCAGCCAAATTCCCTTTAGCTTCTTTAGAACTGCTAAACCAACCAGGATCATCATCACCTTCAGAAACACCCGCGGCATAACCAACAAGAGCCCCTGCAACTCCTCCAATTAAACTCGCCTTGGCAACTACACCTTTACGTCTCGCTTTAATATATTCAATGTTTTCACAAGGGTAAAAAACCAAACTTTTAGGATCAATTTTTAATGTCTCACTGATAGTTATTCCTTCTTTATTTACGGCATATAAAAATCCCTTAATTTTTTTATTATTCGTCTTAACCCAAATCTTGTAAGTTTTCTTTCTCAATCCGAACTCCTCGCCTTCTTGACAGGAAGCTGTTCCAAAACAAATTAGAATAATGGTTAATGTAGAGAGTATGTATTTCATGATTACTAGTTTTTTTAAGATTAATTATAAACCTTTCTAATATAACCGGACCTTTCAATCTTTACAACCTCAATGAAAATAAATAATTAGACTAATTTGTAAAGTCTGGCGTTAATTAATCCTCATGGATTTGAGCACAGGTCAATAGAGAATTTAGCTCAAAGACTGTCTTTTTATAGTCCGAAAAAATTTTATCCAAATCAAAATCGTTAGTGAAAAAATGTTAATTCGAGTTGGGTTATTAAATTCCTTCTCTACCCTAATAATTTAAAATGTTTTCTCATAGTCCAATCCTTTGATTAATAAAATCTGAGATCTCAACCCGTACGACAACTTTAA
>Ga0316189_10002675_pt1 | contig 17436 bp, 20 predicted proteins | sample LowCovwburrow_MG_FD_204930 | JGI IMG/M metagenome (GOLD analysis project Ga0316189, IMG submission 204930) | Coastal sediment microbial communities from Maine, United States - Lowes Cove worm burrow | ecosystem: Environmental > Aquatic > Marine > Coastal > Sediment | place: USA: Maine...
GGTTTTTATAATCGTCAGGACTCACAGCAATAATTTGGTAGCCCAATGTTAAAATATCTGCTTCACTTTCAGCCAAACCAGCTAATTGCATATTGCAATAAGGGCACCAACCACCACGATAAAATACTAAAACTGTATTCTTTTTAGCAATCTCATCATTTAGGTTAATAGATTCTCCATTTTCGTTAAGTAATATGGCGTCAGGTAATTTTTCACCAATAAGTAGTGGAGAAATATCTTCTGGGTTTTGTGGTGTTTGTGCACCGATTGTGACGCTTGATATAAGTAAAAATACAAGTAGCTTAATAGAGTTAGTTGTCATGATATGTTTTAATTTTTAATTCTGCTTTTCTGCAAAGGTTTTAAATATTCCACCACTTTTCTTGTGGTTGTTTGATAGTAACTGAACAGATGGATTTCATATTTTAGTAATCAGCCATTAATTGCTTGGTATGATGCTCTATATGATATGCTGTCCACATTACAATTTCCCGAACAGGCATTTTCCCCATTAAAGGATGTGGTAGAATTAAATTATCTAAATCGTTATCCTTCCACTTTTTAATTTTATGTTGGAGCTTTTTATTCTCTACTTTAAGTCTATTAAGAAGATACTCCTTATCAGAATCATTTGGAATTTTCATATTTTGTGAAGGACCAAAGGTTATGCCTTTAGCATCTTCTAAGCGTTCTTGATAACGCTTTATAATAGCATCATATTCTCGTAAACCACGATTGGCTTTGCCAAACTTATACTTTAAAATAAACTTAGGCATGCTCAAAGCAGTATTTAAAGGCTTAATGCTTTGTAATAGATGTAAGGCTTGTTGACCTGTTGTCCATTTTCCTTCAGGACCAGATTGCCATTTCTCAACATCTTGAGATTCTAGCCAATTAAAAAGTGTTTGATGTTTTGTTTCTAAGAGCTCAGCAATGGTGTCTTTATGCATAGTTTATTCCTTTTTGTACAAAGGAATAAGGTATGAAATATTGTAGCCAAAACCAATCCCAAACTTACCACTATCGTAAGTTCTTCCAAACCCAGGAATATAGATGTTTTCAAAGTTATTTGGCTCTTTTTCGGTAATGCGTCCTTTTAATTGAGCATTAATTCCGAAATACACATTATTAATAACTTCGGCTTTTATACCAATAATCAATTCTCCCCAAATAGTATTCAAGCCAGAAAATTCTTGTCCAGAATTTATTGTAGTTTGTGGCCAGCTTTGATTAGTTTGATAGATTGTATAACTATTAATGGTTTGTTTAAAAGAACTTGCTCCAACTCTAAAGCCTGTATAAATCATGTTTTCCATGCCAAACCAATTCTTATACATATTGTAGTCAATACCGCCTCTAAAATAGGAACCTTTTGCTGTTGAATTGAGAGAACTGTTTGATGTAGTATTTTCTTCAAAACCAATCTCACCAGCAGCATATAGGTTTTTAGTTAATCTGTAATCGCCATTTATTTCAAACCCTGAGTAATCATCATCAATAAAGGTTTTCAAAAGCTTGCTGGCATCAGTTCCAATTCTTAATCCATATTTCTGAGCATATTTAATAGAATCAGTTGGAGTTTCATCGTTTTGAGCTAATGTTAAATTACACACTAGCAATACTAATATGATGCTAATGGAATATTTTAACATGAGCTGTTGTTTCATTTTCAATGGTTGTTTTTAATATCTCTGAGTTAATAACCCAATTTTCTGAGTCTGTTTCAAGATCAAGTGCCAAGTTATTAAATATAGTTTTATAGCCACAAGCTCTGGAAACGTAAACATTTTCACCTTCAAAGTTGGCAGTTATTACATCAATATTTCCAGTTTCGAAGTCATCGCCTTCAAAATCTCTATGAACTACAAACCGGGTAAAATTAACATCTGTACGCAATGGTATTGCAATTGAATCTGTGTTTGCAGCACTTAATTCGATATGATCAAATAAAATAACTTCATCAAAATCATTTAATCCATAAACTAAAAGATTAGGAACAGCTTTGGTTTCGTCTTGGTCTGCAATGTTATAAAACCTTAAAATTAGCTTTGGTGTAGTTCCAGTTTCAGCTGAACAGATGTCATCTTTTTCACAAGTAAATACTGAAAAAAGTATGGCTATGGCTATTATTTTTTTCATTGAATCCATATTAATTTATCGTTTTTCCAAAAGCACTACACTCTCAACGTGATGTGTTTGTGGAAACATGTCTACAGCTTGTGTTTTGGTTACTTTATACATAGTGTCCAGTATAGCTAAATCTCTAGCTTGTGTAGCGCTATTGCAACTTACATAAACTATTTTTTCTGGCGAAATATTTAGTATTTGATTAACGACGTCTTTATGCATACCATCTCTTGGTGGATCAGTAATAATAACATCTGGTTGTCCATGTGTATTGATAAAAGATTCGTTAAACACGTTCTTCATATCACCAACATAAAACTCAACGTTGTCAATGCCATTTAATTGTGCATTTTCTTTGGCAGCAGCAATAGCATCAGTAACTGCTTCAACACCAACGACTTTTAGTGCATTCTTGGCAACAAATTGTGCAATAGTACCTGTTCCTGTATATAAATCGTAAACCAATTCATTTCCAGTTAATCCTGCAAAATTCCGTGTGATTTTATAAAGTTCATAGGCTTGCTCAGAATTAGTTTGGTAAAATGACTTGGCGTTTATTTTAAATTTTAAGCCTTCCATGTCTTCAAAAATATGATCACGTCCTTTAAAGCAAATTACATCTTGGTCATAAATAGTATCATTCGCTTTGCCATTAATTACATATTGTAACGAAGTGATTTCTGGAAATTTATCTGCTAAGAACTCTAATAGTGCTTCGCGTTTGGTTTTGTCTTCTTTAAAAAATTGAATTAACACCATGACTTCTCCAATTGAAGTAGTTCGTATCATTAATGTTCTCAACAGACCTGTTTGATGTCTTGTGTTAAAAAACTCTAATTCATTATCAAGGGCAAATTGTTTCGTGGTATTTCTAATTGCGTTTGATGGATCTGCTTGTAGATGGCATTTTTTGACATCTAAAATTTTGTCCCACATTCCAGGAATATGAAAACCCAACGCATTTCTATCTCCTAAATCTCGATCAGATTGAATTTCTTCAAGTGTTAGCCATCGGCTATCACTAAAAGAAAACTCCATTTTGTTTCTGTAAAAATACTGTTCTGCGGAGCCTAATATAGGAGTGACTTCAGGTAATTCTATATGACCTATCCGTGTTAAGTTATTTGTTACTTCTTTTTGTTTGTAAAACAATTGGTGTTCATATGCCATATGTTGCCATTTACAGCCACCGCAAGTTCCAAAATGCTCACAAACAGCTTCAGTACGCTTGTCGGATAAAGTGTGAAACGTCGTAGCTTTACCTTCATAATAAGCTTTACGCTTTTTAAATGTTTGCACATCAACCACATCACCAGGAACAGCATTTGGTAAAAATATAACTTTTCCGTCAGGAGCTTTAGCAATTACTTTTCCTTTGGCTCCAGCATCTATAACTTCTATGTTGGTGAATACTTCTTTTTTGTTTCTTCTAGACATAGCGCAAAAATAACAATAGCAACAAATATTTGTGTGCCATATTTAAATTATCTTTAGGAAACTTCTCAATAAAGTGAACCTTTTTAAAAACTCTACGTCAATATAGTAGAATCCACGCTAAAAAATGAAAAAGGAAATAGACAAAAATTTAGTCTTACAATTTCAATCAGGCGATAAAAACGCATTACCTGAATTAGTGAAACGTTGGCATAAAGAGTTTTGTGGTAAAGCGTATTGGTTGGTTAAAGATAAAGAGGTTGCTAAGGATATTGCACAAGAAAGTTGGAATACCATTATTGATAAAATAGATTCATTAAAAAACGCTAGTAGTTTTGGTGGTTGGGCTATGAGAATTGTTTATCACAAGTCTTTAGATTGGTTAAGAACAAGGTCCAAAGAACAGTTACAAAAAAATGAATACTATAATTATCAAGATAAGTCTGATTCTGTAATTGATGAAGATGAACAGATTAAACAAACTCTATTAAAAGCTTTAAATACATTGCCAATTAATCAACAGCAAGTTATCAAACTATTTTACGTTGAAGATTATGCTTTAAAAGAAATAAGTGAATTATTAAATATATCTGTTGGAACCGTAAAGTCTAGACTGTTCCATGCAAGGGAAAAGCTAAAAACAATTTTAAAACATACAAAGGATAAATATTAACAGTTTCCCATTTTCATGGAAACAATAAAATAAATTTTATTATGAAAACTAATATGGAAGACATTGATAAATTAATAAAGGATACCTTAACTCAAGAAGAAGCTAAGTTTTATGAAGAACTGGAAGAACAAAATGTATTTCAAATGCTTGGAGGTTTATTTCAAGGAAAAAATAAATGGATTATGTATGTCATGAATTTTATGACATTGGTATTTTTTGCTGTATTTATATTTTGTGTTGTGCAATTTTTTGACACCGAAAGCACTAATGAATTAATAAAATGGTCTGTTGGTGGTGTTATCTGTTTATTGGCAGTAAGTATGTTAAAGATGTTTGCTTGGATGCAAATGGATAAAAATGCACTATTGCGTGAATTAAAACGATTAGAATTACAAGTATCATCATTGTCAGGAAAAATATCATAAGAAGATTTTTGGAAGCAACTTATATTTAGTAATTTGCGCGCTTCTAGGGATGATTTCTTTCCCACGCTGAATTTTCGAGACTTCGAAAGGATAAAGGTAGATAAGGAATGGTTATTTTACTCGCTAAGCGAGATTTAATTATTAATGTTTGCATCAAAAAAAGATGTTAAACGATGCCTTAGTTAAGATCAAGGCATAAACCTTAAATTATTTTAAAATGGCTGTTTTAGACCAATTAACGTCGCAAGAAGCGATGGAATTAGAGAACAAGTATGGAGCACACAATTACCATCCACTTCCAGTAGTATTGAGTAGAGGAGAAGGTGTGTATGTTTGGGATGTTGAAGGAAAGAAGTATTATGATTTCCTATCTGCTTACTCTGCAGTAAATCAAGGACATTGTCACCCAAAAATAGTTGGAGCAATGGTAAATCAAGCTCAAAACTTAACCTTAACATCAAGAGCTTTTTACAATGATGTGCTTGGTAAATATGAAAAATTCGCAACAGAATTTTTTGGATTTGATAAGTTATTACCAATGAATACAGGCGCTGAAGCTGTTGAAACAGCTTTGAAGTTATGTAGAAAATGGGCTTATGAAGTAAAAGGCATTGAAGAAAATGAAGCAAAAATAATAGTCTGTGAAAACAATTTCCATGGACGTACAACAACGATTATTTCGTTTTCTAATGATCCAGTAGCTCGTAAAAACTTTGGACCTTATACAAAAGGATTTATTAAAATTGAATACGATAATTTAAATGCGTTAGAAACTGCTTTAAAAAACAATCCTAACGTTGCAGGTTTTTTAGTTGAGCCTATTCAAGGTGAAGCTGGTGTATATGTACCAAGCGAAGGCTATTTGTTAAAAGCAAAAGCATTATGTAAAGCTCATAATGTATTATTTATTGCAGATGAGGTACAAACTGGAATTGCACGTACAGGACGATTACTTGCCGTAGATCATGAAAACGTAAAGCCAGATGTTTTAATTCTTGGAAAAGCACTTTCTGGTGGAGCTTACCCAGTTTCCGCCGTCTTAGCAAATGATAGCATTATGGATGTTATCCAGCCTGGCAACCATGGTAGCACATTTGGAGGTAACCCAGTTGCTGCAGCTGTAGCAATTGCCGCATTAGAGGTTATTAGAGATGAAGCTTTAGCTGAAAATGCTGAAAAGCTTGGTGAATTGTTTAGAAGTGAAATCAATAAGTTTATTGAAACAAGTAACATTGCTATCTTAGTAAGAGGTAAAGGCTTGCTTAATGCCATTGTAATTAACGATAGCGAAGACAGCGATACAGCTTGGAATATATGTTTACGATTAAGAGATAATGGTTTATTAGCAAAACCAACTCATGGTAACATTATTCGCTTTGCACCTCCTTTAGTAATGAATGAAGAACAATTATTAGATTGTGTTTCAATTATTATTAAAACCTTAAAAGAATTTGAATAAGCAATATCATTAATAAATAAAAAGCGACTTATTGGGTCGCTTTTTTTATGGAGCTAATTCTGTAAACGGAAACAGATTGATATTCCTTAGAATCCAGAATAGCATTATTGTTATTAAGATGCCAAATGTCACTTTTGATCTGTGTAATAAATTTGGGATATTCTTGTTTAGTAAATCATTCATTATATATGTGAAAGCTTGATATAAAAGAACTAAAGCTAATAGTGCGATTAAATAATTATGTCTGATGCCTTCAATAATATGACCATTCAATACTTGATGTGCTGCGCGTTGGCTTCCGCAACCAGGACAATAAATTCCTGTTGCTGAGTAAAAAGGGCATTTAGGGAATATATTACTATCTGAAGGATTCCAATAAATATAAAGTGCTAGTATTCCAAAAAATGCTAGCACTCCAAATATGATTAAACTTAATTTTAATTTAGAAATTCCCATCACTTAATGCAGCCATGAGTATTGCTCCATAAAGAAGAAAAAAGCCTAGATAGAATAAAACGCCAATTCCAATAGAGACTAATCCCCAAGTTTTTGCATTTTTTGATGCTCTAACTGCTTCATCATAATTTCCATCTTCATAATTGCTATTTACTTTCGTGGCATAAATGATACTCACAATGCCAATTGGGAGGCAACATAATATTGTGCTAATTATTGAAAGCGCTAAATAGCTATCAGGTCTTTTTGGTTTAAGGTTCTCCATTTTTTTGGTTTGTTTAGTTTTTATTATTGACTATTTCTTATGGCTTCTTCATAAGCTTCATTAATAATATCCATGAATGCACCAATTCCTCCCATATCATAAATTCTGTATGCGGTTAGTCCTAAATAAAGAATATTAATTATTAGAACAACTAAAGCAACAGTTTTTGCTGTTTTCATACCATCTATATTGTCATAATTTTCATGATCAGCATAGGCTGCCTTTAATTGTTTATTAGAAACAAAATAAGCTATTCCAGAAGGAATAATTCCTAATCCAAATAGACAACAGCATAAAAAGCCGAATACAGATAGGACATAAATTAGTGTGGTGTTAAGGTTTTGTTTTTCCAAAATGTTAAATTATTGATTGAATTTGATTATATAGCTAGTAACGATAATTACAACGTTTAAAACTACTAAAATTAATTTGATTTTCTCAGCATATTTAAATTTATAGAACATATTCAGAATTAAAAATCCTGCAAAAAGGATCAAGGTATAAATGGCTGGATACATTTTAAAAGCGGCTATAAATTCACCTTGAAAGATAAGTATTAGTGAGCGCTGAAAACCACAGCCAAAACATTCAACTCCAAAGAATTTTTTGTTTAGACAAGGCAACATATAATCTTCAGGAGAAAACATTAATTGTTTTAAAAAGTTTTTCAAAGTTAAAAAATGTATGTCATTAATTTCTTTATTTTTGCCATAGACTGTAATAAAATAGTCTAATAAACTACAAGTTGATGAAAATAGATCGTTTTATTAATCTAATACTTATTCTTACAGGAGGCTTAATAGCGCTATATTCTCGAGCCGAAGAAAATCAAAATATTTATATTCTGCTTGGAGGTATTGTGATGCTTATGACTGGTTTATATAGGTTATCTCGTGGTATTTCAGATCGTCGTAACAATGATAGTCAGCTTGATAATGACGAAACACAAGATTAATGTCATTAAAAGTAGGCGATTTTGTTGAAGTGCTGGATGAAGATCTTTCTGGAGATATTATTTTTATTAATAAAGGCAAGGTAATTATTCAAACACCTGATGGATTTGAATTAGAATTTGAATCTTCACAGCTTGTAAAAGGTGGGAATTCAAAATTATTAGGCACTTCAATATTCAATGATGACACCTTTGAAAAAATAGATTCTGATAAAAATTCTCAAAAAAAGAAATCTGTTGGTGTTAAGCGCAAGGAAAGAATTCAGCCAGCAATGGAGGTTGATTTGCATATTGGTAAGCTTCTTCCTTCAACAAAAGGCATGCAAAAACATGATATACTAACCTTTCAGCTTGATACTGTTAAACGTCAACTCGCATTTGCAATGCAAAAAAGAATTCAGCGCATTGTATTTATTCATGGTGTAGGAGAAGGGGTTTTAAAATTAGAATTAGAATACCTATTGAAGCACTATGATAATTTAAAATTCTACGATGCAAATTACCAAAAGTATGGAGTAGGAGCTACTGAAGTTTATTTTTTTCAAAGTAAGTAGTAATTAGTTTTCAATCGTTTTTTGAGAAGAGTAGGTTCCCAGTTCAATTAAATCGGTATTTAATATTTCTAAAGAAGTATCAATAATATTAAATTCTACAGTTATAAAACGAATAAATGTATTTGTATTTATATTGTCATTAACAAAAACCTCAGTTGCTGAAGCATCTAAATATCTAACAATTACAGATCCATCTGCAAAATCATCTTGTAAATTTCCATTAGTGTTTTCGTCTTCATAGCGTGTAATCGTTCCATCGTTATCGTCGTCAATGTCTAAATAATCAGGAATAGTATCACCATCTGAATCTTGTGCATCATCAATTAAATCATCATCGTTAGGGTCTGGATTTTCCAGAATTGTTTTTATATTGTCACCATCGTCATCATTGTCTTTGTAATTTGGTATAGAGTCTCCATCAGAATCATCATCTTCTAAATCACCATTATTGTTAAGGTCTTCTAGTTCAGAAGGTATGCCATCTTCATCATCATCCATAAAGGTTGTTTCAGTCATCACAGTACCTCCAGTAGCAGGATAATCTTCAATAATTGAAACATCAGCATCAGGAATTTCTTCACAAATCAATCCTGAAGGATCGCCATTATATGTTCTGTAATTAAATCTTACAGAAGTGTTATTAATGGTAAAATCATAAGTATAGGGAGTCGTGTCTGGGTTAAAAATTTTATCTGTTGCTGAATTACTTGGGAATAATAAGGTTAGCGACTCGTTTGGATCCGTTTTAGTATCATATACTACGTAATTATCAGAATTAGTATCACCACAAAGTGAAAGCTCTTGATCAAAATCTAATTCTAAAGTAATAATGTCTCCATCATCACATGAAGTGATTAAAAAAGTAAAATAAAAAAGTAAAAATGATAGCTTTCGCATAGACTTGATTTTCAACAAAAATAACGGAAATGTAAATTATAACGTAGGATAATGATAATAATTTTATTTCAAGTATTTTTGTGCTTTACTTTAAAACATGAAGACACCTATTTATTTTGATAACTCAGCTACAACTCCTATACGTGAAGAAGTAATAGAGGTGATGTCTGAAGTAATGAAAAATAATTACGGTAATGCTTCATCTTCACATAGTTTTGGAAGATCATCTAAATCTTTAATTGAGAAATGTAGAAAAGACATTGCTGAATATTTTAAGGTGTCTCCATCTGAAATTATTTTTACTTCTGGAGGTACTGAAGCTGATAATTTAGTGTTGCGTAGTGCTGCTAGAGATTTAGAAATTAAAACATTCATTACCTCAAAAATTGAACATCATGCTATCTTGCATACTTTAGATCAACTTGTTAAAGAATATGGTGTTTTAGTACTATATGTTGATTTGGATGAAAAAGGAGAAGTTGATTATTTGCATCTTGAAAAATTGTTACAATCTAATGGTAATGCGTTAGTAAGTTTAATGCATGTGAATAATGAAATAGGTAATTTGTTAGATATAAAACAAGTTTCTGAATTGTGTAAGAATCATAGTGCTTTATTTCATAGTGATACAGTACAATCTGTTGGACATTACGATTTAGATTTAAGTGAAATTTCTATTGACTTTTTAGCAGCTAGTGCACATAAGTTTCATGGACCTAAAGGTGTAGGGTTTTCTTTTATTAGACAAGATTCTGGATTACAACCTTTAATTTTTGGTGGTGAGCAGGAGCGTGGTTATAGAGCAGGTACTGAAAGTGTTCATAATATTGCAGGATTGGCCGAAGCCTTAAAAATGGCATATGATAATCTTGAAACTGAAAGCGCATATGTAAAGGATATTAAGTCATATTTTATTGAATCTTTAAAATCTAATATTCCTGGCGTATTATTTAATGGACTATCTGGTGATTTACATAAAAGCACATATACATCTGTAAATGTTTGTTTTCCAATAGCACCAGAAAAAGGTGCAATGTTTTTGTTTCAATTGGATTTAAAAGGCATTGCTTGTTCTAAAGGGAGTGCTTGTCAAAGCGGAAGTTCGCAAAATTCACATGTGTTAACTGAAATTTTAAGTCCTGATGATTTATTAAAACCTTCTATTCGATTTTCTTTCAGTATATACAATACAAAGGAAGAAGTTGATTATGTGGTTAATTCGCTAATAGAATTAATTACGCATTAAAATCGCATTCCAATCCTTACATTAAAAACCCTTGGAGTTAAGTAGTTTGGTATTGCATATTGTCTTTTTGAATACACATCTCTTACCCAAGTATTGGTAATAGAGTTTTGAACATCAAACATATTAAAGATTTCAATACCTAAGCTCAATTCTTTAAACTTACTTTTCCATCCAGTTTTTACAGGTTTTTTTGCATCTACTAATACATATGAAATACCTAAATCTGCTCGTTTGTAATCTCGCAATCTATTTTGGTACTCATAAGGATCTGCATAACTAGGCGAACCACCAGGAACTCCTGTATTATAAACCAGATTCAAGTACATTTTTAAGTCTGGAATGTTTGGTACGTAATCTTGAAACAAGATTCCAAATTTTAAGCGTTGATCTGTTGGTCTTGATATATAACCTCTGTTATCAATATTTTCCTCTGTCTTAAGATAGCCAAAGCTAAACCATGATTCTGTTCCAGGAACAAATTCTCCATTCAGTCTAAAATCAATTCCGTAAGCATAAGCTTTTGCATTATTATTTGCTTGATAGCGAATGCGAACATTTTCAACCGAATACGGATTTATATCAGACATACTTTTGTAATACGCTTCAGAAACTAATTTAAAAGGCCTGTCCCAAATGCTTAGGCTATATTCATTGGCTAGAACTATGTGAATAGATTGTTGAGCTTTGACCTTGCTATTTACACTTCCATCACTTCCTCGTAATTCTCTGTAAAAAGGAGGTTGATAATATAATCCACCACTTAATCTAAAAAGCATGTCTTTTTCCCAATCTGGTTTAATTGCAAATTGAGCACGAGGACTAAAAACGGTTTGGCTTGTGTTTGAAATTCCATCTCCACTTACTGACCAATTATGAACTCTAATTCCTGCATTATAAAACACTTCATTATTACCAAGTTCTGTACGTTTGCTCCATTGTGCATAAGCTTGAATGCGGTCAATTTGTGTGCTGTTTGTAGCTCTAGTATTTTGAAAAGGAACTAATGGACCTTGAAATGCTTCATAAGGTTGGTCATTAAACCCATCGACAGTTGGAGGGTTTATTGAAAACCCTGCCGAATCAATAACTTCCCATTCAACAATACGATCCATAATATCTTCATGTGTATATTTTACTGACCATTTAATATTACTATCACCAGGTAGCTTTAAATCTCCTTTGTGCTCAATATTAAAAATTAAAGCATCCAAATCATTTCTTGCATGATTTAATTGACCACCAATGCCTTCAGAAAATTCGACTTCACCTAAATCTTCATCACCAATATTACTATTCACTTCACCTAATCTGTATTGTGCTAGAATATCAAAATACTCTTCTTCAGTTGTATGATATGCAGAAGCTATTAATTTTAAAGTTAGATCATCATTTACAAAATACGAGCCTTTAAAAGCACCAAAATATGTTTGGTATTGATCTTTTTCCTGACCTTCATAAAACACTAAGAGCGCTAATGGATTTTCTAGCGTACCAAAATTAGTCTGTCTTGTTTGAGGTTCGTAGTTATATTTATTAATAGAGGCGTTGCCCAAAAAACTCAAATGAAACTTATCTGAAAATTTATAAGTTAGATACGTTTGAGCATCTGCAAATTTTGGATCGTAATTAGTTTCAGTTTCTTTGGCTTTAACTAATAAACTATTATCACGATAGCGTAAACCTATTATTCCAGAGAACTTAGAATCTTTTGAAACCGCTTCGGTTGTAATACTTCCACCTAAAAGACTCATATCTGCTCTAACTCCAAATTTTATAGGATTTCTGTAAGTTATATCTAATACAGATGAAAGCTTATCTCCATATTGTGCTTGAAATCCACCAGCAGAAAATTCAACATTTTGCACCATATCAGTATTCACAAAACTAAGCCCTTCTTGTTGACCAGAACGAATAAGAAAAGGTCTGTAAACCTCAATTTCATTAACATATACTAAGTTCTCATCAAAGTTACCACCTCTTACAGAGTATTGTGTACTTAACTCGTTGGAGATATTAACACCAGGTAATGTTTTTAATAAATTTTCAATTCCAGGTTGAGCACCTTTAATAGTACGTATAAGTTCAGGCTCAATAGTTGTGATGCCTTCAACTTGTTTTCTTTGATTTCCTTTAACAACAACTAAAGCTATTTGTTCAATTTCTGAACTCATTACAGGATTGAACTCAAAGGTTTCTCCATTTTTCAAATTAAAAGGAGCTGAAACTTTCTTGTGATTCAGATGTGTAAATTCTACGACAACTTCTTTATTAGCTGGAATTTTTATAATATAAAATCCATTTTCATTGGTAGTAGTTCCAATAGTTCCTGCTTTAATATTAATATTAACATTAAGTATTGGTGAATTATTTTCATCTAGAACAATACCTTTAAGTGTAGCTGTTTGAGATAAACTAAAAAGAGGTATTAGAAAAATAATAAAGTTTAATAAAGGAAATTTTATCTTCAAAAGAGTATTGTTTTATTTTCTGTAAAAGATAGTTTCAAATGTAGAACTATTTCCAACATTATCAGTAACAATTACTTTTAAATTATATTTAGTTTCGTTTTTTAAAATATCATCATTAAAATCATAAATGAGTGTTTTTTTCTTATAATCGTACTCCATTAAAATCCATTTTCCGTTAATGGTCGCTCTATAATTTTTAATTCCAGATATTTCATCATTAATTTTAAGTTTTAAATACCTGAATTTACTTAACCATTTATTTTTTTGAAAATTAATAGGTTTAATTGTGGGCTTATCTAAATCAATCCCAATAGAATAAGTTCCAAGTATCTTAGTAAATGCGGTTAACTTATTTTCTTTTTTTGAAGCTGACACATAATAAATTTTGTTTCCATATTCCGACAATCTCCCAATGTAGAGTTTCTCTTTATCGATATCATTAAAATTGCTAATGTCGAAATTAATAACTAGATTTTTTTGAAGAGGAATAATTGGTTTGTGAAGTGTTAGCGTATCATTAGCAACGTTAAAGTCTATAAAAAAGTCATCATAAAATGTATTGCTTGGTACATAAACTGACACATTTTCTTTTTCTAATGTTGTTGATTGGTCAGCATATACAAAGTAATCTGTGGCTATGATATTTTTTGGTTTGAGCGTATCAATTTTCACTCCATTAATATTAATAGTTAACCATGAATCATTGTTTTTATAATCTTTAACGCGCACTTTATAAACGGAAGCTGTACTATCTTCAATTTGTATGTAGCCATTATTTTCTGAGTCCTTATAAAGACTTAATGGATTATTTTGCTCAACAAAAAGTTTTTGAATTCTAGTTTTTTTATTTTTAAAATACTCATAATCAATTAGTCTATTTAAATGTTTGGTTTCATTAAATGAGAAACGTTTAAAATCAATTTCTAAATTTTTGTTACCATTATAAAAACTCTGTATGTTGCTAACTCCATTTTTATTTGCTGCTAGATCTTGCCTGTCATGTGAAACTATCCCAAACCCAATTTTACCAAAGGCTTTTATGTTTTCAACTGTATAACTACCGTTCTTTTCTTGTTTTAGTCTAAGTTTTGTAAGTTGAGTTTTTGAGTTAACGTGAGCTTGATTATCAATAGGATACGCAAAAACAGCTAGAATTCGTGGTGGTTGAGAATCTTTTATATCAATACCAAAAAGCATAGGATTTATTGGGCGTTCTTCTTTATCACGAATTTCAAAATGTAAATGAGGACCACCTGAGCCACCTGTATTCCCTGAGTAAGCAACAATTTCATTTGGTTGAATTGATATCAAATCTAATTCTGGAAATAATTCTATTTCAAACGTTTCTTTTTCATATTGTTGCTTTTTAATGTAGGCTTCAATTTTTGGAGCGAATTTTTTTAAATGTGCATATACAGTAGTGTAACCATTAGGGTGTGTGATATATAGTGCTTTACCATAGCCAAAATGTGAAATTTTAATTCTACTTACATAACCTTCTGCAGCAGAATAAACATTTAAGCCTTCACGTTGTTGAGTTTTAATATCTAATCCAGAATGAAAGTGATTAGATCTTAATTCTGCAAAAGTTCCTGATAATACTAGTGTAACATCTAATGGGTTTCTAAAATAATCTTGTGGATAAGGGTTTTGTGCAATTGAAAATTGAATAAAAAAAAGAATGAAAATTTTGAGGGTCTGTTGCATAAAATAATGATGTTATGGCTAAAGTATTAAATTGTAATAAACTTACAAAGCATATAACAAATACTGCGTCAAAATATTGTAATCATCTGATATTTAATACATTCGAAATTTTAAGTGAAATCTATTGCTAATTACCTATTGGTATGTTAACTTTGTGTAATTAGTATTGAATTATATAAATGGGTAATATTGAGTCTGTTGTAGATTCCTTAGAGAATAGAATAAGCAAGGTTTTGCATAAGCTTGAGGTTTTAAAGCAAAATAATGTAAAACTTAAGGAGAACCTAGAAGTAACTCAACAAAAAGTGATTCAGCAAGAAACTGAAATAAGTTCTTGGGAAGAAAAATATGAATCACTAAAATTTGCTAATTCAATATTAGGCAGTGACGAAAGTAAAAGAGAAACAAAGCTCAAAATAAACACATTAATTAGAGAAATAGATTATTGTATTTCTCAATTATCTGAGTAAAGGCAACGTAATAAATGTCAGAACAGCTTAAAATAAAGCTTTCAATAGCGAATAGAGTATATCCATTAACTATTGATCCAAAGCAAGAAGAAGGATTACGTAAAGCAGCTCAAAAAATTGATGTGATGATTAAGCAATTTGAGCAAAGTTATTCTGTTCGTGATAAACAAGATGTTTTGGCAATGTGCGCATTACAGTTTGCATCGCAAGGTGAACAGAAAACAATAGATAGTGAATATTTAAATGAGGAAGTTGAAGAAAAGCTTATAGCTATTGATCTACTTTTGAAAGAGTATTTAAACTCTTAAGTTCTTTACATATAATAAAGGTTACTGCCTGCATTAGTTATTTTTTTGATAAACTCAACGTTAATTCTTTAAAAAGGGTGAGTTGAAGTTGTAAAAGCGTGCTGTCTTTGAGCAGATACTTGATCAGCTTGTTAGCCCTAAACTTGTTTTTAAGGAGTTTATACAAAACCTAAACTAGTGTAGGCTTTTTTTTTAAAAAAACTAACTAAAACAAAATGGAAACAAACACAATTTTATTAATTGTAGGAGGTATAGTAGTTGGATTGATTATTGGTTTTATAATAGCAAAAACATTAGAAAAAAATAATGCTTCAAAATTAGTTAAAGGTGCTAAAAAAGAGGCAGTTTCAATTATAAAAGAAGCCAATCATGAAGGTGAATCAATTAAAAAAGATAAAATTCTCCAAGCGAAAGAAAAATTTATTGAGCTCAAGTCTGAACATGAAAAAGTCATCTTATCACGTGATAAGAAAATGGCTGAAGCTGAAAAGAGAACTCGTGATAAAGAATCACAAGCCTCTTCAGAACTTACACGAAATAAGAAGCTAAATGCTGATGTTGAAGAAAAATCAAAAGACTACAAGTACAGATTAGAATATATTGATAAGCGTAAAGATGAACTTGAAAAACTACATAAAAGTCAAGTTCAACAATTAGAAGTAATTTCTGGATTATCTGCCGAAGACGCCAAAGAGCAATTAGTAGAATCTTTAAAAGGGGAAGCTAAAAATGATGCAATGGCTTATGTGCAAGGTAAAATGGAAGAAGCTAAAATGACTGCACAGCAAGACGCTAAGAAAATCATTATTAATACCATACAGCGAATTGGAACAGAGGAAGCAATAGATAATTGTGTATCTGTATTTAATATAGAATCTGATGATGTTAAAGGTAGAATTATTGGTCGTGAAGGACGAAATATTAGAGCAATAGAAGCTGCAACTGGAGTTGAAATCATTGTTGATGATACACCAGAAGCTATTATTTTGTCATGCTTTGATTCCGTTAGAAGAGAAATTGCTCGACTTTCATTACATAAATTGGTGACAGATGGAAGAATACATCCAGCTAGAATTGAAGAAATTGTAAAGAAGACAAAAAAGCAAATTGATCAAGAAATTATTGAAGTTGGAAAACGTACGGTTATTGATTTAGGTATTCATGGCTTACATCCAGAATTAATTAAAATGATTGGAAGGATGAAGTATCGTTCTTCTTATGGTCAAAACTTACTTCAACACTCAAGAGAAGTTGCAAAGCTTTGTGGTGTTATGGCTGCTGAACTAGGATTGAATTCAAAGCTTGCAAAACGCGCTGGACTTTTACATGATATTGGAAAAGTACCAGATGCAGAAGCAGATATGGAAACGCCTCACGCAATTTTAGGAATGCAATGGGCAGAAAAGCATGGAGAGAAATCAGAAGTTTGTAATGCTATTGGAGCGCATCATGATGAAATAGAAATGGTATCATTATTATCGCCAATTGTACAAGTTTGTGATGCGATATCTGGAGCTCGTCCAGGAGCAAGACGCCAAGTTTTAGATTCTTATATACAACGATTAAAAGATCTTGAAGATATAGCCTTTGGATTTACAGGAGTTAAAAAAGCCTATGCTATTCAAGCTGGTAGAGAATTGCGTGTAATTGTTGAAAGCGAAAAAGTAAACGATGACAAAGCAGCTCAACTATCCTTTGAAATTTCACAGAAGATTCAAACTGATATGACATATCCAGGACAAGTTAAAGTGACTGTTATTAGAGAAACACGTGCTGTAAATATTGCAAAATAAATTAAATTTATAATTTAAGAATAAATAAAACTTGAGATATTCTTATCTCAAGTTTTATGCTTTTATAGAGTAAGATGTCAAAACAAGGACGCGAAAAAAACACCAAGAATAAGGCGAAACATACTAAGTTGATGACTCGTAAGAGGAATAAGCTTAAAACTGAAAAAGAAGTGAGAAAAGAACGTTTAAAGCTAATTGTTAC
>Ga0316189_10002676_pt1 | contig 17434 bp, 18 predicted proteins | sample LowCovwburrow_MG_FD_204930 | JGI IMG/M metagenome (GOLD analysis project Ga0316189, IMG submission 204930) | Coastal sediment microbial communities from Maine, United States - Lowes Cove worm burrow | ecosystem: Environmental > Aquatic > Marine > Coastal > Sediment | place: USA: Maine...
TTGGCCATTACCCTCTGGATTGCTATACATATTGCGCGCGCGCTCATCCACGCAGTAAAGGCCAACGGCAGGGAAATACTGTCGACTTTCAATGGCCGCTTTCAACTCACCCTGGCGCTGTTTTTCTTTGCCGCCTCTATCGGCGTTATGTTCGGATTGCGCTTGTCAGTGATTTTCGTAACTAACACGGTTCTGGATACCCTCCAAGCCAGTATCGCGCTGGCAATCGGCTACAGCTTTTTGCTGCACTGGCTACAGGTTGCGCGCCGTCGCCTCCGCTTTGAGGAGCTGCTGAAAGCGAGGGAGGCTCAATCAGAGCAGCCTCTTTCAGAGTTGGGAGTCGTCGATGAAGACAAGGAAAACCTTGCCGAACTCGGCGAGGAAACCAGGGAGTTACTGAATGCGGCGGCTATCGTCGTCGCCCTGTCAGTGCTGTTTTATCTGTGGGCTCCTATTCTGCCCGTGTTTGATGCGATGTCCGCGGTTACCCTATGGACGTCCACCGCAATGGTAGAAGGCGTTGCCACCGTCAGCCGTATAACGCTGGAAATAGTTGTCTTTGTCGTCCTGATGCTAGGCATTACGGTATACGCTTCCCGCAAACTGCCGGCGTTGGTGGAACTGGTATTGCGCTCCTACACAGACGTTTCCGCTGGCACGCGTTATACCGCCAGTACCCTGTTGAACTATGTCATTCTTGGCGCCGGCATCCTGATTGCACTGTCCAGGCTAGGACTTGACTGGTCGAAGCTGCAATGGCTGGTGGCGGCGCTGGGTGTCGGTATCGGTTTCGGCTTACAGGAAATTGTAGCCAACTTCATCTGCGGGCTGATCATCCTGTTTGAACGGCCGATCAGTGTCGGTGACATTATCACCGTGGGTGACCAGGATGGCGTCGTAACCCGGATTCGCATCCGAGCGACCACTATACGCGACTGGGATAACAAGGAACTGGTGATACCCAATAAGGAAATCATCACTGGAAGACTGCTCAACTGGTCGCTAAGCGATAGCCGGCTTCGGCTCACAGTGCCGGTGGGTGTCGCCTACGGCAGCGATGCTGCGCTGGCGCTTAAGATCCTGGCTGAAACGGTTGCCAATGACAAGCGGATCCTGGCAGATCCTGCACCGTCAATTATTTTCAGCGATTTTGGCGAGAGTTCCTTGAACATGGTCTGCCGCTTCTATATCGATAATGTCGGTGACATGTGGCCCGTAAAGACAGAGCTACACCTGGAAATCTACCGGCGTTTCGAAGAAGCCGGCATCGTCATCTCGTTCCCACAGCGCGATGTGCACCTGGACAGCGAGAAGCCACTGCGCGTCTCTATCGACCCGGGCCCACAGCCCAGCACGTAGCGGCGCCTGGACCTGGCTACCCTATTGCGCTTAGCCGCCTGGATACCCGGTGGCTCCCAGCTGCCATTCAGCACCGACTCCCTCGGCCAGTACATGCGCAGCACGGTATAGATGGGCCCGTTCGGCGCCGGCAGCCAGTTCGCCTTCTGGACCGGGTCGGTCGGTTCGTCTTTCTGGATGAACAACGTCAATGAGCTGTCAGCATTTTTCTTGAGCTCGGGCAGCATCGGTGAATTGATCAGGTAGCGGTTGATAGGATTTTCTACCAGCAGCTAGTGGGCCATGCGGGAAGTTCGGTAACCCACAGCCAGTCCACAAGCCGGGTTGGCAAGGCACGCGAGCGCAGGACTGGCCGTCGCCAGTTCCAGCGAGTGTAACGCGGTCAACGTGGCTTGTGGGCTGGCCCGGAAACAAACACATTCTTGATGCCCTTGGGAGCACTGCTTTGCCAACCTGGCCTGGCGACTGCATAACACCCGGCAACGTTACCCGTTGCGTGACTGCCGATATAGCCAAAATTGTAAGTATATTGGGAAGTGAGCTGGACAGAATAGTATCGGTCTTTCGCCATCTCGGGCACAATGAATTCATCCGCTTTCTCGATGGCGCTCTCGTCACGATTGCCAGACAGGTACCACATAACCAGCTTGTCGCTCTTCTTGATCTGCCTGCCCTGGAACTCTATATCTTGCTTCGCCGTGGGGCGCATATGGGCCAGCCGAGTTTACCAGCGGATGATCTCGAGACCATGCCGGGGATGAGCGCCGTGTTTTTGCGCAGATTTTCGTACTCCGCAGGATTCTGGTTCAGGGCGAGCACTCCACCAATCATAGAGTTACGTGTCGTATCGTTACCGCTCACGATCAGCAGGACGATGTTTCCCAAGAGTTCCATCGGGCGATCCACCAGGTCTGCTGTGTGGGGATCGCGCTGCAGCAGGGAGATGAGATCCAGCATGTTCTCGCTCTGGCGACCCTTGCGTTCATGCCACAGGCTGGTAAATACCTGCAGGCATTCCACAAAGCCGTTATAGCGCTCTTCGTTGGTCACATCTCCACCGCCCATGGACGGTGAACCTGCCGCAAGGTCCGGCCAGTAGATCAATTTTCTGCGCTGTTCGAAGGGAAAGTCAAACAGCATCGCCAGCATCTGGGTGGTCAGGTTGACGGATACTTCATCGACCCATCTCGCACTCGATCTGCTGGAGTGCATCGAAGAACTCGACGCCCGATTGTGTGCAATGCAAGCTGGTCGGTTACGCTGAGATAGGCAGGTACGAGGATTCCTCGACCTGGATCTTCGCGGCATCCTGTCTGGGGCTTCTTGGGCACCACGATCAACACCTTGCTCCATCAACCCATGATTCGGGTGTTGCCAAGAGGCTGACGACTTTCCCTGTATGGGACAGTCGAAGAATGGGCCAAAGCCCTGGGGCTGTCGGGGCGTTAGCGCACATAGCGTGCCTGCCAGGCGTTGCGGTACGCAACCGCGAACCGAGTTCGAGGGCATCCGGCCAAACGGCTTGAACATGATCCTCGCTGTCGGCAAAAGCGAGCGCCACTTGTGTTCGATAACAAACAGACGGCGAGGATCAATTGCTATAATTTGAATACAAAGGGAAAGCCAGGCGCGCAATGGCTGCCAGTGGTAATATACAAAGGTGGAAAGCAGCGCGTATTGTACATGACAGTGCGCCAGATGAACGGTCCCTCCGTTCGATTAGGAGGCAAGAAGATGGGGGTTACCAGCGTACCCGCATCGTCAACGATCTATGATCGGTTACTGCGGCGGATTCAGAAGCAATTGGCCAACCGGGTGAAGATTCCTTTCGAGATCCGGTTGTGGAGCGACAGTGTCTATCGTTTCGGAGAAGGCGAGCCCGCGGTCGATATCCTGGTCCGCGATCGCAAGGGTCTAGCCGCCCTCGGTCGGCTGGACGAGTTGGGCATCTGCGAGGCCTATATGGCCGGCAGCCTGGACGTGGTGGGAGACATGCTGCGGTTTGTCGGCCTGCGGGATGCGTTGAGCGACAGCCATCCGCTGGACTACCTGTGGCGCCGTGTCGCACCCTGGATCGTCGGGCGGTTCACGACCAACCGCCAGGCGATCGCGACCCACTACGAGTTCGCCAACGACTTTTATCTCGAATTTCTCGATCCGACCCGCTGCTATTCCCAGGCGCTGTTCGAGCGCGACGACGAGGCACTGGAAACGGCCCAGGCCCGCAAGCTGGATTTCGCCATCGATGCTTGCGGGCTGAAGCCAGGAGATCGCGTCCTGGACGTGGGCGGCGGTTGGGGCAGCTTCACGGAGCACGCGGGCCGCCGCGGCATCCAGGTCACGGCCCTGACGATTCCCCACCAGTCGGAGCAGTTTCTGAAAGACTTGATCGAGCGCATCCAGCTTCCCGCCCGGGTGCTGAACCAGGATTTCCTGAGGTACGACTCGCCGGAGCCCTTTGACGCGATCGTCATCCTCGGGGTGATGGAGCACCTGCCCGATTATCCCGCCGTGCTGAAGCGACTCCAGCACCTGCTGAAGCCGGGTGGGCGCGTCTATCTCGACGCCAGTGCCTTTCGGGAAAAGTATGTGAAGCCGACCTTCGTCTCACGCTACATCTTTCCGGGCGACCATTCCTACTTCTGCCTGCACGATTTCCTGGCTGCGGCTGCCAGGACGCCGTTGGACGTGCTGGCGGTCTACAACGACCGCCACAGCTATTACCTCACCTGCAAGGCATGGGCCGAAAACCTGGACGCCGCCCGGGACGAGATCGTCAGCCGCTGGGGCGAGGCGCTGTACCGGCGCTTCCGGCTCTATCTCTGGGGATCGGCCTTCGCTTTTCTCAATCGGGGCATGGAAGCCTATCGTGTGCTCTTGGAGCGACCCCGGGAGGCTGCCGTACACTGATCCGTCCAGCGTATTGAGGAAAAATGGCATGAGGAGCGGCGATGACGGGATGCAGCCAGCGACTTTCTCGAACCGGGTGCGGCAGAGGTATTCTAAGACCGCTTGCGGCGGATAGTTTGCTTTTAAGGCATCACTTATATTGCATATTTGGAATACGCCATGATTCCCTCAATTTTCAAAACGACCCTGGCAGCATTGCTGATGGGCTTGGTGCTGGCCGCTTCCGCTGCCGACATCTCGAAGCTGGAGACGGCCCAGGCGGAATTGCGCCAGCTGCCCCGGGAGTTCCGGCTGGACGGCACGGTGGAGGCAGTGAACCGCACCACCGTGTCGGCCCAGACCAGCGGCCAAGTACAGGAGATCCTGTACGACGTTGACGACTACGTGGAGAAAGGTGCGGTGCTGGCGGTGCTGAAGGACACCGAGCACCAATCCCGGGTGAACCGGGCCGCCGCCGACCTGACGGGGGCCGTGGCTCAGCGCCAGGAGGCCGAAGACGAGTACAGGCGCAGCAAGGAGCTTTTCACCAAGAAGCTGGTGGCTGAGTCCACCTTGGACAAGGCCGCATCGGCCCTGAAGAGCGCCACAGCGCGCTTCGAGGCGGCCCAGGCGGATCTGGCCCAGGCCCAGGAGCAGTTGGAGTACACGCGCATCCGTGCGCCCTTTGCCGGCATCGTTACCGAGCGCCAAGTACAGGTGGGCGAGACCGCTCAGCCTGGCCAGCGGGTTATGAGCGGTATCTCCCTGGAGCAGTTGCGGGTCAGCGTGGACGTGCCCCAGAGTGTGGTGCCACTGGTGCGCGAGTTCGGCCAAGCGCGGGTGCAGTACCAGAACGGGGACTGGGTGGTGGTGCAGAAGATCACCGTGTACCCCATCGCCGACCACGGCTCCAATACCTTCAAGGTGCGGTTGTGGCTGCCGGAGGGGACCGCCAAGCTGTTCCCCGGCATGTTCGTCAAGACCTCTTTCGTCACCGGCATCAAGGAGGACCTGGTGGTGCCGGTCCAGGCCGTGGTGTACCGCTCCGAGGTGACCGGGGTGTACGTAGTGGAGGATGACGGCAGGGTGCGTTTCCGCCACGTTCGGGCGGGCCAGCGCAGCGCCAATGGCCACGTGCTGGTTTTGGCGGGGCTCATGCCCGGCGAACGGGTGGCCCTCGATCCTATCGCCGCCAGCGTGGAGCTGAAGCGCCAGCGGGCAGAGCAAGGGCATGAGTAAGCTGGGCATTTCCGGGCGCATCGCCAAGCGCTTCCAGTCCACTCAGATCACCCCGTTGCTGGCCCTGGTGGGCCTGTTGCTGGGGTTCTTCGCGGTCCTGGTGACCCCTCGCGAGGAGGAGCCCCAGATCAATGTCACCTTCGCCAACGTGTTCATCCCCTTCCCCGGCGTCTCCGCCGCCGAGGTGGAGCACCTGGTGGCGGGGCCGGCGGAGCAGGTGCTCTCCGAGATCGACGGCATCAAGCATGTATACTCAACCTCGCGTCCCGGCATGGCGGTGATCACGGTGCAGTTCAGGGTGGGCGAGAACCGGGAGGACGCCATCGTGCGGCTGTTCTCCAAGGTCTATTCCAACCAGGACTGGCTGCCACCCAACCTGGGTGTGGGCCAGCCCATCATCAAGCCCAAAGGCATCGACGACGTGCCCATCGTGTCGGTCACCCTGTGGTCCGAGGACCCGGACACCGGCGCCTACGAGCTGGGTCAGGTGGCACACGCCATCGAGTCGGAACTCAAGCGTGTCTCCGGTACCCGGGACATTTACACCGTAGGCGCCCCCCGGCGGGTCATGAACGTCCTGCTGGACCCCCAGGCCCTTGCCGGCTACGGGGTGGACCTGCCCGATCTGCGCCGTGCCCTGCAGGCGGCCAACCATACCCGCGACGACCTGAGCGTTACCGCCGAGAACAAAGAGTTTCTGGTGCAGGCCGGCACCTTCCTCACCAGTGCCGAAGAGATAGGCGAGCTGGTGGTGGGGGTGCACGAGGGGCGGCCCGTGTTTCTGCGCGACGTGGCCCGGGTGAAGGAGGGACCGGATCAGCCAGAGCAGTACGTGTGGATCGGCACCGGCCCCCAGGCGGCGACCAAGGGGCTGGCGGTGTCCGGTACCTTCCCGGCCGTCACTCTGGCGGTGGCCAAAAAGGCCGGTACCAACGCGGTGGAGATCTCGCGCCGGGTCATCGACCGTTTCGAACAGTTGCGCGGCACCTTCATCCCGGACGGGGTCCAGGTCACGGTCACCCGCAACTACGGCGAGACCGCCGACCACAAGGCAAAGAAGCTGATCACCAAGCTGGCCTTCGCCACTGCTTCGGTGGTGGCGCTGGTTTTGCTGGCCCTGGGCTGGCGCGAGGCCATCATCGTGGGCGCCGCGGTGGTGGTGACCCTGGCCATCACCCTGTTCGCCTCCTGGGCCTGGGGCTTCACCCTAAACCGGGTCTCTCTGTTCGCCCTCATATTCTCCATCGGCATCCTGGTGGACGACGCCATCGTGGTGGTGGAGAACATCCACCGTCATCTGGCCCTGGGGGCCAGGAACCTACTGGAGGCCATCCCCCGGGCGGTCGACGAGGTGGGTGGTCCCACCATCCTGGCCACCTTCACGGTCATCGCCGCCCTGCTGCCCATGGCCTTCGTGAGCGGGCTCATGGGGCCCTATATGAGTCCCATCCCCATAAACGCCTCCATGGGCATGCTGATCTCCCTGGCGGTGGCCTTCGTCTTCACTCCCTGGCTGACCAACCGCATGCTGGGGAAGGTGGCCCATCTCCACGCCCAGGGACATGCGGAGGTCGTCGAGTCCAGGCTGTACCGCTTCTTCAGCCGCATCATGCTGCCCTTTCTGGGCGCCAACGGTCGGCGCAACCGCTGGTTCCTGCTGGCTGGCATCCTGCTGCTGATCGCGGGCTCCATCTCGCTCACGACCACCGGAGCGGTGGTACTCAAGATGCTGCCGTTCGACAATAAGTCCGAATTCCAGGTGGTGCTGGACATGCCCGAGGGCACCAGTCTGGAGCGCACCACCCGGGTGCTGGACGAGATGGCGGACTATCTGGCGACGGTGCCGGAGGTGAGTGACTATCAGGTTTACGCCGGTACCGCCGCCCCCATCAGCTTCAATGGCCTGTTGCGCCAATACTATCTCAGGGAAGGCGCCAACCTGGGCGACCTCCAGGTTAACCTGGTGGAAAAGCACCACCGCACCCGCAAGAGCCACGAGATCGCCCTGACGGTGCGCGAGCCGGTACAGGCCATCGCTCTGCGCTACGGCGGTAACGCCAAGATCGTGGAGGTGCCGCCGGGGCCGCCGGTGATGTCGCCCCTGGTAGCGGAGGTCTACGGCATCAACTACGCGGGCCAGATCGAGGCAGCGCGCAAGGTACGCACGGTCATGGAGGGAACCGCGGACATCGTAGACGTGGACGACTCGGTGGAGTTCCCCTCCTTGAAGAGCATCCTGCAGGTGGACCGGGCCAAGGCAACGCGCCTGGGCGTGTCCCAGAGCGCAGTGGTCGAGGCCCTGGCCACGGTGATGGACGGTGAGGACATGAGCTTCATCCACGGCGAGACGGTGAAATATGCGGTGCCCATCCGGGTCAAGTACGCCGAGGAGGACAAGGCCGAGCTGGAGCAGGTGTTGTCCCTGCGAGTGCGCGCCCAGGGCGGTGCCCTGGTACCTCTGTCGGAGATCGTGCAGGTGATCGCCAGCCAGCGCAGCCACTCTATCCAGCACAAAGACTTGCTGCCGGTGGTCTACGTTACCGGGGATATGGCTGGTCAGACCGATAGTCCCCTGTATGGCATGTTCGACATCTTTGGCACTCTGGAGGAGCAGGATACCCAGCAATGGCTGCTGGCCCAGCCGGATAATCCCTACGAGTACAGCGTCAAGTGGGATGGCGAGTGGCAGGTCACCTACGAGACCTTCCGCGACATGGGTATCGCCTATTCGGTGGGCTTGCTGCTCATCTATCTGCTGGTGGTGGCCCAGTTCCGCAGTTACCTGGTGCCGCTGGTGATCATGGCACCCATCCCGCTGACCATCATCGGCATCCTGCCGGGCCACGCCATCCTGGGGGCGCAGTTCACCGCTACTTCCATGATCGGCATGATCGCCCTGGCCGGCATCATCGTGCGCAACTCCATCCTGCTGGTGGACTTCATCAACCAGCAGGTGCGCGAGGGCATGGACTTCGTGGCGGCCACCATCAACTCCGCGGCTGTGCGGGCCAAGCCCATCACGCTCACGGGTCTTGCGGCCATGGCCGGCGCCTTCTTCATCCTGGACGATCCGATTTTCTCAGGCTTGGCGGTGGCGCTGATCTTCGGCTTGTTCGTCTCCACCGTGCTGACGCTGATCGTGATACCGGTGGTCTACTTCGCGGCCATGCGCAACCGCTTGGAACAGATTCGGGCGACGGAATAGTGCCCAAGGAAGGAATGAGGCGGGGCTATGCCACTATGGAAGATCCTGCCCCCCCACCATGGACCGGGAACACCTGGGTATTTCGTTGCACCTTGGTTATGCGCAAATCGTTGGCGCATTGGTTGTTGGTAAAGGGTGCGCTTACTATATCCTGCATGCAGGGCCGCAACAAATGGTGACCTCTACATGCCCGTAAGCCTCGGCAGCATTAAAGAGCCAAGACTCAGCACCAGAAAGAATCCACACATATCGCTGAGCGTGGTGAGGATGCGGCGGCTGGATCCACCTTCATTCTCTTTAATAGAAACGGAACGGTTCTGCCGAGAGATACTGCCATCAGGGTGTTACGCGCCTGGGCTACATCAACGAGGAGACCGATCCTGACCAATACTTCTACCCTTGATTCGATAGCGACTTTTATCTCGAATTTCTCGATCCGCCTCGCTGATATTCGCAGAAGGAGTGATGTTCTCATGTTGGTGAAATTTCAAACCAAGTCCCAGGCCACCATCACCATGTTCGGCGACATCGCCGTGACGCTCATCAAACTGATGGGGCACAGCGGAACTGTTCCGAGCGCTCTGCTGGCCGAGGAAGTGCCAGCCGCCCTGGCACGCCTGAAGGCGGCCGTCGCGGAGCACTCCAACGAACCGCTGGACCCCCAGGACGGCTCGTCGCGGGACGGCGACGAAGGGCAAAGCGTCAGCCTTGCTCATCGGGCATTGCCCTTGATCGAGATGCTCACTGCCGCTGCCGCGGGGCGCGAGAATGTCATGTGGGACAAATGATTTGGCTTGGTAGTTAACCCGTTGACGATCGGCTCCGCGGACATGGTCTTGTGACTGGTGCCGCTGACCCCAGACTTGGTTCGCGAGCCTCGCGGAAAAAGTATGCTAACCAGAGCCGGTCTGAGTACTATTAGTGGCCGGTAAGTTCGATGGGTCCAAGTCGCGTCGCTATCCGGGCTGCCCCAGAATTGACGATGAAATCGAAAAATTGGTGGTAGGATGGCCAAAGAAAACTCCGATTGATTCCAAAGCGGATCTGAATGAGTTCCTGCACCGCCTGGCGAGTCCACAGTGCGAATACCAGCTTAAACTGATCCGGTGTCATTTCTATACTCAGATCTTGGATCTCCAGATTCTATTCTGCGCGCTATCCAGGATTTTGTACCGGCCTTCCGCAAAACCCAGTTGCTTCGATTTCAACCCTTTAGCGCCTACCCTTTCATAAGTCTTATTGCACTATAGGGTACTTCGAAAAATCCCTTCCGTGGGATTTCTGGATACGACAATCGAAAAGCGCAGTTTTCGATTGCCTTCATTTTCATGCGCTTACACGCACGAAAATAGTGGCGCATCCTTGCACCACACGAGCACCTCGAATATTTTGAGGAGCCCTATTTAGTATTACCGAGTTAATAATTTGCTATTAGGATGAAAAGAGAGGACAGTCTAGCGAGCACCTCGTCTGTCTGCACTTGAGTATTTCTGCCGCACAGCATTGACCGAATGGCCGCTGTTGCCCGCCACGCTACTTTCTCGCGGACTCCGATCTGACAAAAGCTGTCTTTCAGTCACTTGGCACAAGCAAGAAAAAGGTACAGCGCATCTTGCTTACTCTACTCAGGATAATCCCATGACTCAATTTACAATTAATGCTCAGGATACAGAAACATCCAGTCAATATGCTGGGGATCGCGCCATTGAATTGGGCGATCAGCATTGGAACAGGGACAAGTCTGAAGAGTTGGCGCAGAGCGAAGGAATGAGCTTAACTGAAAAACACTGGGCGGTAATTGTTTACCTGCGCAAGCACTACCTCGACTATGGTCTGCCGAGAAATGCAAGAACTTTGTCCAAATCCCTCAATCGGCAATTCTCGGCTCTGGGCGGAAGCAAGTATCTGCACGGTCTTTTTCCCGGTGGCCCGATTACCCAAGGCAGCCGTCTAGGCAATCTGCGCACGCCGTCAAACGCCACTGACATTTCGTTTGGCAGCAGCTATTGAGAAGCGCTGGTGGTACTGGCGAGATAGGTACACAAGTTTGTGAGTGGTTTTTCAATCCCTATAAGAGGCTATTCGGAGCACAATACATACAGCGCAAAATTGACTTTCTCGAAAAGGTTAGCGACGCGCCGGGCGCCGATCACGACGACATCGAGAAGATTACGGAGAACGAGTTGGGAAGAAACAGATCGCTAAAGCAGAAGGATATGGTAAGTACGGCGAGATGATCGTTAGTCGGCGAATTATAACAAACGTGCATAGCAGAGGAGCGCTACAAAATGCCTTCGCAGAACAGTAATAATCCGTGGGGAAGCGGGGGGCGATCTGCGCCTGATCTCGAGAATCTGATTCGACAGGGGCAAGGTTGGCTCAAACAAATGATGCCGAGCGGAAGCCCGAGTGGAATAATCATTCTTGCTATCCTGGTTTTGGTCGGTGTGGGCGCATGGACGGCTTACTATACCGTACCGAGCGATTCTGTCGCTGTCGTACAACGCTTCGGAAAATATCTCAAGGAGGTTGAGCCGGGTTTGCATTTTAAGCTGCCGTTGGGCATCGACGTTGCGACGATTGTTCCGGTTAAACGACAGTTGAAACAGGAGTTCGGCTTCACGACCCCGGGTGCAATCAATCCCTACCAGAGCCCCCGCGATGGCAAGCGCGAAACGGAAATGGTGACAGGCGACCTGAATGCCGCTTTGGTGGAATGGGTGGTGCAATACCGCATCTCAGACCCGGTAAAGTTTCTTTTCGAAGTCAGAGAACCGAGTGAAACGCTTCGATATGTTTCAGAATCAGTCATGCGGGAAGTCGTTGGCGATCGCACGGTTGATGAGGTAATCACCATCGGCCGGCAGGAGATCGAAACGGAAGCGCTAGCCAAGATGCAGGCGCTCTCAACCAAATACGCCATGGGTATCAGCATCGATCAGGTGCAGTTGAAGAATATCAATCCACCTCAACCTGTGCAGGAATCGTTCAACGAGGTTAATCAGGCCCAGCAGGAGAAAGAGAAACTGATCAACGAAGCAAGGCGAGATTACAATAAGGTGATTCCCCTGGCCGAGGGCGAGAAGGATCAGCGTATCCGCGAAGCTGATGGCTATCGGCTCAAGCGGATCAATGAAGCGGAAGGCGATGTTGCCCGCTTTAGCGCGTTGTTGGCGGAGTACAGCAAGGCCCCGGAGGTCACTCGCCGACGCATCTATATCGAGACCCTGCAGGAGGTCATGCCGGGTATACGCTCCAAGGTCATTGTCGATGAACAGACGCAAGGTATCTTGCCGTTGCTGAATCTCGATGCCCATAAAGGGGAACAGCCATGAACAAACTGATTACAATTTTAGTGATCTTGGGTCTCGGGTCATTCCTCTTGATTAATTCGGTCTATACAGTGAATGAAGTAGAACAGGTAATTATCACTCAGTTCGGTAAACCGGTCGGCTCGCCTGTGACATCCGCCGGACTAAAGGTGAAAATTCCCTTCATTCAGGAGGTCAATCCGATCGACAAGCGGGTTCTCGAATGGGACGGTAGTCCGTCGGATATGCCTACGAAGGACAAGCTTTATATTTCGGTCGATCTCTTTGCACGCTGGCGGATCACTGATCCCCTCCAGTACTTTTTACGACTGCGCGATGAACGCAGCGCTCAATCCCGCCTGGACGATATTCTCGGAAGCGAGACCCGCAATGCGGTCGCAAAGCACGAGTTGATCGAAATCATTCGCACCACCAGAGATCGTGTTCCGTTACGCGACACCTTCTTGACCGACGCGGAACAGAAACTGGATATGGGCGCGCTTGTACCGATTCAGAAGGGACGCAAACTGGTTGAGCAGGAAATTTTTTCCGCGGCTGCCGAGAAGGTTCGCGTGTTTGGTATCGAACTGCTGGATATTCGCTTTAAAAGGATCAACTACAACGAAAGCGTACGACCGAAGATCTACGATCGCATGATCAGCGAACGACGCCAGATCGCGGAACGCTTTCTCTCAGAAGGTAACGGCGAGGCCGCCAGAATTCGCGGGAATCGGGTGCGTGATCTCAACAAGATTCAGTCCGAAGCCTACCGAGAGGTCGAAGAGATCCGCGGCGTGGCGGACGCGAAAGCCACCGAAATCTACGCGCGGGCTTACAACCAGAGCCCTGAATCCGTGGCGTTCTATGAATTCACACGGACCATACAGTCCTACAAGTCAATCATCGCCGAAAACACAACTCTGGTACTTTCCACAGACAGTGATCTTTTCAAATTTCTGAAGGGGATGAACCCTGATCGCGAAATAGTGCCCACCCAAGGCGGCGGAGACAACCAATGAAATTGAACTTTCCAAACCCGAGCCGGAGTTTCGAAGAAACGAGTAACCGCGTCCTTTTTTGGGGATATGACAATGTAATCGAAGTTTCATTCTTTGTGGAAGCTGAGGCTCTCGAAAAGCTTTCGCCTGCGATTGGGGGCACCGAGGCCGGATTTCTGGAGGCGTTCGATTCAGCACGGAAACGAATCTATGAGGTTGCGGAAAATGCTTATGTTCACGGCAGCAAGGGCTCCTTTGCTTATATATTGGCAGCGAAGGACTTTTAAGCGTATTACTGAATATCGACTTAGCACCGGGTCACGAAGCTAGAGTTCGGTAGCTGGGATGGATGCTACGTTGCTACTTTAAGGGTTCTGTACCACAAACCTGAATGTCAGACAGTGGAGGTGTGAGATGGATGCTGACTACCAAGATCTGATTACGGAATTAAACAAAGACCTGGAGTGGGAATACGCGGCGGCAATTCAATACGTCCAACATGCCACGGTCATGTCCGGTGCGCAGTTCGAGTCGTTCAGAAAGGAGTTGATTATTCACTCTCAGGAAGAGATTCAACATGCCCAGATCCTGTCCGAACAGATCAGTTTTCTTGGCGGTGTACCAACGGTAGAGGTGGAACGGCGGCTGACATCGACCAGTACCCTCGAAATGCTCCAGCAGGACCTGGAAGGTGAGACCCACGCCATTACCCGTTACAAGGCACGTATCGCTCAAGCCGAGGCCTTGGGCGAGTATGGTTTGCGTCGAATACTCGAAGACATTCTCCTGCAGGAAGAGGAGCATAAGCGCGACTTATTGTCTGTACTGGATAATGATTAATTTCGCGCGTTTTTCTGATAGTCGGGCACAGGAGAGGAGCCACTCGCTGTCAGTGACCTGGGGTCGAGCAGCCGTCGATATCACTCTTCGTTTAAAGGCTGCCCTTGGCCTATACCTGTGGTGAATGTTTTTTCATGCGGCGCCACATCGAAGATTTCCGGGTACCGCCACATCCATCTGTCCAGGCTTATCCAACTGGAGTGATTTCATCTGCTTTCAAGGACTGCAACGCAGGATTGGCCCATTGGGGCGGCTCCCTACGGGCCAGCCGGGAAGCGGCCATCTGCTTTGTTGCGCTCGGTTGAATTAGCACCGGCTAGTCCTGCAATCGCACGCCTAGCATCTGACCGCTTCAAGACTGGCTGCATCCTAACTTATTACCTTGACGGGGTACTAGCCTCCACGGTCATCGTTATCTGATGCCGGGAACGGCAAACGCCGATTGGGATGGTCGAGCGGCATATCAAGATACGCCTTGCGGGTCGCGTCCGTTGCAAAATAGATGGTTAGCTTGCCATCGGCCAGGGATGGATGATTCAAGACATCTGCAATATCCTCGCCGGTCATGGGATCTATGGTGTTGATGAGAGACTCCGGTTCGTGCAATCGATGGCTTTGAGTCTGATCGCGAGGCAGAAAATTGGAAGCGACCAAATCAATTTTATCGAATCTCTTGGTAGCTTTTGTCTGAAAAAGTGGTAATGATGACATGGTTATCTCCAGTGACTCATCAACGCCGCTTGTCAAGCTGCGCGTTGTGCGCCGCTTCCTGCGGAAACTCCACCCAGTTCGTTTAAAGGATTCCGAATTCCGGAAGGGGTGTGGTGATGGTTGTTTATAACTTAGTCGTTTACTAGGAAAATAGCCAATCACTTTAATTGATAAGATGGATGCGAGTTGGTGTCTAACTAGATACATAGTGACTGCGGCGCATTGTATGCGCGGCTAAGGATGTGATATGTCCAGCAAACTAAGAGCGGAAAAGGACGCATTGGGTGAGGTTATGGTTCCCAGCGACCGTTTATGGGGCGCGCAGACCCAGAGATGTCTGGAATACTTCAAGATCGGATCAGAGCGGATGCCGGAAGCAGTTATTAGGTCGCTTGCACTGGTGAAAAAAGCCGCTGCTCAAGCCAATGAATCTCTGGAGGTTATATCCCCGGAAATCTCAATTCAGATACAGAAAGCTGCCGACATGATCATTCGCGCCGAATATCGCGATGAGTTTCCGCTTACTCCATGGCAGACCGGCTCTGGTACCCACACCAACATGAACATGAATGAGGTGATCGCCAATATCGCCAATCGGAACCTGGACTATCCGTTAGGAGGCAAAAACCCCATTCACCCCAACGATCACGTCAATCTGAGTCAGTCTTCAAACGATGCTTTCCCAACGGCCATGCATGTCTCATACGCACAGGAGACTACCGCGAGTCTGCTTCCCCGGCTCGACGCACTTGCCAAAGAACTGCGGAACAAAGGCCAAGCCTTCGTGGAATTACTGAAAATGGGCAGGACCCATATGCAAGATGCAACGCCTTTGAGCGTTAGTGACGAGATCGGTGCTTGGGCTACGCAAATCGAACAGGCGAGAGACCGTTTAGAATCTGGTCTGCAGGAGATATACCCCGTTGCCCAAGGGGGAACGGCCGTGGGAACGGGACTCAATGCGCCAGAGGGATTCGATAGCCTGTTCTGCGAGAAACTCGCGGCATTGACAGGCTTGCCCTTCCGTACATCGAATGACAAATTTGCCGCCTTGGCAGCCCATGATGGTCTGGTGGCAGCATCAGGGGATTTGAATCGGCTGGCCGTTGCGCTGTTCAAAATAAGCGCTGATGTCAAGCTACTAGCATCCGGTCCCAGGGGAGGGCTGGGCGAGTTGATACTTCCTGCGAACGAACCGGGATCATCAATCATGCCAGGCAAAGTCAACCCGACCCAGGCAGAGGCCCTGGCCATGGTGTGCTGCCAGGTAATGGGAAACCATCATGCGATCAGCATGGCTGGTAGCCAGGGGCAACTCCAGCTCAATGTCTTCAAACCCGTTATCATCGTGAATTTGCTCAATTCTGTTCAGCTACTAGGTGATGTATGTGACAGTTTTCGAATGCATTGTGTAAAAGGGCTAGACCTGGATCGAGACCGCCTTGCCGATCTGGAGAAAAAGTCTCTGATGCTGGTTACAGCCCTGGTGCCTGCGATTGGTTACGAAAAAGCTGCAAAGATCGCCCACACCGCTCACGCGGATCGCACCACCTTGAAACAAGCGGCCTTGAAACTTGGATTTGTGAGGACCGAAGAATTCGACCGGTTGGTGAACCCTCGCTCCATGCAAAAGCCCTTTTCGGTGAAAAACCAGAGGTAGCTGAGATGTCCAATTCAGTCGCTACATTGCAAACCAAACGCGCCCTAAAACAGTATGGGATCTCCTGCGAATATTTCAGCCTTGTCGAAGCAGCGGTCACGAGATCGCGTTCCGGCCGGCGTGTGTACTGATGCAGGATTTCACCGGCGTGCCTGCGATCGCAGACGTGGCCGCCATTGCCAACATGGCGCCGGAATACGGTGCCACCTGTGGCATCTTCCCAATCGATGCAGAGACTCTCAGGTATCTTAACTTCACCAATCGCAACGGTGCTTTGGTCGAACAATATGCCAGGGCCAATATGCTCTGGCACGATGACCACAACCCCAATCCGATTTTCTCCACTGAGATTGAGTTGGACCTGTCGAGCGTTGAGTCATCACTCGCTGGACCGAAACATCCACAGGATCGGGTTGCACTGTCGGCTGCCAAGGCATCATGGAACAGATCCTCGACGAGCATGCCTCGACCAAAGACCGATCAGTACCTGTTGCCGCACAGGACCATAGCCTGCGAGAAGGGGACCTGGTCATCGCCGCCATTACCTCGTGTACCAATTCCTCCAATCCCGATGCATTAATGGCCGCCGGTTTGTTGGCACAGAATGCACGGCGAAAGGGGTTGCAGACGATGCGTTGGGTCAAGACTTCGCTTGCGCCGGGCTCGAAAGTGGTGGTCGACTATCTCGAAGCAGCCGGGCAGCAGACTCACCTCGATGCACTGGGATTCACTATTACGGAGTTTGGTTGTACTACCTGTATCGGTAATTTCGGTCCGCTGAATCCGGAGATCGCCGCTGCTGTCGACGACAACAAGATGATGGTTGTTGCTGTGCTTTCGAAAAACCGAGGTTTCGAAGGCCGCATCTCACCGCATTTTTAAGCCAGCTATTTAGCTGCTCCCGCTCTGGTGGTGGCCTATGCACTGGCCGGCACCGTGCAGATCGATTTTGTATCCGATTCAATCGGAACAGACGAGGAGGGCGCTCCGGTTTATCTGAAAGACACCTGGCTATCGAATATCGAGGTTTCCGCTATAGTTCAGGATACAGTCAAGACGGAAATCTTCGCGCAGCGCTACCAGGAAGTATTCAATGGCCCCCTCCTGCGCGGCAGAACATTGAGATAACCCTGGGAAAGACCTGTCAATGGTATGAACACTCCACCTACGTTCGGCAACCGCCTTTGTTCGAGAGTCTTTCGCGTGAGCCACGGATGATCGA
>Ga0316189_10002677_pt1 | contig 17434 bp, 12 predicted proteins | sample LowCovwburrow_MG_FD_204930 | JGI IMG/M metagenome (GOLD analysis project Ga0316189, IMG submission 204930) | Coastal sediment microbial communities from Maine, United States - Lowes Cove worm burrow | ecosystem: Environmental > Aquatic > Marine > Coastal > Sediment | place: USA: Maine...
GATCAAATACATCTACTGGAATGAATTTTGCCATCTCGCAAGCCTAAGTGATTTTTATTTCAGGACTCGTCCATAAACGGATAGGGGAAATCCGTCGGCGGTACGAAGGTTTCCTTGACCGTGCGGGTTGAGACCCAGCGCATCAGGTTGGCCGCCGACCCTGCCTTGTCGTTGGTTCCGGACGCCCGGCCGCCACCGAAGGGCTGTTGCCCGACCACGGCCCCTGTTGGCTTGTCATTGATGTAGAAATTACCCGCCGCGTTCTCCAGCCTGGCCATCGCCAGGCTCACAGCGCTGCGGTCGCGGCTGATGATCGCTCCTGTCAGCGCATAGATCGAAGAACTGTCACACAGGTCCAAAACCTCTTCGAAGGCTTCGTCTTCATAGACATAGATGGTCAGCACGGGGCCGAAAATCTCTTCCACCATGGTGCGGAATTTTGGATCGGTGGCCAGGATGACGGTGGGCTCGATGAAATAGCCGACAGAATCATCGTAGACTCCGCCGAAAATAACCTCGGCACCGTCGTTGTCGCGGGCATAGTCAATATAGGCGGTTATCGAATCGAACGCGGACTGGTCGATCACCGCACCAACAAAATTACGGAAGTCGGTCGGTGGCCCCATCTTGACGCGTCCGAGGGCTTCTTCCATACCAGCCTTGATGTCAGTCCAGAGCGAACGGGGAAGGTAAGCGCGACTGGCCGCGGAACACTTCTGCCCCTGGTATTCGAAAGCACCGCGCACCAGGGCCGTTACCACCACATCCACATCGGCACTGGGGTGTGCGACCACGAAATCCTTACCACCAGTTTCACCCACAATTCGCGGGTAGGATTTGTAACGCTCGATGTTGCCGCCGATGTCCTTCCACATTTGCTGGAACACCCGGGTAGAACCGGTGAAGTGAACCCCGGAGAGGTTTGGATCGGCCAGGCAAATGTCACCCACACTAGCGCCCGAACCTGGCACAAAATTGATCACGCCGGGTGGCAGACCAGCCTCTTCCAGGATCTGCATGAACAAGTACGGTGTGTAGACCAGCGATGAGGCGGGTTTCCATACGACGGTGTTACCCATCAGCGCCGGCGCGGTCGGCAGGTTGCCGGCAATCGCCGTGAAATTAAACGGAGTCACTGCAAACACAAAACCCTCTAGCGGACGGTGTTGCACGTAGTTCCAGACACCCTCGGAAGACTCAGGCTGTTTCTGATAGATTTCCCGGGCGTAGTGAACGTTGAAACGCAGGAAATCAACCAACTCACAGGCCGCGTCAATTTCTGCCTGGAATGCCGTTTTTCCGCCGGTGAGCATGGCCAGTGCGTTCATCCGGGCACGGTACCTGGTCGCCAGCAATTCAGCTGCTTTCAGAAATATGGCGGCTCGATCTTCCCACCTGTATGCCCGCCATTCGCTCTGCGCGGCAACGGCGCAATCGATCGCCTGCTGCACTTCATCCGGGCCGGCCTTGTGATAGGTGGCCATCACATGCTGGTGGTCATGCGGCATCACCACCTTGCCGGTGTTGCCGGTTGTTATCCGTTCACCACCAATCACCACTGGAATTTCAATTTCTCCGGTAGACAGTTCCGCCAGTGCCTGTTTCAACTCGATTTTCTCCGCACTGCCGGGTGCGTAGTTGAGAACAGGTTCGTTAATCGGATAAGGCGGATCAATTACTGCGTTGTTAATCAGGTTCATGGATGTATCTCTCGAATAAGTGATCAGAAATCAAGGTGTCCGGGCCATGTCGTGCTGGAGCATAGTTTAACAGGTAAAGGGTTCAAAAAAGGGGTCAGAACCCTGAGTTTGAGCCTCTGCAGTTCAGGCTGTATGTCGTCTGGCAGTTCGAGTAATCAGCCGTGCGGTCAGCAAGAAAGTGAGTATGGAAGTCGCCACTGAAGCCAGGCCCGGGCCGATCAGCCCGACATAGCCCGTCACCACGTAAAAGAGCAGGATGTAGAAGCCGATACCCAGTATGTGGATGCGCAACAGGGCCGTGGCCTTGCCCATGGCGTAGGCGGATGCCCGCAACGGCGCACTGGCCAGTTCAAAGGAAGCTGCGAGCAACAGCAGCGTCATCAATGGCGCTGCGGGCACATAGTCTTCACCAATCAGGGCCAGCAGGTATTCCCCGGTAAGCCAGGCAAAGACCACGATCAGCAACCCGGCACTGCCGGCAATCAGAGAGGTCCGGAATTGCAACTTTTTGAACCCGCTTTCATTGGAACGCCAGGCACGTGTGAGATCGGGAAACAGAACGTCCCTGAGCAAAGCAGCCGGCCTGCCCAGAATGGTGGAAATTTCGCGCGCAATCCGAAACATGCCGGCCGCCGCCGGGCCCAGCAGATTACCGGCAAGCAACGTCGATACCTGCTTGGGAATCAGGTCAATGTTGGTCTGCCAGTATATGACGCCGATAAAACTCCAGAACTCGCGGTCGCGCTCACGGATTTCCCGCCACCTGAACCCTTGAAACAGGGGCGTGCTGAGATGATTTTTGAGCTCCACCAAGCCACGCAGGAACATGTAGATGTTGCCGGCACAATAGGCAAAACCCCAGGCCAGCAGGAAAACGAATATGCTTCCGTCGAACAGCCACGCCAGGAAAACCAGTAGCAGACGGACCATGGGCTGAACAGTGTACTGAACACCGAGTGCATCGAACCGGTCGTACAGGCGCAAGATGCCACTGCTGGTATTGACGCAGGTTGTCAGCAATATCAGTACGTAAAACCAGGCCCACTGGGTTAGCTGGTCATCCCAATGGAGAAATTGCGACGCCAGCGGCACAGCCGCCACTCCGATCAAGGCGGCTAGCAGACTGGAGCCAAAATCAATGGTCATGGAAGAACGCAACAGGCTTTTAAGCCCGGATTCATTTCCTTCTTCTTGCAGCGGCACGCCAAAACGGACGATTGCTTCGAAAGTACGAAAATTGAAAAAGCCTTTGACCACCTTGACGTAGGTGTGCAACAGGATGATCAGGCCAAACTGCTCTACCGGCAGGGCATGGGCAGCCAGGGCAATAGATGCGACAGACAGCACGCCGGCAATACCGCGTCCCCGCAGTACCTTGCCAAAGTTTATCGCGACTCGTTTAAGCATCGCGGAGTGCGGTCAACCCCCATACGCACCCCGGGTTCCACCAAATACTTTAAAGGACGCGGCATGGGGCCCGCTGGCGACGTTATCCTGACTTAACCACGAAGTCAGCGGGCCACGGGTAAGGCGAACATAGACGCCCTGCAGCAAGCGGACCAACAGGATGACCAGACAAATTACCAGCCAGCCAACGACGCCGATGAAGCCCCAGTCCGGCCGGCCGATCAGTGCGCTTACTGTGAGAATGATCAAGCAGGGATTGCGGCGTGAAACAATCAGTCTGAACCAGGCGTCAAACGGCCTCCAGGTCCAGACATTGGGCCCGCCCAGGAACGGGAACACACCCTCGATCATTCGACCGGCAACATAAGCAATCACAACGATCCAGCACAACTGGTACAAATCGAAGCCCAGGACCGGTTGCATTCCAGCCAGCGAAATACCCCAGTAGACATACCAGAACGGAGGATGAAACAGGTCGATGCCGTGGTCGAATAGATCGCCAAATTTGCTGGACTGTATTGTGACCCTGGCCAGCTTTCCATCAACCGTATCCAGGAAGGTCATGATCCAGCCAGCCAACAGGCCGGTGAGATAATAGCCATTCGCGAACAGGAAACAGGCCGCCAAAACCAGCACAAAACCGATGGTCGTCACCATGTTCGGTGATGCCCCGATTTTTGCGCAATAGTGGACCACTCGACGCGCGGGTTTTGGCCAGAGAAACTTGGTCACCAGATCAGTGATTCCCCTGTACGAGTTCCCGTACAGCGTATTTTCCAACTCCACCTGTCGTTCCGCAGTAATGTGTTCAAGCAGGGGTAGCCGGGCAAACCGGAGTTTTTGATCGAAGGCGGGCAAATCTGTTATTTCGAGGCGTTGAACACCCACAGGAAGCTCTGTCGAATCCGGATCGGCCATATAAGCTGCTGCTTCTGCAGCTTGCCCGGCGTTGACAAACGCAACAGCTGGTTGGCCATTGGACGCACAATGGAGTATCGAATCAGGCCGTTCCATCAATTTATTAAACGTGCGAATCTCGAACAGGTAATTGCCGTCAAGCAGCAAAACTATCCCGTCACCAGGCAGGTCTGACATGTTCTCGTACCACTCAAGTCCGCCAATTTCACGCATTTGGCGGTGCAGCCGTTCTTTCGAACTCAGATGCCAGAGCTCGACCGGGGAGTCATTCAGTATGAGCACGGATAGCGCCATAAATTCTATTTGCTTGCCTCTTATATTTTTGCTTTAGGTGCAGATATACGGATCAACTATCGCATGGATTCCAGCATCCCTCAAATTACCCGTCATCTTCCTGTACCGGGACTGTCCGGAATTAGCGCTTATCTGCCATCAAACGACATTCTATATACGAAATATACCCGTTGCTTGCCCCGTCAAGACAGGTTTTTGACCCTTTCACTTCGGGCTGACTAAAGGTAAATTGCCTATATGCTTATTGACCTGAATGAAGCCTCCGCACCTGCACAACTTGAAACGGATGTCTGCGTCGTTGGCGGCGGTGCTGCAGGGGTTGCGCTGGCCCGCAACCTGTCTCAGCGCGGACACGATGTCTGCCTGCTTGAAGCGGGCGGCATGGATTTCGAACAAGCCACTCAGGACCTGTGTTTTGGCGACATCACAGGAATGGAGTATTACGAACTGGAACATTCCCGTCTGCGATTTTTCGGTGGCACCACCAACATCTGGGGCGGGCGTTCGATTCCCCTGGACCGGTTCGATTTTGAAAAACGCGATTGGGTGCCGCACAGCGGCTGGCCGATTACGCTGGGCGATCTGCAGAGTTACTACAAAATAGCTCATGACTCACTGGAACTGGGCGAATATGACTACAGTGCCGACATGTGGGAGAAACTCCAGCTGACGCCGCTGAAGTTCGATCCCGAGGAAGTTGCCCACCTGTTCTGGCGTTTTGACCGCAAAAAAGAGCGCTTTAACAACCAGCAGGTCGATGATTTACTGGCAGCGAAAAACGCCCGGATCGTTTTGCACGCCAATGTTGTACGGGTACAGGCAGGTGAGACTGCCCGGGATATCAAGCACCTTGTCGCCCGAACCCTGGGAGGGCACGAGGTGAACGTGCGGGCGAAACATTTTGTGCTGGCCTGCGGCGCCATCGAAAATGCCCGTCTGTTGCTGTTATCCGATGATACGGAAAGCAACGGTATTGGTAATTCGAAAGACCAGGTCGGCCGGTATTTTATGGAGCACCCGCATGGGCGGATCGCTCATATAGCGACCAAAGACCCCGCCTGGTTCTGGGCCCACTACCGTAAACGACACCTTCCTTCCGGCCCCCCGGTAGCTCCGGCCCTGGTTGCGCCACAAGCCCTGCAACGCAGTAAAAAAATCCTCAACAGTGCAGCCACTCTAAAGCTTCAGCGGGATCCAAAGCTTGGTGTCGGTATCAGCAAGAAGGTCTACCTGAACCTCAAGCATGATCTCAATGCGACAAAGGGCAATCGCAGGGCCTGGCATGTCTATCGCGGAGTCATGGGCTGGCTGCAGAAACACGTGTCAGTGACGCTCGCCAGGGCAACCGCCCGGGCCAGGAAAATGGACCTGTACCTGATGTCCCGCGCTGAACAGGCACCCAATCCTGACAGCCGCGTAGTGCTCTCCAGTGAACTTGATTCACTGGGCTGCCGCCAGGGTGATCTGAACTGGCAACTGTCGGAACTGGACAAACGAACCGCGCTGGAATTCGCCCGTGCGGTCGGGCGGGAATTTGAACGACTCGGCCTGGGGTCGCTCAGCACCATGCCGTGGCTGGAAGACGGCACGGCCGAATGGCCGGTCGACCCCACGGTGGGTAATCACCCGATTGGTGGTTACCACCACATGGGAACGACCCGCATGAGCGAGTCACCGGCAGACGGGGTGGTGGACAAAAACTGTACCGTTCACGGCTATGACAACCTGCATATAGCCGGCAGTTCCGTATTCACCACGGGCGGCTGGGCCAACCCCACGCTTACCATACTGGCGCTTAGCCACAGGTTGTCGGATCACCTGGATAAGCTGCTGCGCAAATAAGAGGCCAGTCCGTGTGAAGCACATTGGTTTAGCCATACTCCTGCTGCTTCTTTCTGCCTGCTCAACAAAACCCCATGTTGTCAAATCGACCGGGATCATTGTTCCGGCAGCCACCGGGATTTTTGTCATCAGGGACGGATGGCATACCGGGTTTGTTATACCCTCGGACACGATTCAATCCCGTTTGCCTGAATTGGTATCCCACTTCGGCAATACGCCCTACATCGAATTCGGCTGGGGTGACCGGGGTTATTACCAAACCGACGATAAATCCCTGGGTTTGATGATCAGGGCCGTACTTTGGCCTACCGATTCCATTGTCTACACACGGGCGATCCCGGCAGAACCGGAACTCTATTTTGCTGACACCAAAATAGAACGTCTATGCCTGGACCATCAGCAATTTGCCTTGCTCGTCAGTTTTATCGAAAACAGTTTTTACCGGGGTGAAGACGGGAATATCGTCTTTTCACAAGACGGCCTGGTGGATAACAGCTTGTTTTTCAAAGGCGTCGGTGAGTACTACCTGTTTAACACCTGCAACACCTGGACCGCCAGGGGTCTGAAGAGTGCAGGCCAGGACATTTCGCCTGCGTTCAAGGTCCAGGCCGGCAGTGTCATGCGTTCATTGGCCAGGAACACGCCAGAGGGGGCCCTGGCCTGCGAAGCACCTCAGATTGTTCTCCGTTAAAATGTCTATACTGAGCGCAACACCAATTCCAGCCTGTCAAACAGGAGATTCAAAAATGCGTGCGAAATACAGCTTTCTGGGATTAGCGGCGATGCTGCTGGTCTGTTTCCCTGCCTTCGCGGATGTAGAGGAAGGCGTCGCTTCCTATTACGCGGACTCCCTCGATGGAAATCCTACCGCGAGCGGGGAACCCTACGACAAAAACGCCCTCACCGCTGCCCACCGGACGCTGGCGTTCGGCACGAAAGTCAAGGTGACGAACCTTGGCAACAATAAATCTGTTGTGGTTCGGATCAATGATCGTGGTCCACACAGCAAAAACCGCATCATTGACGTATCAGGAGCAGCAGCAGAGCAACTGGATTTGCTCGACTCAGGTATCGCAAAGGTGCGTATCGACAGCAATTACCAGCGATAGCCAAACTGCGCCATTATCTGCTTGCGGGTTCCGTTTATGCCGCCCATGCCGGTCAATGTCCAATTGCGGCCGATATCCTTGTTGACACCCAGCAGAAACATGGTTTCTTCTATGTCAATACCGATTGAGAAATCAATCGGCTCAGACCGGGTGTCCAGTGCGAGGGTTCCGAAGATCTCATTATCTGTTTTCTGGTATTGCACACCCGTTAATACCTGCATGCCAATTTCTCCGAAGTCGTATCCAACCATTCCCAACAGGACCAGCGCATTAACTTTCGACTTGGTTTCATTGGTAACCGCCCGGCTATAATTCGCGGATACCGTGAAAATCAGGTTTTCGTACTGCAAACCGGTGGTCAGACCAAAACCCAGGGTTTTGGCGGTGGTTGCAGCAGGGAATTTTACGAATTCTGGTAAATCATCACCCGTTTTCAGCTTGTAAAGTTTCTGGAAGGCCGGAGTGAACCGCAAGCTGACATCGGTATCGGTTTTCAGGTTGCCGGCCAGAACGCTCAGGTTCAAAAATGGCAAAAGCCAGAAGTCACCCCGGAACTGGACCGTCGAAATGTTGCTGTCAAAATCACTGCCCAGCTGGTCGATCAATGGAATATCATCCACTACCGAGATGCCCCCAACAGATATGTCGGTCAGGTCGATTGTTGCATTTTGCCACAGGCCAATGACACCCACGCCGTAGGTTTTTGGCAGTTCAAATCCGAGCTTGCGTACATCGTCAGCCCAGAACGGCAATTTGCGTCGCAGATCAAGACGTACCGTTTCGGCCGCATCGAATTCCCCGGTAATTTCTTCACGTGTTTTACTGGTCACCACAACTTCGTCCAGCACACCGCCATCTGCAATCTTCGGACTATCCACAGATTCAGCCATGACCGGTTGGATAGCATTCGGTTTGTCGGCGAAGAAGGCGTCGGGTCTTTCTTTCCAGGTAATTTCACCAAAATCGGAATGCCGATACTCCAGCATCCTTCCCCAGGAGTGGATATCCACCATCTTGCGCTTAAAGCGGAATGAAAATCTCTCCTCTGTCCAGTCAATGACATAGCCACCGTGCTCATCCACGGCGCCGAAACCCACGGTTGAAGTGAAATTGTAATTACGGATGCCATCACGCTCGATGGTTTTATCAGCCCGAAATTCAATCCGGTCAAGCACACCGTCGATAATATGCACTTCACCGGACAGCAATGTCAGCCAGCGCAGACTGGTGGGAACGCGAGCCTTACTAAAGCGAAAATCAACAACCTCGTGCCCATCACCCAGGTCCCTGACACGAAAACTCCTGGGGGAATAGAGTCGGTCTTCCTTGCGCACAAAGTTGTCCTTGCCCATGGTGACTTCCAGGGAACGCTTGTAGGTCTTGAGTGAACCCAGGGGTTCATTTTCAAACTCAAGGAACAGATCGCGACCGTAATCGGTGTAGGGATCGGAGATCACTCTGAATCTTTCGTATTGAGGCACACCATCTTCTGAGACCGCGTTGTAATTCATCAGCATTTCCCAGTAGAGCCCCTGGCTCAAAGGAAACAACGCGATATCAAGAACGCGTGGACTGATGCCGCGGATGGTCAACGGATCGCTGTTGACAGGCCCAAGCAAGGGAGTTTCTGATTCCTCCTGAGCACCAACGGGTGAGGCCATCATGATCAAAACAATGACCAGAACCAAAACCACTCTATCTTTTCGCATTAATATCACCCAGTCTGCTTTCCGCATGAAGACATACGCTCATGCTACGATTATTCGTAAGATGAACCCATTGGAGGGTAGCAAATGACCATCGAGCAGTTAACTGTTTTTCTGGGTTGGAGCACCGTCATCAATGCGGGCCTGATGTTGTGGGCGGTGATCGCGCTTGCCCTGACGCCGGACCTGGTCTACAAGATGCAGGGGCTGGTGACCAATCTAAGCCGGGAGGAAATGGAAAAAACGATGTATAACTTTCTCGGACTCTTCAAGCTGGGCATTATTTTTCTGAACTTTACACCCTACCTCGTCTTGCGCCTGTTTTTTTAAGACTTACCGATCCACCGCAGTAGGTGGCCGCCACCGCGTAGCGCCTGGTAGATGGGGCTGGAAATTGACCGCTGGGCTTGCTCAATCGGCGCAGAGACAGCACCGATTACCGGGATTGCGTTCAGCACCCGGTAGGACTCACGGCTGATCGACAGGTGCATGGTTTCCACCGCATCCACCGTCCGGCAGACACCTTCACCCGCCAGCGCCAGTGATCCTGCCAGCACATCGGCAGTACTCAAATCGCCGACCAGGTTCCTTACTGCGGGTAAGCGAGCCTCTGCACCAGGATCGAGACGCTGACAGCCGCCTTCACGATGCTCCGCAACCCAGCTTTCCAGCTGTTGGTAAACGCGATCGGAGTTCGCCAGCGGAACATGCCGCACTCCGTCCAAGTGGGCAAATCGACTTTCCGGCGGCGCTGAGGCCGGGTAAGCACTGGAGGTCTGCACCATGCTATCTCCCAGCATACGGTTCAACAGCCTGGACAGAACCCTGCCTGAACCGCTCGCTGATTTCATGGCCGAATCTGACTTGATAGAACCGCTGATAAAGCTGTGCCGGCAACCCGGATAGAAGTCGAGTTTGTGGTGCGCCAGACCGTGGCGCAAATCCTGGATGCCGCGACTGCGAAAATCGGCCCAGTCTGCCCAGTGACTGACATATTCGCGTGGAGTCCGGCGCAGCACCCAACTGGCATAATGCCCTGCCCGCTCAACCGGTGAGCCTTCGTGGGGCGTACCAAGGTAGAAGCAATCGGAAAGATAGTTGAGCCAGTCATGCCCTTGTGCTTCTGCATAACTCTGGGCAGACCGCATCAGCAAGCCCCCCATACTGAATCCGACCAACACAATCTCATCAATCTCGAGAGGATAGTTTTCGACCAGGTTTGCCAGTTGGCGGGCAAAGGCCTCGCCATTAGCCACAACCGGCAAACCACTGTTGTAACGCAGATAAAACGGCGTAAACCCATGCTCCCGCTGAAGGCGCAGACCATAGTTGTCGCCCGCACTCCCGGGATCGGGAAAATCCCACACGGTTTCCAGGTTGGTCAGGCCGTGTAACAGGATCACAAGTCGCGAGGTCAGTCGGCGTTCAGGGTGCCCCCAGCAATGACCAGGCTCGACACGCTGGCCGGCTGCATAAAACCCCATATTGATCATTAGCGGATTTTTCTGCTTCAGCAGATAATCCCCCATGACCCCATTCAGAATCGCGCGTCCCTTTTGCCCCCGGTGGACCCAGGGCGAACTTTTGGCCATGATCTCTTCGTCGCTAATAACCATATCTCCTCAGCCCGGCTTGACCGGCGAATTAAGGTGCGCCGCCAGCCGTTTGACCAGCCAGCCGGGCAAAAATCTGACCGCCAGCACGCCAACCCGGTTCTGAAATCCGGCAACCTTGAGCGGCCGGCCCGATTCCAGTGCAGTAATCGCAGCTTCGGCAACCACCCTGGCGTCCGCACCGGGTTTCTTGAACAGGTAATTCTTGTTGTTTCCTGAAACCTCGCCAAAGCCTGTTTCGACAGGACCCGGACAAAAAGAGATGACTTTTACACCGTTGTCGCGTACTTCATACGCCACGGCCTGGGTAAACGAATCCAGGAATGCCTTGGTGGCATAATACACGGCCATGAATGGGCCGGGTTGAAATGCAGCTGTTGATGCAACATTCAAAATATAGCCGTTTCTGCGTTCAAGCATGGGACTTAGAAAGGCATGGGTCAGCGCAACAGCGGCTTTGACATTCAGATCGATTTCCTCGAGTTCCCTTGCCAGTTCCAGTTCGGCAAAGCTCCCGGTGGTGCCAAAACCGGCGTTATTAATCAAAACATCCACCTGAAGGCCTTTTTCGATCGTCGCCTGCAGCAAGCCGACCCGCCCTTCTTCACGACTGAGATCGCAGGCATGGACCAGCACTTCCACTGAATATTGTTCGCGCCAAAGGCTGGCGAGATTTTCAAGGGTTGCCCGTCTGCGCGCTGTGATGACCAGGTTGTAACCCCGCTGTGCAAGGCAGCGTGCTATCTCCATGCCGATACCGTCGGAAGCACCTGTCACCAGAGCCCGCGATACTGTGTTCACGTCTGCGCACTGTCCAGGATTTGCCTGGCCAGAACCAGGTCCGGCGCATCAAACCCCTGGTCGAATTGCTGAAAGACCTCGCCGAGCAAATGGCGTCCCTGGTCTGCCTCGCCGGCAGACTCCATGGCTGCCTGGAGCTCGAGCGCCACCCGTAATTCCAGTGAAATGGCAGACTGAGAGCGGGCAATTTCCCGGGCCTGTTCGAGCAGGTCGCGTGACTCGGACGCGCTGCCGCCCAGAGCGGGTACGATTGCCGCCTTGATGCGGAACAGGTCGGAATCCCAAAGGTTTTGGCCGGTCTGCCGGGCCATTCCAAGCGCCATTTCCACCAGGCCCATGGCTTCTTCGTGGCGGCCAGCCAGCTTGTAGGTTTCTGCCAGGCAGCCCATCAGGTAGGAGCCACCAATCTGGTGGCCCATCGTAGCAAGCTCACCCAGGTGCGCTTCGAGACCCGCCACGTGATCAACCATTTGATCCCGCGGCTCCAAACCCGCTGCGCACAGGCGTGCATGGCCCAGCGGGACGAATAGCCCGCCCAGCGATCGATAAAATTCGATGCCCATTTCCTCGCACAGGTCTTTACATTCCTCGCCAAACGCTATGGACGGTTTCCACTGGCGCAGAAATGAGTGCAGCGCCGCCGCGAACATCAGCGAGTGCGCGAGGGTATGAGGATCATCTCTCTGCCGGGCCAGGTCGATGCCCTGGACGCTTAGCTCCAGGGCCTGGTCGGCTTTACCCAGCACCCACGCGCACCAGGCCGTATAATTGCGGGCCAAAACGCCCAGGTCCACTGCGTAGTCGCGTACTGGAAACGGCCCGGAAACGGCATCGTAATAAGAAATGGACTGTTCAAAGTGCTCCAGCGAGGCCGCCACGTCACCGATGTAGAACAGGGGTTCGGCCAACCGGTAGCTGCCGGCGCACTTGTGCTCGATTTCGCCGGTCGTTTGTGCGTGGCGGATCAGTTTTTCAGCCAGCCGGGTTGCCTCTGCCATATCACCCCGCACCGAGTGATAGACACCCAGCCCATAAAGCGCATGGGCCTGGTGCGCACTGTTCTTCAGCTGTTCACTGAGTAAATTGGCACGCCCGAATATGGTCGGTAACTGCTCATCGGTATAACCAGCGCTGTTGGCGCGGCAGGTGCCCAACTGCAGGAGCAAAATCATCTCCAGTTCACTGGATTCAACACCCGGCTCCAGCGCATCGACAATGACAAGAGCACGATCCAACTGGCTAATAGCCTCAGCATTGGCGAAGTCTTCTATCAGTTTCGCGGCCGCTACCTGGTAGAAAGATATAGCTTCACGAGGCAGGTGTGCGGCATCGAAATGTCGCGCAATAATTTCTGCCTCGCCCCTGCCCCCGACGAATTTGGCTTTCAACACGCCGGCCAGTTCCGCATGCATTTCACGGCGCTGATAACGGGTCACCGACTGGTATGCGATTTGCTGGATCAGGATATGTTTGAAGCTGAAAGCGGCCTCGGTGCCCGCACCGTGCTGTGTCAGCAATTCTGCCTGCACCAGACGGTTCAACGCTGAGTGCAAAATCTCGCCGCGCAAACCGCTGATCTGTCGAACCAGCGTATAGGTGAAATTCCGGCCGAGTACTGCGCAGGTTTGCGCCAATTCTTTGGCCCGGCCCAGGCGGTCCAGCCTGGACATCAGCGCACCCTGTAATGTCGAGGGAATTGCCTGGTTCGAGTCATCCAGGCTCGTGTCAATCAGCTCCAGGCCGTCGGGCGATGATTCGCTGGCCAGGCTCTTGGCCAATTCTTCAGCATAGAGCGGGTTGCCTTCCGCACGCATGGCTATCTCTGCCTGGGCCGCTGATTTTTCAGCATCCGTGTCAGCCGGCGACTGTCGTTCCAGTGTATGCAACACCAGCGCCCGGGTTTGCTCCTCGGTCAGCCGCTCCAGTGCTATCGAAGTAACTTGCTCTGCTTCAGGCCAGCCCAGTTCCTCACCTTCCCGAAACGTGATGACAAGCAGCAGGCTGGCCGAACCACAGGCAGCCACGATGCGTTTAATCAACTCGATGCTGGAGGGATCGGCCCAGTGGGCGTCCTCAAAATGCAGGATGACATTCTGAAACCCACTCATCGAGAGCACCCAGGAAACCAGGATTTCAAACGTTTTCTCACGCACCAGTTCTGCGCTGTAGCGCAGAGTGTCATCCTGATAATCAAGCGACAAAAACCGGGCCATGATGGGCAGGCTCTCTTCAAGCGGTATGGTCAGCCGGGCCAACGCAACCTTTAACGCTTCAAGCTGCTGCGCCTGGTTGGTCTGCTCACTGAAGCCCAGGCCTTTGCGGACCAATTCAACAATCGGCAGAAAGGCTGAATTTCGGGTGTAGTCTGAACAATGACATTCAAGCCACGTAAGGGGCTGACCCGCCACCTCGTCCCGCAATGCCTTCACTATCCGGGATTTGCCAAACCCCGCCTCGCCTGAAATCAGCAGTGCCTGACCTTTTCCATGCTGCGACTGCCTGAAACGGTCGAGCATCAGGCGAAGTTCCTCGTCACGCCCAACAAGGGGAGAAAGGTTGGCGGCGTCAACGTCCAGCCGGCTGCTGACACCAGTGGGACGAATGACTTTATAAATTTCCACGGGCTCAGAGATGCCCTTGAGTTGCCGGACACCCAGTGGCTCGGTAAGGAAAAGACCAGGAACCAATTTCAGCGTGGCAGCGCTGATTACCACTTCACCAGGTTGGGCTTCGTGATCCAGCCGGGCAGCAATGTTGGCGGTCTCACCCAGCGCCAGTGTCTCCGTTTTTCCGGCGCCACCCAATTCACTGATCACTACGGGCCCGGTGTGGATTCCGATTCGAGCCTGGATTAAAACATCAAATTCAGCCTGGAAGCTTTCCAGGGCGGTCGTGATCTCCGCGTGTAAATCACGGGCCAGCCTGATCGCCCGCTCGGAGTCATCTTCATGCGCCTTCGGGTAGCCAAAATAAATGAGTATTCCGTCGCCGAGGTACTGTGCAATATGCCCGTCATAGCGAGTCACCAGCTCGTTGGCGACTTTGTGATAACGATTGATGATCAGGCGAAGAGCTTCATCTCCGACGCGTTGGGCGAGCGCAGTGGAATCGACAAGGTCACAAAACAGCACCGCCAGTTGGCGCCGTTCAGCTTCCAGGTGAACGGACTGCACGAGACCGGCATCAGGCTGGACGGGGGCCCCGCAGGCACCGCAAAATTTTGCGCCTGGCGATAAACCCTGCCCGCAACCGGCACAGGACTCTCCTGCCTGCGTCAGCCCGCAGTTTTCGCAAAAGAGTGCCTGTTCGGGGTTCTCATGACCGCAACCGCTACAGAACATCAGGCTCCCCACATAGCTGAGTCACCACTCTTCAACAGCCGATGATTTCCTTTGCCGCTCGCTGGCCCGCAACGATCGCGCCATTCATGTAGCCCTGCCATTCTGTCGCAGTTTCAGTACCAGCCCAGTGCACGGCGCCGGCGGGCGCTCTCAACGCATCACCAAATTGGGTGATGGCGCCGGGCGCCATCATGCCAACCGGGCAACCCCAGGCCCAGGGCTCTGCGTTCCAGTCTTTTTCCACGTAGCCCGTTGGGTTCTTGAATTCGTCCATCCCGAAAATATCAACAAACGACTGGGTGATGGCTTGTTTGCGCTGCTCAGGATCGAGCGCACTGAATTCAGTCGCCTGCTCGGCCACGACGAATCCCATCATCGCATTGACGCCTTCTGCAGTCGTGTCATCCATTATCCAGACCGGAGGAGTGCAGTTGCTGATCGCCATACCGCAGTATTTTTCTCTCCAGAACGGCTCATCATAAGTTGCAATGCATTTGATGGTTCTACCAATAGGCATGCGTTGTAACAGGCTGACACGCTTGTCCGGCAGAGCGGGGCTGTAATTGATCCTGCTGGACATGAATGGGCTCATCGCGACGACCACATCCTTGCAGGTATAGACTTCCCCGGAAGCGGTTGACACCCGGGTTTCAGACCCAACGGTATCGATACTGTGTACCGGTTGGTTAGTGGCAATGGTTATAGTATCCGCCAGTTTTTTGGACAACAACTGGGCCACATTCTGCGCCCCGTCCTTGAAACGATAGGCCTGGGCGCCGTTGCCATGGCAGTTGAGCAATACATCCAGCGTACCGGCACAAGCCATGTACCAGATGAAATAAAGAAAGGAAATTTCGTGGGCCTCTGCCGACCAGACGCAGTTAACTGCGGTACGCATCAACTCCTTGGACTGATCATCGATGATCCTCAGGCTGGCCAGCCAGTCTTCAACGGAAAGCTGATCCCATTCCTGAGCCTGCGGAGCCAACCAGGGTTGTTCCATGTATGTCGTACCGGCAGGCGGCGGAACAAGCGGATCGGTTAGAGACTTTACGTGCGGTGCCACCTGGTTGTTGAACAGGTCCATGATATTCAAAGCGGCAAGCGGCCCAAACCCTGCGACCGGGATAGTGCTGTTGGGATCGGTCTCTTTTCGTTGCTTGTCCCAGTAAAGGATCATGTTTCCCTTATCATAGGTCGGGATCAACCCCAGGTCCGGAGATGAAAAATCCATATTGATGCCGAGTTCTTTGGCGAGGCATATAAGCGCTGTCTGGGTCTTGCCCAAATAGGCTGCACCCATATCAAACGCTGCCGGTTTTTCAGCCGTCGTAACCGGCAAGGAAAGCATTCGCCCACCCACCCTGTCATTGGCTTCCAGTACTACAACACTTTTACCGGATTCCTGGAGCTTCTGTGCAGCGCTCAATCCGGACAGCCCTGCACCAACGACCACAACATCAACATTATTCTGACTCATTCTCCAAGACTCCTTTTTTGCTTTGTGTTTTGTTCCATAACTATACGGGTTTTCCAGAAAAAAACCCCCGCCCGGGCCCATTCTGAACGTTAAGCGTCCGCATGCAGTATGATTTGTCGAAAATAGCATAAATTGCTGAATCATTTATTGCTGCAATTCCCAGGGAGATAGCAGAAGTGAAAAGGACGCTCCATTCGCCGGCCAGACCAACGCAAGTTAAAAAGGCTGTCGTGATTGGCGCGGGTCTTGCGGGCATGATGGCCGCGCGAGTGCTCGCTGATCACTGTGATTCAGTTTTGGTGATCGAAAAGGACAAATTAACCGGTCCCGAGCCCCGCAAGGGTGTCCCACAGGGGAATCACATTCACTTGCTGTGGTCAGTGGGTTCCACGATTCTGGAAAATCTGTTTCCCGGCCTGTTTGAAGACCTGGCTGCGGCAGGTGGCGTTGCTTTTGATAACTCGGCCGACATGCGCTGGTACCACGGCGGTGTCTGGAAAATGAAGACGAACAGCAGTTTGCGCATCTACTCCCAGAGCCGTCCGCTCCTGGAGTACCAGGTCCGGCAAAAGCTGCTGCAACACGACAATGTTCATTTTGAACAAGCCGCTGTGACCGGAATTCACGTTGAAAACGGCCGGGCGAGTGGCGTCGCTGTCCGAAAACCTGATGGTGCTGAGTCGGATATCGCCGCTGAGCTGGTTGTCGATGCTTCCGGCCGGGCCGCGCGATTGCCGAAATGGCTGGCGGGACACGGGTACTCGAAACCGGAAACGCAGGAACTGAACGTCAACCTTCGTTACGCCAGCCGCTTGTATGAGCGTAAAGACGTGCAGGACTGGACCTGCATGGCAGTCTATGCCAGGCCTTCGAGTTCCAAGAAATACGGTGTGATTTTCCCGATTGAAGGTAATCGCTGGATCGTAACCTTCGGCGGGTGTTTTGGCGATCACCCTCCAACTGATGAAGAAGGGTTCCTGGAATTTGCCAGGTCACTGGAGCAGCCGGATATATACGAAGCGATCCGTGACGCGAAACCCCTGTCGGATATATCCGGATACCAGTACCTGACCGAAATATGGCGCCGCTACGACCGACAACGTAATTTACCTGGCGGGCTCGTGGTGATTGGTGACGCCCTTTGCTCGTTCAACCCGCTGTACGGGCAGGGCATGACGGTAGCCGCACTCGAGGCCACTGCACTTGATCAGTGCCTGCGGGCC
>Ga0316189_10002678_pt1 | contig 17432 bp, 20 predicted proteins | sample LowCovwburrow_MG_FD_204930 | JGI IMG/M metagenome (GOLD analysis project Ga0316189, IMG submission 204930) | Coastal sediment microbial communities from Maine, United States - Lowes Cove worm burrow | ecosystem: Environmental > Aquatic > Marine > Coastal > Sediment | place: USA: Maine...
TCGAACATCACTACACCACCCAGCAACCAGGGGTTCGGTCCAACTTCGGAAAGCAGTGCGAACCCCAGAATGCTGACAATCTGCACAACGCCAAACAGCCACAGTGCGCGATTGATCGGTAACTTGACCATCGCCAGTCCGCCGACAATCGTACCGACGTTTGCCGCGATCAGGCCGGCGGTCTTGCTGATGGCGCCAATCTGCGTCAGGGAAAAGCCGACATCAATAAAGAACGGTGTCTGCAGGGCCGTGGCCATGTTGTCGCCGAGCTTGTAGAGAAAAAGGAAGGCGAGCACCAGCATCGCCGGAGCAAAGCCCGCACGACCGATGAACTCGCGGAACGGTTCTACGACCGCGTCGCGCAGTGTCTTGGGTGGCGACGGATCTGCGATGGCTTCGTCGATGAACAGCGTCATCAAAATACCCACCAGCATGAACGCGCCGATGATGATGAAGACAATGCTCCAGTCGAAATAGTCGGCAAGTATCAGGCCCAGCGCGCCCGGCACCAGCCCCGAAAAGCGATATGCCTGAACGTGGACTGCGTTGCCGAGACCCAGCTCAACATCCGGCAGCAATTCGCGACGGAACGCGTCGAGCACAATGTCCTGGGTGGCGCTGAAGAAAGCGACTGCCGCAGCCAGGTATGCGACTGTCCAGATCGATAACTGCGGATCCAGAAAGCCCATGATTCCGATGGAGACCATGAGCAGTACCTGCGTCAGCAACATCCAGCCGCGACGGTGACCCAGAAACGGCAAGGTGTAGCGATCGACCAGCGGCGCCCACAGGAACTTCCAGACGTAGGGAAACTGCACCAGCGCAAAAAAGCCAATCTCGGCCAGGCCGACGCCTTCGGTTCGCAGCCAGCCCGGCACCAGCTGAAATAACAGATAGAGCGGCATGCCGGACGTAAAGCCCGTGAAGATGCAGATCAGCATGCGCCGATTGAAGATCGCCGACCGGAGGCTCGCGCCTCGCGTGTGCTCGGTGTCAGCGTCAGTCGTCATGCGAGTAGTCGTAATCCATGATCAGCGGCGCGTGGTCAGAAAAACGCTGCTCTCTGTAGATCTCGGTACGCGTTACCTTGTCAGCAAGGCCTGGCGTGACGACGTGGTAGTCGATGCGCCAACCCACGTTGTTGTCCCACGCACGGCCGCGATTGGACCACCACGTGTATTGGTGTTCTTCCTGTGGCAGCGTGCGAAACGCGTCGACATAGCGGTACTCGCCAAATACCTTGTCCAGCCACTCTCGCTCTTCCGGAAGAAAGCCGGAGTTCTTACGATTGCCACGCCAGTTTCGCAGGTCCTCTTCCTTGTGCGCGATGTTCCAGTCGCCACAAATAACGTATTCGGAACGACGCCGTTGCAGCTTCTTGAGGTGCTCCGTAAAGCTGTCCATGCAGCGATACTTGGCCACCTGTCGCTCCTCGCTTGACGAACCTGATGGCAGATACAGGGACACCACGTTAATGCCGCCCAGTTGTACTTCCAGGTAGCGCCCTTCGTTGTCGAACTCCGCATCGCCGTAGCCGCGTACGACCTTTTTCGGTTCGTGTCGGCTGTATATCGCCACACCGGAGTATCCTTTCTTCTCTGCATCTTCGTAATAGCAGTGATAGCCCGCCGGCGAGAAAATGTCATCGCCAAGCTGGTGGACCTGCGCTTTGGTCTCCTGGATACAGACGACGTCGGCATCCTGCGCCGACATCCAGTCAAAGAATCCCTTGCGGGCAGCGGCACGAATGCCGTTCGCATTTAAACTGATAACTCGAAACACTAATACAACCTTTACGGAGCCGCTGAAGGGGCGAAATCGTGGCATACTTCGCCGCGGCCATCATACTAGACGTCAGCTGAAGACCAACCCTATGCGCGCATACAAACGAGAATTCATTGAGCTTGCACTCGAACTGGGCGTACTGCGCTTTGGCGAGTTCGAACTCAAGTCCGGTCGTATCAGTCCCTATTTCTTCAACGCCGGCCTGTTCAATACAGGCTACGCCGCCGCCAAGCTGGGACGCTTCTACGCGGCCGCTATCGCCGACTCGGACGTCAAGTTCGACATGCTGTTCGGCCCGGCCTACAAAGGCATACCGCTGGTAACACTGGCCGCCGCCTCGCTTGCGGAGCAGCACGATATTGATGTGCCCTACTCCTATAACCGCAAGGAAGCCAAGTCACATGGCGAGGGCGGCTCAGTCGTCGGTGCAGCGCTTAAAGGCAAAGTCATGATCGTTGATGACGTGATCACGGCGGGCACAGCCGTCAGGGAGGCGTACCAGATCATCTCGGCCGCCGGTGCCGAAGTCTGTGGCCTCACCATTTCTCTGGATCGCCAGGAGCGCGGCCAGGGGCCCTACTCAGCCGTGCAGGAACTGAAGTCGGCGCTGGGCATTCCGGTTATCAGCATCATCCAGCTCGATGACCTCATCGATATTCTGGAAGAATCGAAAGATTATGCGGTCCACCTCGAGCCGGTTTTGCGGTATCGTAAACAGTATGGAGTGATCACGTAACTCCTTGTTTTTTAGCATTCGGGTCGAAAAATCGAGAACCAGTCCCGGATAGAACCCTGAATTTCATGGCATATTTGTTGTATGCGAAACAAAATTCTCGCAATCACGTTATTTAGCCTGCTGCCGCTCGTCGCGGCTGCGCAGTCGAACGAGTATTTCAAGTGGGTGGACAAAGATGGTGTCACCCACTACGGCGATAGTATTCCTGCTGAATACGCAGAGTTACCGAAGGAAGTGGTCAACGACCACGGCGTTACGGTCGAAGAGCTGGAAGGCAAGAAGACCGAAGAGCAGTTAGAGCAGGAACGCCTGGACAACGAGCTGCGCGTTGCGCGCGAGCTGCAAAAGCGTGCAGATCTGGCACTGCTGGCGACCTACCTGTCCGTTGATGAGATCAAGCTGCACCGTGATCGTCGTGTCGAGCTATTCCAGGCGCAGTCGCGAGTAACCGAACTTTACCTGCGCAACCTGGAGCGGCGCCTCGCCAGCCTGCTTGGCGATGCCGGCAACTTCAAACCCTACAGCGATGACCCTGACGCACCGATGATCGAGCCCGATCTTGCGGAAGACATTCGGCTGACGAGGGAGACGATTTCGCGGCACGAGTCGAACCTGAAAAAATTCCAGACCAATGAAGACCAGGTCATCGCCCGCTTCGAAGGTGATATCAACCGCTTCAAAAGCCTGAAAGGCATTGAGTAGCACTTAAGCCCGCGATGTTGTTACGTCGTACCTGAGCTGCCAAAGCCGCCTGCACCACGATCGCTCTGATCGAACTCCGCAACAACGTCAAACTGCACCTGCTCAACGGGTACAAATACCATTTGTGCGATGCGCTCTGCGGGCTGTACCTCGTAGGCTTTGGAGCCGCGGTTCCAGCAGGAAATATACACCTGGCCCTGGTAGTCCGAGTCAATCAGGCCCGTCAGGTTGCCCAGCACGAGGCCATGCTTGTGGCCGAGACCTGAGCGCGGCCAAAGTACGGCCGCAAGGCCCGGATCGCCGATGTGAATAGCAAGACCGGTAGGCACGAGCACGGTGTCTCCGGGCGCTACCGTCAGCGGCTCATCAATGCACGCTCGCATATCAAGACCAGCGGAGCCATCAGTCGCATAATGTGGCAGCGGAATTGTATCGCCCACACGAGGGTCCATGATTTTCAGTTCTATCGAGCGCACAGGGTTTCCTTTACTTAGAGTTCAGCTTGCGTAGCGATCAGCCACGAGTTCGATGATCTGGCTTGCGAGTTCGGTCTTGGCCGCCGTCGGGAACGCGTGCTCGCCGCCGTCCCAGAAAACTTCCACGGTGTTGTCGTCGACATCGAAACCACAATCGCGCCCAACGCGATTCGCAATAATCATGTCGAGGCTCTTGTTCTGCAGCTTGCCAAGCGCGTACTTCTTTACGTCATTCGTCTCCGCCGCAAACCCCACCGTGAACGGTCCGTTATCGAGCGCCGCAACTGACGCGAGAATATCCGGTGAACGCACCAGGGCGATGCTCATCTCCGCTTCGGTCTTCTTGATTTTGTGTTCTGAAGGTACTGCCGGCCTGTAATCGGCAACCGCGGCGGCGGCGATGAAGATGTCGGCTTCACTCACGTATGCGTGAGTCGCCTTGTACATTTCTTCGGCCGTCTGCACCTGCTTAACCTCGATGCCGTGCGGCTCAGCAAGACTGACCGGGCCGCTGACAAGAACCACCCTGGCGCCCTGAGCGGCTGCAGCACGCGCAATTGCGTAGCCCATCTTCCCTGAACTGCGATTGCTGATGTAGCGAACCGGGTCGATCGGTTCGCGTGTCGGACCCGCGGTAATCAGCACGGTCTTGCCCACCAGCCTGCCGGCGTCCTTCGCATCGGCCAGGTCAAAAACCATGGAGGCGATATCGCCCGGTTGCAGCATTCGTCCGGCACCGGTTTCGCCGCATGCCTGTGAGCCATGGTCCGGCCCAAGAATGTGCATGCCGCGATCCTCCAGCAGCTGGCGATTTGCCTGCACGGCTGCGTTATTCCACATGACGTGATTCATGGCCGGCGCGAGAGCGATCGGCGCTTCGGTTGCAAGGCACAAGGTCGCAAGCAGATCCGTAGCGCCACCGCCTGCCAGGCGCGACAGGACTTCGGCCGTGGCCGGCGCAATCACCACGATATCGGCCCAGCGCGCCAGCTCAATATGGCTCATGGCGGCCTCGGCCTCCTTGTCCCACAGGTTGGATCGTATTGGCCGGCCCGACACCGCTTGCAGCGCGGTCGACGTGACAAACTCCTCGGCAGCCTGGGTCATAACGATCTGCACCTCACCGCCGCGCTCACGCAGCCGGCGCACGAGGTCGGGGGTTTTATAGGCGGCGATGCCACCAGTGATGCCGAGGACAATATTCATGAAGCGCTGATTCTCACCGAAACACGGCGTGTACGCCAGATTGATTACTTGTCTACCGCGCGCGCCGGCCCAGAATAGAGCGTAAAGCTCACTACAGGGATCGTTGATGAGTCGAAAGACGGATACACAATTGCTGGCCGCCATCCTCCACGCTGGCGGTGGTCGCCGCAGCACAAGGCAGCTTGCGAAGCGCTTGTTGCAGCGCTTCGGTGGATTGCGCCCGCTGTTGCACGCACATCCCGACGAGCTGACATCGGTGCCCGGCATTGGTGACGCCAGGCTGGGCATGCTGCGGGCCCTGCCAGAGCTGGCCAGGCGCTATTTCGACGAATCTCTGCCTGTTGGGGAAGCTATCCGCAGCCCCGCCGATACGGAGGCGTTCCTGGTATCTCGTATGCGGCACCTGGACCACGAGCTCTTCTGCTGCCTGTACCTCGATAATCGTCATCGAGTACTGCGCTTCGACGAGATGTTTCGCGGCACAATCGACGGCACCTCGGTATATCCGCGCGAGGTCGTAAAAGAGGCGCTTTCCATCAATGCAGCGGCTGTGATCCTTGCCCACAACCATCCGTCGGGGGTCGCAGAGCCCAGCCAGGCAGACGAACGCATCACGCAGCGCCTGAAATCGGCCCTGGATCTGGTCGATATTCGCTTGCTGGACCACCTTATTGTAGGCTCAGGCCCAGCGACCTCGCTGGCTGCGCGTGGAATGATCTGACGCATGCTCTTGTCATTCCCTGCTCACGCTGGTATAAAGTTCCGCTCTCTGCCCGCCTCGCGCGGGCACTTTTTAGTAAAATCAGAGACTTATACGTCATGTCCAAGGTTTGCCAAGTGACGGGGAAGCGCCCGCAAAGCGGTAACAACGTTTCTCACGCAAATAACAGAACTCGTCGCCGTTTTCTGCCCAACCTGCAGCACAAGCGTTTCTGGCTTGAAGCCGAGAAGCGGTACGTGCGCCTGCGCATCTCACACAAGGGCATGCGCATCATCGACAAGCATGGCATCGACAAGGTCGTTGCTGACCTCCGTGCACAGGGACAGCGCGTTTAAGCGCCCGGAGATAGACTGATGGCAAAGACAAACCGCGAAAAAATCAAGCTCGTATCATCGGCTGGTACCGGTCACTATTACACGACCGCCAAGAACAAGAAGTTGCATCCGGAAAAGATGGAAACGAAGAAGTACGATCCGACGATTCGCAAGCACGTGATCTACAAGGAAGCCAAGATCAAATAAAGGCTTGCTGTTAAGACATTAAAAGAACCCGCCAATCGGCGGGTTTTTTTTGGCGACGCTATCCGCAAAAAGTAATGAATAATGCCGCGATAAGCGTTAGCGTGCGGCTGTTGTCTGGAACCTTGTTGCATCATGCCAGAGTTACCTGAAGTCGAAACCAGCCGCCGCGGTATTGAGCCGCACCTGTCGGGCGGACAAATACGCAGGGTCATCGTGCGTGACCGCCGCCTGCGCTGGCCTGTCAGCAAAGGGCTTGAACAGCGACTGACCGGAGAAGAGATTTCTTCAGTTACCCGGCGCGCCAAGTACCTGCTGATCAACACAACGAACGGCAGCGCGATCCTGCATCTGGGCATGTCCGGCAGCGTTCGCATTGTGAAGTCCGGCACACCGGCTGCCGTGCATGATCACGTCGACATTGAAATGTGCAACGGCATTGCCTTGCGCTTTCGCGACCCGCGCCGCTTTGGTTCTTTGCACTGGTCAGCCCATCCACTCAAGCACAAGCTGCTGCGAGATCTCGGGCCGGAACCCCTCGGCGAGCAATTCAGCGGCAAGTATCTGTGGCAGACATCTCGCGGCCGCAGAGTCTCGGTGAAGCAATTCATCATGAACGCAGCCGTGGTTGTTGGTGTGGGCAACATCTACGCGAGCGAAGCCCTCTTTGCAGCCGGCATTAACCCTAAGCGTGCAGCGGGTCGGATTGCGTTGCCGCGTTACGAGACGCTGGCAGACTCGATCAGGACGGTGTTAACGAAAGCGATCCAGGCAGGTGGTACGACGCTGCAGGACTTTGTCGGTGGTGACGGTGAGGCAGGCTACTTTCAGCAACAACTGAATGTCTACGGTCGCGCCGGATTGCCCTGTCGGCAATGCAAAATGGAAATTACGGCCATTGTGCAGGGCCAGCGAGCAAGCTTTTACTGCAAGTCCTGCCAGTCCTGATGAGCCGCAATCAGCTGACGCGTTCGAGCAGTGCCTTTCTGACCGGGGCCGATACGAACTCCGAGATATCGCCACCCAGTGATGCGACCTCGCGCACGAGACTCGACGAGATGAAGTTGTAGGTTTCCGTCGGTGTAAGAAACGCCGTCTCGACATCCTTGGTCAGGTGCCGGTTCATACTGGCGAGCTGGAATTCGTACTCAAAGTCGGACACGGCACGCAGCCCCCTGATGATGACCTTCAGGCCTTTCTCTTCGGCGAAGTCCACCGTCAGGCCGTTGTATCGCCGGACCTCAACGTTCTCGATGTCGGCCAGCGCCTCGCGCGCCAGCGCCACACGCTCATCGACAGAGAACATGGTCGACTTGTTACCCGTGTTCGCAGCTACCGCCACGACAACTTTGTCGAACAGGCGCACCGCTCGTCTGACCAGGTCTTCGTGACCGAGCGTAATGGGATCGAAGGTGCCCGGGTACATCGCAGAAACGCCCATAGATTCTTGTCCTTTTGTTTTCAGGAGTTAGTGCTCACCAGAGCATAGCGCACATTGCCGGCCGTGCGTTCCTTATCGATGCTCCAGCCGGATGGCATGGCTGGCCATGCGCGCTTGCCGTCGTCCTCGAGGTATAGCAGCGCGTTATCGCGCAGAAGCCCGCTTGCCGCCAGCAAATTGCAGACTTCGCCAAGCGCGTCCATTGAGTAGGGCGGATCAACAAAAACAATATCGAAAGGACCGTGTGAGGCATGCAACAGGAACTCGCGAGCGTCGGCCTTGATAATGTCTGCAGCATCGGCCTGTAGCGAGTCTGCATTCTGCCGCAGGGTGCTGATTGCTGTCGGGGAGTTGTCGACGAACACTGCTGAGGCGGCCCCACGCGACAATGCCTCCAGTCCCAGCGCACCCGTGCCTGCGAACAGGTCCAGGCATCGCGCACCCTGGAGTTGCGGCGCAAGCCAGTTAAAGAGCGTCTCCCTGGCGCGCTCGGAGGTTGGCCTCAGGCCAGGCACATCCGCGATTTGCAACAGACGGCTACGCCAGTTTCCCGCTACAATACGCAGCCTTCCCGGCAGGGCTTTCTTGTTGGGTTTACCTTGGCGTTTCGCCATCAATGTTCTCGTCCCGGCAATGGCCGGCTCGTGTGTGTATAGCGATGTTTTCGAAAAAAGAAAAGTCTGCCGACAAACCCGGCTTCATCAAAAGGCTGCGCGCTCGTATTAATCGCGGCGATAGCTGGCTGACGTATGATCTTGCTAACCTCGCGCCCGGTGGAAAGATCGACGAGGACGTACTCGAAGAGCTGGAGACGCTGCTCGTCATGGCTGACGTCGGTGTCGACACCACCGAGCGTATCATCGCGGACCTGCAGAAGAGCCTTGCGCGCAATGAACTAAAGGATGTCGCGGCACTTGAAGCCGGCCTGAGAAAGTCGCTGCTGACAATTCTCGAGCCGGTCGCAAGACCGCTCGTTATCGACAAGCCTGACGGCCCGTTCGTCATCCTGATGGTCGGCGTTAATGGTGCCGGCAAGACAACCACCATTGGCAAGCTTGCCCGCAAGTTCCAGGCAGATGGTCTGTCGGTCATGCTGGCAGCGGGGGACACGTTCCGCGCCGCTGCCGTCGAACAGTTGCAGGCCTGGGGCGAACGCAACGACGTAACCGTCATCTCGCAGCAGGCGGGCGCTGACCCCGCGGCCGTCATATTCGATGCCTGGGATGCGGCACGTGCTCGCGACATCGATGTGCTGCTTGCCGATACCGCGGGACGTCTGCAGAACCAGCAGGGCCTTATGGACGAGCTGGAGAAGATCAAACGCGTGATCGGCCGGCGAGACGAAACAGCACCGCAGGAAGTGATGCTGGTCGTTGATGCCAGCCAGGGGCAGAACGCGCTGGTCCAGGCACAGAAGTTTCATGAGGCGCTCGGCCTCACGGGTATTACCGTCACCAAGCTGGATGGCAGCGCCAAGGGCGGCATCCTGCTGGCCATCGCAAATGAGCTGGCGGTGCCAGTGCGATTCATCGGCATTGGCGAATCGATCGACGATCTGCAACCATTCGTGGCTGAAGACTTTGTAGACGCGCTGCTCGCCAGCGGCAAGGACACCTGATTCCGCGATGATCCAGTTCGAGAATGTCAGCAAGCGTTTTCCCGGCGGCCAGGAGGCCCTGTCCGGGCTGAGCCTGTCCGTCGACAAGGGCGACATGGTGTTCGTGACCGGCCATTCCGGTGCCGGCAAGAGCACGCTGTTGCGACTCATCGCGTTGATCGAGCGGCCCAGCAGCGGCCAGGTGATCATCGACGGCCAGAACCTGAAACGTGTGCGCCGTCGCAAGATCCCGGCGTATCGACGCCAGATCGGCATGGTGTTCCAGGATCACAAGCTGCTGTATGACCGGCCAGTATCCGACAACGTCGCTCTACCGCTGATTATTTCAGGCGTTGGTCATCGTGAAGCGAGTAAGAAAGTTCGCGCGGCACTTGACCAGGTCGGCTTGCTGCACAAAGAAAAACAGAATCCAGAGACCTTGTCCGCGGGTGAACAACAGCGTGTCGGTATTGCACGCGCGATCGTCAGTCGCCCCAAACTACTCATCGCAGATGAGCCTACCGGCAACCTTGACCCGGACCTGTCGCTCGAAGTGATGAGGATCTTTCGCCGCTTCAATGAAGTTGGCGTCACGCTCATGATCGCGAGTCACGACATTGCCTTGATAGACCGCCTCGGCTGCCGGCGCATAGAACTCGACAATGGCCGGCTCGCGCAGCCCGCGAACGACATCGAAGAGGACGACGAGCTGTGGCAGTAACGCGTCATTCGGAAGCCGTTGCACCGATTCGGAAATCGGGGCCATTCAGCATCTGGCTGACGCGTCATGCAAGTACGGCGATCGGCGCGCTGGGACGACTTGTGCGGCAGCCATTTGCGAGTCTAATGATTATCCTGGTCATCGCTGTGACGCTCGCTTTGCCGGCATCGCTCAATCTGGTCATCAAGAATGCGATCGCGATCAGTGGCGACTGGGAGCACGCGCTCGACTTCTCCGCTTTTCTGCAGCAGGACATGACGGTCAATGATGCGGAGGGGCTTGCTCGCCTGATCCAGCAACGCGCAGATATCGAGTCGGTGCAATTTGTATCGGCCGACGATGCCCTGCAGGAATTCAAGGCCGCATCGGGCTTCGGCGACGCATTACAGCAGCTTCCTGAGAATCCGTTACCGCACACACTGGTCATCCGCCCGAGCGCCGCGAACACCAGCGTATCAATCACGCTACTGCAGGAGGAACTCGGCAATCTGCCGGAGGTGGAGTTCGTGCAGGCAGACACCGCCTGGGTACAGCGCTTCCACGCCATACTCGATGTCGTCCGGCAGGCTGTCGTTATTACGGCGGCATTACTCGCGGCAGCGATCATCGTCATCATCGGCAACACTATTCGACTCGACATCCAGAACCGTCGCGACGAAATCCTGGTCACCAAGTTGCTCGGCGCCAGCAACGGCTTCGTGCGCCGGCCGTTTCTCTGGAGTGGCTTCTGGTTCGGACTGCTGGGCGGACTACTGGCACTGGGATTGGTGCAAACCGGGCTGTTCCTCCTCAAAGAGCCCATCGCAAGACTCGCGGGCCTGTACCAGAGCGGCGCCTCGATGATGGCGCTCGATATCCGCGAGAGCCTTGCCATCATTGGTGTTGGCGTGCTGCTCGGTCTGCTGGGCTCGTGGTTCGCGGCCGCCAGGCACATGCGCAAAATCGAGCCCCGCTAGAGGCTGAAGGTGCCCTGTTGGGCATGAGGCTTGCGGCAAATTGACAAGTAAGCCCTTGTTTTTTCTCCGATAATACTTACATTGCGCGGTGAACTAACGGCTTTGTTAGCACTCTAATCAGTCGAGTGCTAAAATTGGCGCCCAATTAGGAGGAACACATGACGACAGCTGTAGCTGCCACAAATCGAAACCTGATTCTTGCCGGCCCCGTCGGCAGTCTGGATGCCTATATCCAGGCCGTGGGAAGTATTGAAGTACTTTCCCGGGAAGATGAACAGGCACTTGCCATTCGCCTTCGCGACGAGCAAGACCTGGAAGCTGCGCGTGAGCTTGTGATGGCTCACCTGCGTTTCGTTGTGCACATTGCAAAAGGCTACACGGGCTACGGACTACCTCTGAATGACCTGATCCAGGAAGGCAACGTTGGCCTCATGAAGGCCGTCAAGCGCTTCGATCCGGAGTACGGTGTTCGGCTGGTGTCGTTCGCGGTTCACTGGATTCGTGCCGAGATTCATGAGTACGTGCTGCGCAACTGGCGCATCGTCAAGGTTGCGACCACCAAGGCGCAACGTAAGCTGTTCTTCAACCTTCGCAAGAAGAAGAAGACACTGTCATGGTTGAGTCACGACGAAACCCAGGCGGTCGCCAAAGACCTCGGCGTCAGCGCCAAGGAAGTCACCGAGATGGAGAAGCGCCTGCATTCGCGCGACGCCATCTTTGATCCCGCACCTGATGCCGATGATGAACGTGCGTTTGCGCCGGCCGCATACTTGCCAAGTCCTGACTCGGATCCCGCGACACTGGTTGAACAGGACGACTTTGCTGACGATGCAACAACGCGCATGGCCGCGGCCGTTCGTACCCTGGATGAGCGCAGCCGCGACATCATTGAGAGTCGCTGGCTGACTGAGAAGAAGAAGACGCTGCACGAATTGGCAGACACCTATAGTGTTTCCGCGGAGCGCATTCGTCAGATCGAAGCAAACGCCATCAAGAAGATGCGCGCTCAGATGATGTAGTAAGTGCAGGAGCGACCGGACGGTCGCTCCTGCATGATCATGCCGGATCCAGCACTATCCCTGCGTAATTGGCACCAGCGTAATTTCTACGCGCCGGTTTGCCTGTCGGCCCGCTGCCGTGTTGTTGTCGGCAACCGGACGCAATTCGCCAACACCAACCTGGATGATCCGCTGGGCGTTTATGCCCTGCGCCTGCAGGTAGCTGGTAACTGAACCGGCGCGACGCTCGGACAATGCAAGATTGTAGCTTTCGCTACCCGTGCTATCGGTGTGGCCTGCAACTTCAACAATCGTCTTGTCGAACTCGGTGATGACCTTGCCTACAGAGTTCAGCACATCGAAGAATGCCGGATTCAGATCCGAACTGTCGGTGGCAAATGTCACGTTGCCCGGCATGTTCAGCGTAATCTGGTCGCCATTGCGAGTAACGCTGACTCCCGTACCCTCAAGCTCGGCACGCAGCTGCATCTCCTGGCGGTCCTGGTAATAGCCAACGGAGCCACCAGCGAGTGCTCCCACACCTGCGCCAATAAGCGCGTGCTGGCGCCGCTCTACGGCGTCATCACCGGTAATCAGTCCCACAACAGCGCCTGCCGCCGCGCCTATCAAAGCGCCCTTGGTTGCGTTGCTGGTCTTCTCTTCTCTCGTGTACGGATCGAGGGTCTCGCAGGCGCTAACGAGAATCGCTATGCCCACAATTGCGGTAATTGGTTTGATTGTTCGGATATCCATGACGGTTCCTTTGTTTATCAATATATCTAATGACGCCCGTTACAGTACTAAGGTCACTCCCAATACCACCGTGACGGGTGTCTCGCTTACGGTGTTCCAGATTGCATCTTAACAAGGGGTAAGCTGAACCCTCACTTAACTCTGTTGGACAGAACTCCGGCCTTATGTTCAAGTCATTATAGAATAGCGTGCCCTGCACACGAGGCGTCCCATGTCTGAAACCGTCGTCTGGCTTGAAAAATACGAGCAAGGCCACCAGAAGCTGAGATATCCGGTCATTTTCTGGGCATCCGTGCCCATGGCGATGTTGGGCGTGGTCGGCATTCTCTGGACACTGCCTATTCCCGACGAATTCTACGAGATCTCGCCGCTGCTCAACTGGGGCAGCGCATTTCTGATGGTGGCCGCCGTCTATTACTTCATTATTTCACTATCGCTCGCGATCGGCATGCTGCCCTTCCTGCTCGGCGTCGCGGCGCTGCAGATGTGGCTTCTGCAATCCGAATTCTCGCCGCTTCGGGTGTCATCTGGCTTGTTACTGGCGGGCAGCATCGGCTTCTGGCTGGGGCACCGCGGTGGGGCCGGCCTCAAGGGCGTCATCCAGGATCTGCAGATGATCATGATCGGGCCTGTATGGATATTGTCTGCCTTCTATCGGAAGCTTGGCATTCCGATATAGAATCTGCCACCCGCAGTAGCAAACTTGTTCGAAGGAGCCCATCGTGGCAGCAAACAAACTTGATCCGCTCGATCTCTTTAACGTTCGTGCGGAGCTCTCCGAAGACGAAGTCATGGTCAAGGATACGGTCGCGCGCATGGTTGACGAAAAAGTCATCCCGCTCATGCGTGAGGCCTTCGAGCGGCATGAGTTCCCGCGCGAGCTGATTACGGAGGTGGCGGAACTCGGCCTGCTCGGCAGTTCGATTGACGGCTACGATTGCGCCGGGCTCAACAGCGTCAGCTACGGCCTGATCTGCCAGGAACTCGAACGCGGTGACAGCGGCCTGCGCAGTTTCGTGTCGGTGCAAAGCAGCCTTGTCATGTTCCCAATCCATGCCTATGGCTCAGAAGAACAAAAGCAACGCTGGTTGCCGGCCATGGCAAGAGGTGAGGCCATCGGTTGCTTCGGCCTGACCGAACCGCAAGGCGGCTCTGACCCCAGCAACATGAAGACGCGCGCAAAACGCGACGGCGATGACTGGATTCTCAACGGCGCCAAGATGTGGATTACCAACGCCACAATTGCGGACGCGGCGATCGTCTGGGCAACGACCGACGAAGGCATCAAGGGATTCATCGTCGAGAAAGACATGCCCGGCTATACCGCACAGGAAATTGAGAACAAGTTCTCCCTGCGCGCGTCAGTGACCGGCTCAATGTTCTTCGATAACGTCCGCGTTCCTGCAGAGAACGTCTTGCCGGGTGTCAACAGTCTGAAAGGACCGCTTAGCTGCCTTACCCAGGCACGCTACGGCATCACCTGGGGCGTCATCGGCGCAGCACAAGCCTGCCTGGACGAAGTACTCAGGTATTCAGAAGATCGCGTTTTGTTCGGCCGTCCGCTGTCGCACACGCAAACGATTCAGATCCGCATGGCAGAAATGGCTCGCGGCATTACCACAGCGCAGCTGCTGTCACTGCAACTGGGTCGTATCAAGGATAAGGGCGAGCTCAGTCCGTCACAGGTGTCGCTCGCCAAGTGGAACAACTGCCGTATGGCGATTGATGTCGCGCGCGATGCACGTGACATCCTCGGTGGTGCCGGCATCAGCGCCGAGTACGTCCCTATTCGCCACGCACTGAACCTCGAAAGCGTGATCACCTACGAAGGCACTGAGACCGTGCACCAGCTTGTCGTAGGCAAGGAGCTTACTGGCGTCAACGCGTTCGGCTAATGCCGGTTTGAGCGACATTCGACTGCCTCAGGACCGCGATGTCTGGCGCATCGCGGCGCCGATGATCCTGTCCAACATATCCGTGCCTCTGCTGGGCATGGTTGATACCGCCGTCACCGGGCACCTCGACGACAAGATGTACCTCGGTGCCGTCGCCATCGGCGCGACCATCTTCAGCTTCCTGTACATGGGACTGAACTTCCTGCGCATGGGTACCACGGGGATCTCGGCGCAATGCTTCGGCGCAAACGACAATGACGGCTTAAGGACATCGCTGGGACAAGCGCTGATCGTAGCAACACTCATCGCCGTGTCGATGATTGCGCTGCAGCTTCCGATCGGCCTGCTGGCGATCAAATTGATCGGCGCCAACGCCGACATCTCAGAGCTCGCGCTCGAGTATTTCTCTATTCGGATCTGGAGCGCGCCAGGGACACTCGCCAACTACGCGCTGATCGGCTGGTTCCTGGGACTGCAAAACGCGCGCGTACCGATGCTCGTGTTCCTTACAGTGAACATTACCAACATCATTCTCGATTTGGTGTTCGTGCTTGGGCTGGGCATGAAGGTTGATGGCGTTGCACTCGCCTCGGTGTTTGCGGAGTACACCGGCCTGGCCGTGGCCATCACGTTTGCACTGCGGGCAATCAGACAGCACCCGGGGCAGTGGATCCGCGAGCGCTTTATGAATATTCGCGAGTATGGCGTGTTTTTTCGAACCAACAGTAATCTGTTCGTTCGCACGATGGCGCTCATGTTCACGCTTGCTTTTGTCACTGCTCAGGGAGCGCGCCTTGGGGCACTGGTACTCGCAGCCAACGCCGTGCTCGTTAATTTGCAGCATCTCACCTCGTTCGGGCTGGACGCATTCGCTCACGCAGCAGAAGCCCTGGTAGGCAAAGCCATCGGCGCGAAGCAACAGGAGGCGCTGCAACGCTCGGTACATTTGACGATGAAGTGGTCACTGATTTTCTCGGTGGGCTTCACCCTGGCCTACATCTTTTTCGGCCCGCTGTTGATTCGTGTCATGACTGATCTGCCCGATGTGCGAGCTGCCGCGATGCAATACCTGCCGTGGATCATTGTGTCACCGGTGATCTCGGTGTGGGCCTTCCTGTACGACGGTGTGTTCGTGGGCGCAACTCGCGCGCGCGAAATGCGCAACATCATGCTGATCTCGACAATCGCTGTATTCCTGCCCGCGTGGTACCTGTTGCAGAGTTTTGGCAATCACGGCCTTTGGCTGGCGCTGATGTTCTTCATGGCAAGCCGCGGTATCGGCATGCACATCTACTACAAGCGGCGGGTGCAACCCGCGATCTAGTCGATATCGAAGAATTCGACCAGCCCGGTCTCGAGCGAGTACTCCGCGCCAACGATCCGCAGGCCGTCGTTCTGCGCGAGGTTTTCTATGATCGCCGAGCCATGTCGCAGGTCGATTGCCGAACGCATGATATTCGCGCGCACCGCTTTCGCCAGAAGCTGCTCGGCATCATCGTGAGGGTTTTGTTTCACGACCTCGGCAACGGCCGGGCTGATGCGACTGACAATGGACTGCAGGTTCGGAGACGCCTCACCGCTCGGTCGCTGCAGCTCACTCACAGTTGCCTCCACAGCACCGCATTTCGTGTGTCCCAGCACGACGACCAGCCTGGTGCCGTAGCGATCTGCTGCGAATTCAACACTGCCAATCTGCGAGGGCGCGACAATATTGCCCGCGACCCTTATGACGAACAAGTCGCCCAGCGCCTGGTCGAAAACACCCTCGACAGGTACTCGCGAATCCGAGCAACCGAGAATGACGGCGAACGGCTGTTGGCCGCCCACGGACTTATCGCGTTGAATGTGATTCAGCAACGCCGACAAGCCACCTTTACCCGCTGCGAACCGCTCGTTACCAGCGCGTAAACGAATAAGAGCTTTATTTGCCGTGGTCATCATTCCATTCTAGTTCACATTGGCGGCGCATTGTTTGCGCACAACGTTGCGCGCCCAGAAATAGGAGAGTACTCCCGATCCAATATTGGCTATGGCGTAAGCGGAAAAAATCCCGGCAATACCGAAGTACTTCTGGCCAAGGAACGCGAGCGGCACATACAGCACGAGGATGCGCAGCAAGCTGATGTAAACGGCCGGCATAGGCTTGCCGAGGCCATTGAATGACGCGTTCATCACCATGACGGCGCCGTAAGCACCATAGCTGATGGGTACGATCAGCAAGAACATGCGGGTAACGCTGGTGACGTCTTCGCTGTCACTGAACAATGAAGGCAGGAAGTCGGATAGCAGCGCGAGCAATACTGCGATCACGAGTCCACTCGCTATGCAGAACAAGGCGCACTGTGTCAGCGCGCGATGAATGCGCCCCTCTTTGCCCGCTGACAGGTTCTGTCCGACAAACGGTCCAATGACCGAAGACATCGCGTAGTAGATCACCAACATCAATGACTCGATGCGCGTTGCGACACCAAACCCGGCCACGGCTTCGGGTCCGTAGCGCGCAATCATCGCCGTAACGAGGGCTGCGCCTATGGGCACGATCGCATTGGTGCCCGCCGCCGGCAGGCCGACATGCAGGATGTCTTTCCACGACTTTTTGATCACGTCAAAATGTGGCAGCCGGAAGCTGACCATGTCCAGCCTGTAGACCAGCATGTACAGACTGGCGATGAAGATCGCACCGCGAGCCAGCAACCCTGCTGTCGCTGCGCCATTGAGCCCCATCGCCGGAATGGGGCCAAGGCCGAAGATCAGTATGGGGTCCAGGATGACGTTCAGCACTGCGCCGAAGATCATCATTTTGCTCGGCAGACGCGTATCACCCGTAGCACGCATGGTCGCCATGCCCACCATGCCAACGACCACAAATGGCACGCCGAGATACAGGATGGTCATGAACGTTTCGAGCATCGGCAGCATGTCTTCCG
>Ga0316189_10002679_pt1 | contig 17423 bp, 10 predicted proteins | sample LowCovwburrow_MG_FD_204930 | JGI IMG/M metagenome (GOLD analysis project Ga0316189, IMG submission 204930) | Coastal sediment microbial communities from Maine, United States - Lowes Cove worm burrow | ecosystem: Environmental > Aquatic > Marine > Coastal > Sediment | place: USA: Maine...
CCGTCGCCGTCGCCGTCGCCGTCGCCGTCGCCGTCGCCGTCGCCGTCTCCGTCGCGCTCATCGAGCCCATCGTCGCCGACGCGCTCATCGAGCCGCCGCTCGCGGTCTCCGTCGCCGATGCCGACGCCGTCTCTGTGGCTGACGCCGACGCGCTCGCGGAGTCCGTATCTCCGCTCGTCGCCGAGTCCGTCGCCGAGTCCGTCGCCGAGCCGATGCAGGCGTCGGTCTTCTGCGTCCAGGCGACGCCATCGTCGACGCACCCCGTCGTGCACCCTCCAGCGGCGAGCACCAAGAGGGCCACCGCCCCGCCCCCCCCAAAAACAGACCAATGAGACATGTTCATCGGTCGAGCGTACGCCTGCAGGGCACGCCGCGCCAAGGTCGAAGGCCCTGAGACCCCACATGTGGGCCCTCGGAGGCAGGCGACTACGTACTTAACGAGGCGAAGCCGCCCTCAATGAGGACGGCTCCCTCCACGAAAGCAGGAGCCTCTTAGAGGTCTGCGAGACAGCCGGTGCAGACGTTGAGGTTGCCGCGGAGCTCGCTCTTCGGCGACTCCATCTCGCCGAGCACGTAGTCGTCGGGCTCGTCGACGTAGAAGACGGTCTCGCAGCCGTTCGCCTCCAGGTTGAAGGCGTAGCCGACGCCCGGGGTCGCGGGCTCACCAGGATAGTTGTACTCGGCCTTGCCCTTGGCGAGGTTCTCCGCCGACTGATCGAGGAGACAGCTCCCGTCGGTGCAGTTGTCGAAGCTCGCGAGGCACTCGCTGCCGGCGACGGTGTTCTCCATCGACACGTTGGCCCAGAGCCCCGCGGGGAAGTCGACCGTGATGTTGCCAGCGTAGGGTTCGAGCGAGGTGATCTTGAGCTGGCCGAAGTCTGTGCAGCCACAGTTGGCGTCCCAGTTCATCTCCTCGCAGGTCGCGATCTGGTCGGCTGTACAGGTCGGTCCTTCCTCGAGCCCGGCGCACATCCGCACCTTGGCGACGCCGTTCTCCATCCTCAGGGTGGCGCTGCCGCAGAGGTCCTTGATGGTGATGTCGCCGCGCTTCTTGTAGGCGTCCTCGCTGGTGTTGTCCTCGGTCTCGACGTTGAGAAGGTTGCGGTACCCCTTCGGCAGGTGGACCCGGAAGTCCGCGCCAGAGCGGACCGGCTGGCTCAAGCCGTCGTAGTAGACGTAGATCTTGCAGCCGTCCTGCCACCCCTCCCTGCAATTCTCGGTGGCGTCCATCTTGCTCGGCTGATCCGGGTTGCCCGACGAGGAGTAGGCCCACAGATCGAGCTTCTCGAAGGCCGCGTCCGCCTCCGCCTGGTTGCCCTGCATCGCGTACTTGCGCATCTCGACGATGATCGTCTCGCCATCCTGGTCGAAGAGCACCTCGATGTCGCCACGGCTGGCGAAGTTGTCGCTGAACTCGCGCCGGCCGATCGTGATCGAATTGACCGTGTCGAGCGGGAACGACGTGTTGACGACCTCGCGCCACTCATCCTCGAAGGGGTAGACGGCGAACGGATCGTCACCGGTCTCTGTGGTGCCCGTATCATCGCCATTACACGCGGTCGAGAGTAGAGCGAGGGCGAGGCCACACCCGAGGCCAAATGCGGAGCAGATCTTCTTCATGGGGTCTCCAGGCAAACGATAGCCGGGAGCATACCGCCTCCCCCCCCCTCGCGACAATGATGGGGGACACCCCGGGCTGATCCGACGCAGGCTCCACCCATGCGAATTCTCCGCGCACGCCCCGAAACAAAAGCAGGTGTGGCCCAACATCGCCATAGCCCGCACAGGCTTGCGTCTAGCCGACCTGCTCCGGGTTTTCAGGCTTGACCGTCGCTGGCCCCGCGGGTCAACTCCCCACCTATGCGACCGGCGAGTTCGTCGGCGCCCGAGGCCCTATGTCGGATTCCAGCCCCCCAGAGCCCGCCTCCGCGACCCCACGCCTGCTCCGCCCGCCCACCGGTCAGCTCGATCTCCCGGCGATCGAGGAGGAGATCCTCGAAGTCTGGCGAAGCCGCGGGATCGAGTCCCGGGCCCTCAGCCGCGGCGAGAACGACGAGCGCAAGACCTTCGTCTTCTACGACGGCCCCCCCTTCGCCACCGGGCTCCCCCACTACGGCCACCTCCTGGCGGGGACGATCAAGGACGTGGTCCCCCGCTTTTGGACGATGCGCGGCCGCTACGTCGAGCGCCGCTTCGGCTGGGACTGCCACGGCCTGCCGATCGAGAACCTCATCGAGAATGAGCTCGGCATCCACGGACGGGCCGAGATCGACGCCTACGGGGTCCCGAAGTTCAACGCGGCATGCCGCGCGGGGGTCCTCCGCTTCACCAAGGAGTGGGAGACCGTCGTCAAGCGAATGGGTCGCTGGGTCGACTTTGAGGACGACTACAAGACCATGGACGCCTCGTTCATGGAGAGCGTCTGGTGGGTCTTCCGCCAGCTCTGGGACAAGTCCCTGATCTACGAGGGCTATCGGGTCCAGCCGGTCTCGCCGGCGCTGGGGACCCCGCTGAGCAACTTTGAGGTCGCTCAGGGCCCGCAAGAGAAGGACCCAGTCACCCGCAAAGAGGGCCACAAGCGCCGCCAGGACCCGAGCCTGACCGTCCGCTTCGCCCTGGAGGACGAGGAGGGAGCCTACCTCTGGGCCTGGACGACGACCCCCTGGACCCTGCCGAGCAACCTCGCGCTCGCCGTCCACCCCGAGGTCGAGTACGTCAAGATCCGCGTCATCGAGACCGGCGAGATCGCCTACATCGAGCCCGGACGCCTCGCGGACTACCAATCCCGCGACCGCGTCGGCGCGACCGAGGAGCTCGCCCGGCTCAGGGGCGCAGAGCTGATAGGCCGCCCCTATGCGCCGCTGCTGCCCTTCTTCGCCGACTACCGCCAGCGCGAGGACGGCTCGCGCTGGGCCTTTAGGGTCGTCAGCGCGGACTATGTCACCACCGAGAGCGGCACCGGGATCGTCCACCAGGCGCCGGCCTTCGGCGAGGACGACTACGCGGTCGGCAAGGCCGAGGGTCTGCCCTTGATCAACCCGCTCAACCTCAACGGGATCTTTGACGAGAGCGTCGGCGAGTTCGCGGGGCTCTTCGCCAAGGACGCCGACAAGGGGATCATCGACCGCCTCCAGCGCGAGGACAAGCTGGTCGATCGCGACGTCATCGTCCACGCCTACCCGCACTGCTACCGGACCGACGAGCCCCTCCTCTACATGGCGATCTCGACCTGGTTTATGAGGGTCGAGCAGGCCCGTGAGCGCCTCGTCGAGCTCAACTCCCAGATCCGCTGGGTCCCCGACCACGTCGGCAACGGTCGCTTCGGCAATTGGCTCGAAAACGCCCGCGACTGGAACCTCAGCCGCAACCGCTACTGGGGGACGCCGCTGCCTGTCTGGCGCTGCGACCAAGACCCGAGCGACATGATCTGTATCGGCTCGGTCGCCGAGCTCGAGGAGCGCGCGGGCCTAGGGGCGGGGACGATCACGGACCTCCACCGCGAGACGATCGATCCGATCACCTGGCCGTCGAAGGCGGGCGGGACCATGCGCCGGATCCCCGAGGTCTTCGACTGCTGGTTCGAGTCCGGCTCGATGCCCTACGCGCAAAACCACTACCCCTTCGACCTGGCGAAGAAAGACTACGTCGAGAACAACATGCCGGCGGACTTCATCGCCGAGGGCCTCGACCAGACCCGCGGCTGGTTCTACACGCTGCACGTTCTCTCGGCCGCGCTCTTCGACCGGCCGGCGTTCCGCAACGTCATCGTCAACGGCCTGATCCTCGCCGCCGACGGCAAGAAGATGTCGAAGCGGCTGAAGAACTACCCGGACCCTACGCTGGTGATCAACAACTACGGCGCAGATGCCCTCCGCGCCTATCTGATCTCGTCGCAGGTCGTCCGCGCCGAGCCGATGCGCTTCGGCAAGCACGCCAAGGACACCACCGGCGAGTGCGTCCGCGACATGGTCCGGGTGGCGATCCTGCCGCTGTGGAACGCCTACAACTTCCTCACCACCTATGCCGCCGCCGACGGCTGGCAGCCGAGCGCCGCCGACCTAGAGCTGCACCCGAGCGGCGACCTCGACCGCTGGATCCTCTCGCGGGTCCAGGGGATGGTCGCCGAGCTTGTCGAGGAGTACGAGAAGTACGCCCTGTGGAACGTTGTCCCCTCCTACGTGCGCCTCTGCGAGGATCTCAACAACTGGTACATCCGCCGCGGCCGACGTCGCTACTGGCGGGCCAAGCAGGCCGGCGAGGATGGGTCCAGCGCCGAAGCGCGTGACAAGGCCGAGGCCTACGGCACGCTCTTTCGGGCCCTGGTCACCGTGGCGACGGCGATGGCCCCGGTGCTGCCCTTCTTCAGCGAGCTGATCTATCAGCGGCTGATGGTCGACACCGGCCTCGGCGCCCAAGAGAGCGTCCACCTCTGCGACTTCCCCAGCGTCGACGCGTCGCTCCGGGATCCGGCGCTCGAGGCCGCGGTCGCCCATGTCCGCGCCACGGTCGCCGTCGCCCAGGCGCTGCGCGAGAAGGAGGGCGTCGCCGTCCGCCGGCCGCTGCCGACGCTGACGGTCGCCGTCCACTCAGACGAGGTCGCCGCGGCGCTCCGTCACTTCGAGGCCGACATCCTCGGCGAGCTCAACGTCAAGGCGATCGAGCTGACGACCGACGACACCGACCTGGTCACCCTCAAGGCGAAGGCCAACTTCAAGGTGCTCGGCCGGCGCCTCGGCAAGCGGATGAAGGCCGTCGCCGCCGGCGTCGCCAAGCTGGACGGCGACGCCCTGCGAACCCTCGCCGCCGGCCATGCGGTCGAGATCGAGGGGGAGAGCCTGAGCGGCGACGACATCTTGCTCATCCGTGAGCCCAAGGCTGGGCGGGCGGTCGCCAGCGAGGGCGATGTCACCGTCATGCTCGACCTCGAAGCCCCGCCCGAGCTGGTCCGCGAGGGCTTCGCCCGCGAGGTCGTCAACCGCGTGCAAAACCTCCGCAAGCAGGCTGACTTTGAGGTCAGCCAGCGGATCATCCTCTTCGCCGAGACGCCCCCCAAGGGCGTGCTCGCGGCGACCCTCGCGGACGCCGATCTGCGTGAGCTGATCGCCAGCGAGACCCTCGCCCTGGAGATCGTCACCGGGCCGATCCCGGGCGGCGTCGCGATCCAGGCCGAGGACACGATCGACGATGAGTCGCTGACGATCGCCCTCCTGCCAGCGCAGGATCTCGGGGACGTCGAGGGGGACGACGACGACGACGACGACGACGACGACGACGACAACGAGGCCGCCAGCTAGCGCGGCCTCGTCGTTCGGGCAGAGCAGCGGCGACGCGCAGGCAGCGAGACGAAGGCGGTACCGATCATGGGATCTGGAAAGAAAAAGCAGAAGGTCAGCACCAAGCCCCCGAGCGGCACCCGAGACTTTCTCCCCGCGGACATCGGTCGGCGCTCGTTTGTGATCGACCGCGTTCGTGAGGTCTACGAGCGCTACGGCTTTGTCCCGCTGGAGACGCCGACGATCGAGAACCTGTCGACGCTCCTCGGCAAGTACGGCGATGAGGGCGACCAGCTCCTCTATCGCCTGCTCCACCGCCGCGACAACCTGAGCCGCGCGCTCGAGCTAGACCCGGTGACCGAGGCGGACCTCGCCGACCAAGGGCTGCGCTACGACCTGACCGTGCCCCTGGCGCGGGTGGTCGGCAACACCAGCTACAACCTGCCCAAGTACTTCAAGCGCTACCAGATCCAGCCGGTCTGGCGCGCCGATCGTCCGGGGCGCGGCCGCTTCCGCGAGTTTTATCAGTGTGACGTCGACATCACCGGGACCACCTCGCTGGTCGCCGAGGCCGAGGTCTGCGCCGCGGTCGCCGAGGTGCTCGTCACGCTCGGCTTCTCCGACTTCACGATCAACATCAACCACCGCGAGGTGCTGCGGGCGATGATCCGCGCCGCGGGGATCGACGCCGCGCTCGAGGGCTCGGCCCTGGTCGCCGTCGACAAGCTCGACAAGATCGGCGAGGACGGCGTGAAGAAGGAGCTCGGCGAGCGCGGGGTCTCAGTGGACTCGGCGACGACGCTCCTCAGCCTGGTCCTGGTCGCCAGCGCCGAAGGACGTCTCGTCGGCCTCGCGGATGGGGTCGAGCTCTTGCGGACCAAGCTCGACAGCGAAGGCGCCGCCGCGCTCGGCGAGCTGCAGCAGCTCGGCGAGCTGCTGAGGCGAACCCCCGCCGGCGCCTATGTCCGCTTCGCCCCGGAGCTCGCGCGCGGCCTCTCCTATTACACAGGCGCGATCTTCGAGATCACCGTCGCCGACCTCCAGGGCTCGCTCGGCGGCGGCGGCCGCTATGACGGTCTGATCGGCATGTTCGACGCCAAGGGCAAAAAGCAGGTGCCCTCGGTCGGCTTCTCCCTCGGGCTCGAGCGGATCCTCGTGGTCATGGAAGAGCGCGAGATGTTCAAGGCCGAGGAGATCCGCGTCGGCCCAGACGTGCTCCTGTGCTGGATGGGCGTCGACCTGGCGAGCATCGTCGGCGTCGCCCACGGGCTCCGGGCGCAGGGGCTGCGGGTCGAGGTTTTTCCAGAGAAGGCCAAGCTCGGCAAGCAGCTCGGCTACGCCGACTCTGAGGGGGTGGGCGCGCCCATCGCCGCGATCCTCGGCGAGGATGAGCTCAAGGCCGGCGAGATCACGCTCAAACACCTCAAGAGCGGCGAACAGTCGCGGGTCAAGATCACCGAAGCGAGCGCCGTGATCGAGCGGTGGCAGGCGCAGGCGCAGGCCTAGCCGCGTCCTCACCCTTGGGGGGGCGACGACTCTCACCAAACCAGCTCCCCGGCGATGAACGCCGAACCGCTGGACGAGCGCACCGCGGCCTCAGCTCCCGCGGCTCCGCCCTTGCCCCAGGACAGCGAGGGCGACCCCTCCGACGATGGAGCCCAGCCCCGGGATCAAGCTCCAGGGCGCCGCGATCCACAGCCCCGGCAAGAGACGACAGAGCTTCGCCCCGGCAGGACCGTCGACAAGCTCGCTCCCGTCCGGCGCCCGGAGTCGAAGCCGTCGTGCCTCCGCATCCCCCTCCGCAGGCTCAAAACGAAGACGCCCAGCGAGGTCCCAACAGCGCAGCAGCGCGACCCGCCGGATCGACCCGTCGTCGCCGCCATGGAGGACCACGAAGTACGGCCGCTCCTCGCGGTGCCCTAGCCGCCTCGCCGGCGCCCGTAGCCATCCCCGAACCCCGACGCGGAGCGGCGCTCCCCCCCGCCCCGGAGGCAACGCCCGCGTACCGACCCAGCGCCAGAGGGCGTCGACCTCAGCACCGCGGAGCCACAGCGGGTAGATCGCGAGCATCACCTGAACAAAGGTCCCGACGTTCATCAGGAGCTCGATACCGAGGTGGAGAACGACCCCACCGCCGAGCCAGAGGCGGCGCCCCAGGACCCAGGTCAGGAGCCAGCTGTGGAGGCGCGGCCTGTACCGGCGAATCCCGAGGTAGGCGCCGAACACGAGGGCCGGGAGGATGAGCGCCGCGACCTGGACAAACCTCGCCATCGTCATCCGGTCGACGCTCGGCCAGGGGGAGACCTTGACGTCGTAGTAGTAGGCCGTCGCGAGGGCGCCGAGGTAGGCTGTGAGGATGAAAAACCCGGCCACGCAGGCGTAGGAGAGGAGCCTGCGCAGCCGCGAAGCGTCCCCCCACAGGCGCTTCGTCTTCCCGCGCTCACGCTCAAACGCCTGGAGGCCGAGGCCGACGAGCGCGAGCGGGAAGAGCGTCTCCCAAATCCGAGTGATCCAGGTCAGGAGCGGCAAGATCCCGCTCCATTGGAGGAGCGCGACGAAGGGGATCTGGACCGGGTGGCGGTAGAAGTGATCGAGGTTGAGCGCGTAGTAGAGCGCCGTCCCGTCAAACCACGTGATCCCGCTCTTGAGCGCGCCGGTGGCCCCGTAGATGATCGCGAGCTGGAGCATCATCAGCCGCACCGGCCACGCCGGGATCAGCGACGGCTCGGGCAGCACCTGCGCCCCACCGCGGAGGATCGCCCGACGCCGACGTCGCCAGGCGTCGAGCGAGTAGGCCTCTCCCCAACGGAGGAAGATCCCCAAGAAGAGGAAGACCCGGATCACCGTGTCGCCGCCGGTGTAGAAGATCGGGCTGTATCCGTAGATCGTGTTGACCAGGATCCAGGCGCAGATCGTCATCAGACGGGTCCGCCAGCCGACGATCAGGCCGACGATCGCGGCGCTCGTCAGGCCATAGACGGCGAAGACAAAGGGCGGGTCAGAGCGGAGGTGAAAGACCGAGAAGCGGCGGAAGACCGCCCTGAGAAAGTCCCAGGCGCTGGCGAAGCCCCCCTCCGGATCCCAGACCTCGCGGAGCAGACCGCCGTAGCGCTTGCGGGCGAGCGCGGTCGGCCACAGGCCCTCGTCGGTGAAGAGCATGTTCACCGACGGCAGGAGATCGATGAGGCTCCAGAGGACGACCACGCCGAAGGCGATCCGCATCAGCGCCGCCGGCCGCGGGTCGACGCGCGTAAACCAAAGCCGGCGCCAGAGCGCCGGTCGCAGCACGAAGAAGAGCACCGGCAGGAGAACCAAGCCGAAGATCGCCAGGGTCGCCGCGCCGATGTCCGCCGAGACGTCGACCGGCGGCCTCCGCTTCGCCGCCTCGAAGAGCGCCGCGTGAGCCCCGATCACTCCTCGTCCCCCCTCTTCCTGTTCTTCCTCTCCAGCCGCGCCGCACGCTCGGCCGCGCGATCCCTCACCGGTCGGTAGTGGCCCTTGGGCGCCCTCGGCAGGCCCAGCTGCGCCCGTCGCTCGGGCGAGAGCTGCCCCTCGCGGAGGAGCGCGCACTCAAAGACCTTGAGCGGCTCACGCTTGAGGTGGAGGCGGAGCGGATCGTGGCCGACCGTCGTCCATGACGGGCGGATCTTCTCCGGGGCAGGGACGACAACCTGCGGCGGCGGCACCCGCGACGAGATCTTGACCAGGTGGACCCGCCGGGCCGGCTCACCGCCGTGCATCCGCTCCCACTCACGGCAGGCCCAGGCGGCGTAGGGCTCCAGGTAGGTGCTGCGCTCGGCGAGTCGCCGGTTGATCTTGGCCATCCGGTCGTAAAACACGTAGGGGTAGCGGCGACGGCCGTGCATATCGTGGCCGAGATCCCAGATCTGACCCGCCCGATCCTCCGCGAGCACTCGGACAAAGGTGTTCGAGCGGTGCGGGTTGGGGGCGAACATCGACCAGGTCTGGACGGTCGAGCTCGCGCGGATGTAGGCGCCGGTCTTGAGCCCGAGACCGATCATCTCCTTGGCCCGCTTCGCCAGGCCCCCGTGCGGCGTCACGTGGAGGAGCAGCGAGAGGACGTGATAGCCGACGAAGAGGCTGACGAGGGCGACCCCGAGACGGCCGTAGGCCCAGCCTCCTCCGTCGACGGTCTCGAGCTCGCGAAGCGGCGAGCCGCGGAGGAGGGTGCTCGCGAGCGAGGTGTCCCCCCCCATGCCAGGAGCCCCAGCACCCGTGGACCCTGAGGACCTCCCGGGCTCCCCGGACCCAGACTCCCCGATGTCACAGGGCCTCCCACGTCCGTCCAAGCGCTGAGCGCTGTGTCCCGCCCTGAAGCCCGCGGAGGGCTCCGGCGAGGAGCCCTCCACGGGCTGCGCAGCGTCGCCCGTCCTGGACCCCGGGTCAGCCACCGCCTCCGCCGTCACCTCGGCCAGACCGACTGAGCACCGATCGAGCCTTGCGCGCGGAGATCCCGACAGCGCTCGGCTTGGTCGGCCCCTCGCCGCCGAAGTCCCGCCGCCGATCCCAGGCCTTCTTGCGGTTCTCCACGCCCCGCGCCCTCCGCTCGGCCTCTTTCTCGGCGCGCTGCCGATCGTCGTCGGTGACCTCGAAGCCGTAGCGCTCCTTCATGTAGACGGGCAGGCCCTCCTTGGGGCAGCGATGGGTCTCGACCAGCGTCTCCTTCGCCTTGAGCTCCCGCGGTCGATACCAGCCCTTCTTGGCGACCTGCTCCGGCGAGGGGATCCGCGTGACGATCTTGAACACCTCGATCTTCGTCGGATAGACGCCGGTCGCCAGCAACCACTCGCGGCAGTGATAGGCCGACCAGTACTTCAGGTACCACTTGCCCTTACCGACCATCCGCCGGTGCATCTTCCGCATCCGATCGTTCCAGATCCAGGGGAAGGGGCGGTAGGTGTAGGAGTTGTTGCGCAGGTCCCAGCGATCCCCGTCGGGCTCGACGACGACCGTCTTCATGAAGCTGTTCGCCCGCGGCGGGTTGGGGGCGAACATCCGCCAGCTCTGGCTGGTCCCGCTCCCCGAGGTCCACTTCGAGAAGATCGCCCGGCCCTGACCCCGCCACTTGGCGAAGATCGGGTAGCTCGGGAAGAGGGTCAAAGTGACCGCAGAGCCGTGCCAGAGGGTCGCTGCGAGGGCCAGCGATCTGCCAAGGGTCCCGTACGCGAGCGCCGGGCCGCCCTTCCAGAGGGTCACGGAGGGCCCCTTGCGGCCGACAAAGCGCAAGATCGCGGCGACCGCGAAGGTCCCGCCCATCCAGTAGTAGACGTAGTCGGTGAGGAGCTCCTTGTCGAGATCCTCAGCGGTGATCCGGTAGATCACGAGACAGACGCCGATCCCCGCCGAGAGGAGCACGAGCGCGTCCGGTAGCCGACGTCCGCGCAGGGGCACGGTCGAGGTCGGCTGGGCCGCGATCATCAGCCGGTCCGCGCCCTCCGGCGCCATCCAGGCGAGCCAGCGGACCTTGCGGAGCTGACGCAAGAGCCAGCTCCCGGCGGCGGCGAACTCTTCGCCCTTAAACCACGCTGCGTAGGTCATCAGCATGATGAAGGGGAACATGCCGATGTTCATAAACAGGATCAGGATCCCGTGGAAACACAGGCCGAGCGTCAGCCAGGTGCGACGCCCGAGGAACCACCGGTAGACCCAGCCCTGATCGATCCGCAGGCCGGGGATCGGCACCGGGCCGATCTTCCGCGGCCGCCAAAGACGGATGGGCCAGCGCTTCAGCGCGCACCAGATGACGATCAACACCGGCAGGTAGACCAGGAAGATCGCGTTGATCAGGCCGAGCCCCCCGACGACCCGGGCGTCGACCTTGGCCTGGACCGGGTCCTTGCCGATGTTGATGCAGTAGGGGTAGGCGTCGTGGAAGATCTTGTAGGCCGCCGCGTAGGCGCCGACGAGCGCCAGACGGCCGAGCCAGATCCGCAGGCGCTTGCGCTCCATCTCCTGGTACCAGCCGTCCTCGCTGTGATCGAGGCCGAACTTCAAGACCATGCCGAGGGCGAGCGCGCCGAAGCCCGCCTCCCACCAGTGGGTGACGTAGGTCATCCACTTGAAGATGTTGGTCGAGAGCACCGCCGAGATCTGCTGGGTGTAGACCTCAAAGCGGTAGAAGTGGTCCATGTTCAGCGCGTAGTAGAGCGCGTCCCCACGGGCCCAGACCGAGCCGCTCTTGACGATGCCTGTCTGGGTGTAGATCGCGACCAGCTGCCCCATCATCAGGTAGCGGGGCCAGGCCGGGATCAGGCGGTAGATCGGCGCCTTGTCGGGATCCGGCGGCTCACCTGTCTCCTGAAGCTTGCCCCGGCGGCGGAGGATCCGGCAGCGCAACCAGTTGTCAAAGCTCCAAGCGTGGCCGGTCTTGGCGAAGATCAGGAGCACCCAGAAGACCCGGTACACCGTGTCGGTGCCCTCGAGGTAGAGCGAGTTCCGGTTGTAGATCGAGCACATCATCACCATCGACAGGACGCCGGTGATCCGCGAGGCGACCCCCGCCGCGTAGAGCAGGAGGACGCCGGCGAAGGCGTACATGTACGCGGTGACGAACTCTGGAGAGCCCTTGAAGAAGAAGAACGAGTACTTGCTCCAGAAGAACTTGGCGATCGCCCACCAGTCGTAGAAGCCGTCCTCGCTGTTCCAACCGCTGAGCGAGGTCCGGCCGAGGCGCTCGCGGGCCTCCTCCATCAGGAAGATCCCCTCGTCGCTCCAGAGCATCCGCCAGTAGGGCTTCATGTTCCAGAAGCACTGGATCGTCATCACCGCGAAGCCGATCCGGAGGATCGCCATCGTCCGCGGATCCTCGAGGGAAAGGACGGAGCGGCGCACCGACTCAGCCCGGGTCCAGAGCCAGAAGAGAAGCGCCGAGATGAGGATCAACCAAAGCCAACCGACATCGACGGCTAGCTCCGGCGGGACCTTGGTGTACTTCGCGTCGTCGAGGAACCGTAGAGCAGTGCCGAGCAGCATGGGATCGCCGGCGACACTATCACGATGGGCCGTTCTCGCCCCCGGTGTCCAAGCGTCAGGTTTCCCCGACCAGGCCGCTGCCGAGCGCTGCTATCGTCCAACTCCGACGACCCGCCGGTGACCTGAGCCGGGACCGACAGGCACCATGACGAGACCAGCGCAGGGACCCGAACAGACTTTGACCAAGCGCGCCCCGAGGCGCCCGTGGCAAACGTCCCGCGCACTCTTCCAGGCCCTCCAAAGCCCTCTCCGCTCCGCCAGAGTTCGCAGCAGAGCCCGGTACGACGACATCTCGTCGAAGCCGAGAGGGCCGACGCTCGCGGCACGAGAGCGTGCGAAACGGGCTCCTGGGGCTCCCCTGGTCGCCGCCATCGCCCTGGCCCTGGCCTCTACGCTCTCGCTCGGCTGCGCCCGGAGTCTGCCGCCGTCGCTGCCGAGCTCGCTCTTCAGCGCGCCGACGCCCGTCTTTGAACGAGAGGCGGTCGACGGCCGCCGGGTCTCTTCAGAGGAGCTGCGCGGCGATATCATCGTCGTCGAATTTTTCGCCAGCTACTGCGCCCCCTGCAGGCGCTCCCTGCCGGCGCTGGTCAAGCTAGCGAAGCGCGATCCCAGCCTCCAAGTCATCGCCGTAGGGGAGGATGAGCGCCGCGACCTGACGATCAACATGGCGGCCGAGTACGGCCTGACCATGCCGGTGATCCACGACGCAGGCAACGTGCTCGCCGCTCGCTTCCGCATCGACGGGCTGCCCAGCACCTTCGTCCTCGACGGCGATGGCGCCCTGCGCTGGGTCGGCGGCGCAGATCACGATGCAGCGACCCTCGCACGGGTGGTCGCCGCGGTCCGCGGTGATCGTGATCGTTGACACGAGACCGGGGCTTTAGAGCCGGCGCCGCGCCGTCCCTGCGCGATCTGGTGTAGCCTCGGAGACCGTGGTGAGAGTCGCACGCGTCGCCAGCTCGGCCCGGCCCCTCTTCTTCGGCCTCGGCCTCGGCCTCGGCCTCCTCGCGGTCACCGTCGCCGCGGGCTGTGGTCGCTCGCGCGGAAACCTCGCGTCTCACCTGGCGCCGACCCAGGATCTCGCCGGTGCCACCGGCCAAGCGCGCTGCGGCGTCGCCAAGAGCCACGACCGCCCGCTGATCATCGAGTGGCCCTCCCCCGAGCGCGGCGCCCTCGAGTCCCAGGTGCTCCGCGGCGATCATCTGGTCGTCGTCCGCTACGAGGGCTGCGAGATGGAGGTGCTCCGCCGCTGCTACGCGCGCGGACGCTACGCCTTCTCCGGCGTCCAGCAAAAGGTCGATAACTCGTCGATCCGCTCCGCCGACGAGCTCTATGCCAAGATCCCCCTCGGCGCTGCACGCCTCGAGGCGGAGCTCGAGCGCCACGGCGCCCTCAGCCTGGCAATGACCTACGTCGGCGCCTACGAGGCCGAGGGCGGGAGCCTCAGCGAGGCGCTCGAATCCGACGCCCTCGAGGGTCGCTGCGACGGGGCGACCCACGTCGTCACCAACCTCAGCGTCGGCGCCTTCCAGCTCACCTCGGCGAGCGGAGCCGGGGTCAAGGCGGGCGCGGAGGTGGGCCTCCCCGGCGGCGTCGGCGAGGGCGCAGGCGGGGGCGTCAGCTCGACCCACGCCCGCGGCTTTCGCCGCTCCGACGGCGATCCTGGGGCCTGCAGCGGCTACAGCGACACGCGACCGCCCGAGGGCTGCGGCGCCCTCCTGCGGATCGAGGTCGAGGCGCTCTCTCCGAGCGAGCCCCAGAACGCGAAGAAGGACAAGGAGCGCCCCGCCAAGGGCCGCTGCCCCCGCGGCTCGGTCGAGGTCGAGGGTGGCGTCTTCACCCCGAGCAGCACCGGCGAGTGGGGCAGCAGCTGGGGCGGCAACCAGAGCGTCGACGGGCTCTGCGTCGGGATCCACGAGGTCAGCGTCGCCGAGTACAGCCGCTGCGCTCGAGCGGGCGCATGCTCGCAGGCGCCGACGACCGTCGACTGGACCGAGATCAGCGACGCCGAGCGGGAGCAGCACAGCGACCTCTGCAACGGCTCCAGGACCGGGCGCCGCAAACACCCGGTGAACTGCGTGAGCTGGCATCAGGCGGAGAGCTATTGCCGAGCCCAGGGCGGTCGCCTCCCGACCGAGGCCGAGTGGGAGTGGGCCGCCCGCGGCGGCGACCAGCAGCGCTCCTACGCCTGGGGCGAGGACGATCCCGATCCCGAGCTGGTCAACGCCTGCGGCCGCGAGTGCTCCAAAAACGAGAACCTCTTCGACCGCCGCGACGGCAACCACGGCACCGCCAAGACAGGCTCCTATCGTCGCGGCCGTGGCCGCTGGTACCTCGAGGATCTCGCCGGCAACGTCTGGGAGTGGACCCAGAGCGGCGACAGCGATGAACGGGTGCTCCGCGGCGGTGGCTTCTGGTCGATCGATGATGATGAGCTGCGGGTCGGCGGACGCGAGGCCGTCGAGCTGAGGAGCCGACGGGCGGATGTCGGCTTTCGCTGCGTCTGGGAGCCCACGCAGGCCCCCTAGGCGCCCTGCGAAAGGCCCGCCCACGCAACCTGTCCTCGTCAGTCAGCCCTCTTGGCGCCGCCCCGTGGATTGCGATACGGCCCGGTACAGCGGCGCTTCGTCGACGCCAAACCAGGTGTAGAGCCCGATACAGCGGCGTTTGTCGACGATGGGAGGGCCGACGAATGCGGAGGGTCGCCGCCGCCACGGAACAATTTTGCGACAGGTCCGGGGCCGCCCCATGGATTGCGATCTGTGCGCGGGCGTGTACGCTCCTGAGTATGATCGAGCCTCAGCCCATGAACTCGGTCGGCGAGGCGATCACCCGCCTGCGGGAACTCGCGTCGGCACCGAACATCGAGACCAAGGGACCCTGGTCTCTCCATCAGATCATGGTCCACTGCCGCCAGAGCGTCGACTACTCGCTCGACGGCTTCCCCAAGCTCCGGCCTGCGCTCATCCGGAAGACGATCGGCAGCTGGGTCGGCCAACGCTTCCTCCGCCGCGGTCACCTCGGACACCGCACCGACGCGTCGATCCCTGGCGCGCCTGAGGTCGACCGAGTGGGCGACGGACGGCGGGCGATCTCCGCGCTCATCGCCGCGCTGGAGCGCTTCGCCGCGGCGGAGACGACCGCGACCAAGCCTCACTTCATCTTCGGCGAGCTGAGCAAGGAGGAGTACGAACGCCTGCACCTGCTCCACGTCGCAGACCACCTCGCGGAGATCGAGGCCCAGGCCTGACAGGCGGAGGTGAGCCCCCCGTGCGCCCGCACGAGGGAGCCGTCGAGCAAACACAGGGCTCGGGACCTCCTCGACGTCGAGGCAGCGCGTCCTTCAACCCGAAGCGCCTCCTTCAATCCGCGCCGCGTCCCTCTGCCCCTAAAAGAGATACTCGACGGTCTTCTCCCAACCCTCGAGGTTGATGAAGATCGTCCCGCTGTCCTGCTTGTACGCATCTTGCCAAGCCGCCTTGAGCTCGCTGAGGTCGAACTGGAGCTGCTCCATCGGGTAGGCCCCGCAAGCGTCGCCGTTGCCGTCGTGGGGGATGACGACGTTGACCTGGACAGGATCCGACTCGAGGAAGGCCCCGTCCCAGCACAGGCCAAAGTCATGCTCCGCACAGCCACCGCCGTAGGCAACCTCGATAAAGAGCACGTCGCCCTTGATCTGAGGCCCTAGGCCGATGATGTCGTAGGGGTCCTGCACGAGGGGATCGCCGCACATCTGTACGCCCATGTCCTTGGGATCAAAGCCGGGGTCCACCCCGCCGGTGTCGCCCGTCGTGTCGCCCGTCGTGTCGCCCGTCGTGTCGCCCGTCGTGTCGCCCGTCGGGTCCCCGGTCGTGTCGCCCGTCGTGTCGCCCGTCGTGTCTCCCGTCGGGTCGCCCGTTGTATCGCCCGTGCTCGACTCACTCTCGCTACCGCTCGTGACCGAGTCGCTGTCGCTGCTCGTGTCTCCCGAGGTCTCCTCGGTCGTCCCCGTGCTCACGTTGGTGTCGCTCGCGCTGTCGTCCGTGATGATCACACAGCCAGCGCTGGTGCCCGTCGCCACCGCCAAACTCAGCCCCAGGGAGGAAAGTCGTGAACTCAAAATACGTAAAAAAGCCATATGTAGGAGCCTAACACGACCACTAGGGCCATGTGGGCGTGCCCCGGACCACAGCCCCGACAACACCAGCGCCTTTCATCTAGGAGACCTAGAGACCTAGAAAAAATGGCATGGAAGGAGGCTCAGAGGAGTTCGTCCGGGGGCAGGTCGATCGACCAGAGCGCCTTGTCTTCGCGATCCCGCAGCGTCACCTTCAGGATCCCGCTCGCGGCGATCTCGAGCTGGCCGAAGAACTGGTAGCCCGCCGAGGGGGGAAGGTTCCCCTCACCGGGGGGCGGCGCCTTGATGTAGCGAAGCTCAGGGCCGAAGGTCGGGTCGAGCTCGTTCGGCCCGAAGGTCCCGGCGTGCAGCGGCCCGGAGACAAACTCCCAGAAGGGGTCGAAGTCCGAGTAGCGGGCCGCAGCGGGGTCGTATCGATGCGCCGCCGTATAGTGCACGTCGGCGGTCACCCAGACGATGTTGCGCACGCCGGCGCGCTTGAGCTGACTCAGCAGCGACGCGAGCTCGAGCTCACGACCCCGGGGCTGCCCCTCCAAGCCGTTGGCCATCGCCTCGATATCATCCCCGTCGGCGATCACCAGCCCGAGCGGCATATCGGCGACGATGATCTTCCACTGCGCCCGCGACGAGCGCAGCCCCTCGGCCAGCCAGGCGAGCTGCGAGCTGCCCATAAAGCGCGTCGTCGGCCCCTCGGAGACCTCTTGGCCCCTGGTGTTCGGCCCGCGAAAAGAGCGCATGTCGACGACGAAGAGATCGAGGAGCGGCCCGTAGCGGATCTGCCGATGGATCGACGGCCCTGCGATCGCCGTGTGCTCGCGGAACGCCTGCTTGGCCCGCTGGGCGAGGACGTTGACCCGGCGCTCGCGGTAGCGAACATCGTCCTCGAGGATCTCGCCGGGGTACCAGTTGTTGAGCACCTCGTGATCGTCCCAGGCGAAGATCGTCGCGACCCCGCGGTGGAAGTCGGAGAAGCTCCGGTCCATGAAGTTGTAGCGGTAGGCGGCGCGAAACTCCTCTAGGGTCTCCGCGACCTTGCCGCG